>CESQ01045151.1_pt1 | contig 32837 bp, 23 predicted proteins | sample 361401 | NCBI WGS metagenome assembly CESQ01 (sample SAMEA2622119, study PRJEB7988) | marine metagenome | isolation source: saline water (ENVO:00002010), including | reverse complement strand
ATCGAGGTCGGACTGAACATCGGAGATTATGTCGGAATGGCGACCCTGTCTGCTGAGAAGGCTGACTTCATCCTCAATGATGAGAGCGTCGGACTGAAGACCACTTTCTCAAGAGAGTTCGTATATGGAGAGCTGGCTGGAATGTCGCTCCCAGATGAGAATGGAGTTCAGTCTGTTTGGGATGATGCGTATGTAGCAAATCTATACGATATCGATGTGGATTCCGCTGCTGCTCTGAGATCATGGGTCGGAGACTTCGTCTTTGAGGTTGTAATGCCTGTCCTGATTACCTTCCTCAGCGGCAATACTGAGTATTACTCGATGCCAATAACGCACTGGCTATTCGGCTTCAGTGATGCGGCAAGCGCTTCCTTCGGATTCTTCCCGTGGGTTAGCTTGGAGACCAATCTGACTTACTACGGGTCTGATGGAATAGGTACTGGCGACTTCTCGGCGTACAAGATGAGTACCGCTGGAGAGACCAAGGGCCAGAGGCTTGCCCAGGGGTACATCAACTCTGATGGCGACGGCCTGTGCGACTATGACTACGATTCAAGTGGTTCCTTCATTGGCTACGATGTTCCTTGTGAAGAGGGTCAAATATACGGTATGACCGAGCACCTAACCTGGAGAGCCCCTCACAGGGAAGACGCTTCACTAGGCCTACTTTCTGAGCACGCTGGAAACTCCGATACATCCCTAATGGGAACAATTGGAGGCGTTTCAGCCCCTCTAGCTAGTCCGAATGAGCCTTTCATGGTAAACGTCGCTGGTTATGCAATTGCAGATTCTGTAGTGGGTGAAGAAACTACATTCAAAGGAATTCCAATGGTTGATCACACCGTAAGCCTTGATCCTGCTCAGACCCAGATTCAGGGTAAAATCCTAGGGGCTTCAAATTGGGTGGATGCCCTTCCAGGTGCTTTACCAGTATACCTTGGGGCTGACATAGACATGAAGGTCGAGCCAATCTCCAATGCAGTGATGTACGGTAAGGTGAAAGTGACTTTCCATCTAGATATGAGAGGGACTGGCTCATCTGATCCTGTCATTGGAGTAGATACAATGCCAGTGTTTGAGATTCACACTTACAGCGAGATAGCTGATGAGGATGCTTCAGACTTCAATGCACAGGTCACCGATAACATGGGGCCATTCGGATGGACCAACTTCGGTGGCAGTGTCGGCGGAATCCTTCTAGTGATTTCAGTCGTACAGGCTATGTTCTACGTGATCGGAATCGGATTGATGGCATATGGCGGACTTGTCATGAAGGACGAAGACGCAGAATCCCCAATCATGAATGATGAGGAATAATTACGCATTGTCACTGATATTTAGCACGAAGGGTTTGAACCCCCCCGTATGAACGGAGTGACATGCAAGGAGGCCGGAGGGGTTTCTCTCTACTCGTGCTCCTGTCCCTGATACTCTGGTCTTTCAGTGGCATGGCATCTCCTGGAAAGGAAGATGGGGGCGTTGGGTCAGCGGTTTGCGAATCGGTTTGCATAAGTGAGGTAATGCCCAATGCTGATGGCCCGGACCAAGGAGTCTTCCCCCAGGGTGAATGGGTCGAGTTAGTTAATTACGGAGACTCTGATGTGAATCTATATGGTTGGGCGATAGTTGATATCGGGGGTTGGTACCATCCGATCAATGAACAGAGCTGGGTAGGTTTTGATTCACTGTCGTCTCCTTATGTCCTCAGATCGGGAGGATATGCCATAATAGCAGAGAATGAAATTGGTACACTCAGACTAAATAACGCTGGAGAAACAGTGTACCTGGTTGATGATAGCAACCAGACAGTTGACGAGATAGTAACAGGCTCGGCCTCCAATGGAATATCCAAAATCGCCGATCCTTCCAATACGGGCGGAACATGGATTGACTCAATCGAGCCCAGCCCGGGAAATGCGAACCCTGGTGACGGCGAGGGGGATGGACCAGTAGATATCGAAGCCTCATGGTGGGATGGGGAGTTTGATGTCAAATTTACCAGAATTATGCCCGGTGAGGTGCCGAATAGGAATAATGACTGGTTTGAAATTACAAATATCGGAGACGATGTAGTTAATCTGGAAGGTTGGAATATTACGAGAGTGAGTTCTTCAGGAGAGTTCCATTCGACAATAAAATCATTGGAGATTATGCCCGGCTCTTCTGTGGTCATTTCTGAAAATCCATACAATCTACTGATGGATGGGGGAATAGCGGCACTGGACGCAAATCAGATTCTGACAGCCTCTCCTTGGCTAGTAAATTCTGGTGGCTCACTTATCCTAGCTGAGCCCAATGGGACTGCTATCGACTCAATAGTCTATGGAAATGGAATTGCTGGGATCGATGGTTGGATAGGCCCTGCCATATCGGTACCCGGTGATGGGTCTCCTGGATTGATACTTATGAGGGGGCTTGGATGCGGAGAATACCCGGATTCTGATACAGGATCTGATTGGGAGCAGAGGTGGATACGGATAGGCGCCTCCACATTCTGTGACGGAGGGGATTTCCTTACTGAGCAGGATTCCACTGCTATCGCTTCTATTGGTCCTGAATCGACATACGGTGACCTAAGAAACTGGATAGATACCGCACAGAGCGAGTTGCACCTACATGTATATCAATTCATGAGTACAGAATTGACTGGTGCGGTTGTTGACGCCATAGATAGGGGAGTAGAGGTAACACTACTATTGGAGGATGGCATCCTAGACGGAGCTAGTACGGTCGATAACCAGAGAGGACATGCTCAGGCTGTTCATGATGCTGGAGGACTGGTTCTCTGGATGGAGGACCCTTCTCAGATAAGTTCGCCCTACAGATACATCCATAGCAAGGTAGCGGTGAAAGATTCTGAAAGTGTATGGATCTCATCTGGCAATTGGAAGGAAACCAGCGCTCCGGTGGACCAAAGAGGAAATCGTGAATGGTCCTTGATTGTGAACTCCGTGGACTTGGCAAATTTGGTACTGTCGAGAATGGAATGGGATGAGAATCAGAATAGTCTCCATATCTCAACTCATCAATCAAGGCACTCGCCCTCTTCTGACTGGACGATGGATTCAGCCCAGAACACCACCTCTCTGAATACTCCTGAGTTCATTGCTGGGCCGTTCGATGGGAAGCTGATAACGTGCCCAGACGATTGTGTCGCATCAATAGTCCAGATGATCTCATCAGCAGAGTCGTCAATCGATCTTTCTGTCCAGTATCTCGATTTGGACTGGTACTGGGGATTCGGTGAGAATCCAATGATCGAGGCATTACATGAAGCGGCCATCAGAGGAGTACAGATTCGACTCATCCTGAACGGATTTTATGCCGAGTGGGACGACGAAATAAGAGACACTGTTAATCTGTTCAATACAGACTGGAACGCGACACAAGGTTTGGATACTACTGCCAGACTGATGTCAACATCAGAAAATATCTCCAAACTCCACAACAAGGGAGCCATAATTGATGGTTCTAGCGTCCTAGTTGGAAGTATGAATTGGGGATCAAGTGCCGCTCTCAGGAACAGAGAGATGGGGATACTGATTAACAATGAAGAGCTTGCTTCCGAGTATCTTTCCTCTTTTGACATGGATTGGGGGAGAATGGATTCCAGTACTGACTCTGACGGGGATTTGATGCCGGACTTTTGGGAGGAGCTGTACGGATTGAACCGCCACTCTGCGGCGGTAATAGGTACTGCATTGAGTGAGCAGTCAATGGATCCTGATTTCGATGGCCTGAACAACTTGAATGAGTATCTACTAGGTGGTAATCCACTAGAAGTGGACACTGATGGAGACTGTATTTTCGACGGTAATGAGGAGGCCTTTGCTCAGAGTGTTCTTCGATCCCCCAATATTGCCATGCTATCTGGAGATGTCGATGAGAATGGAATACCTGACGGAGAGCAATGGGGTTGTGATGAGGTGACTTCGCCGGAGCCTGTAGAAAATGAGACCGGAGAAGAGCCTGATGAGGTAACTGCTGAGGAAGATGACGAAGAGGGTTTCCTAGATATCAGGGAAGATGCAATGTCGCGACCTGGAGCTAGCCTTCTTTTCGGCTTGATGGCCATATCCGCGGTGGCTCTTTTGATTGCCTCATGGACCTCCTTCAGGAGGCCTAGGAGTGCGACAGATGAGATCCTAGTAGATGACTCAGGATACAGATTTGACGACTCCGGATCAAAACTAGCAATTCTGAAAGGCACTAGCTTCGATAGAGATTCAGCCGATTCACGATCCCTCACCAAAGGCAAGGATGATGGCTCCCATGGGGACATTGTCCTTGATGGATTTGGATTCGATAGAGATAGGACTACCAGAGACGAGATTCAGTGGAGACTTGACTCTGGTCAGACAATGGAAGAGATTAGAAAAGATCTCGGAGAGGAAGAGTGATGCCAATATCTGTCGGGGATTTCATCGAAGGGGTAACTGACGGGAGTCTGTCAGACGATGAGATAATTGTATGGTTGAAAGACGTCTATGGAAATGGGATGAGTGTCTCGGAAGTCACGGAGTTGACTTTGAGGATGAGAGATTCTGGGAAGACTCTGGATTGGGAGGACAATACGAAAGTAGTGGATAAGCACTCAACAGGAGGAGTTGGGGACAAAGTATCTATTGCCCTAGCTCCAGCTTTGGCTGCCTGCGGACTTAGCGTACCCATGATATCAGGCAGGAGCTTGGGCCACACGGGCGGGACTCTGGATAAGCTAGAGTCAATTCCTGGATTCAATACTGAAATCGGTATCGAGGAATTCATGCTTCAGGTCGATGAGATAGGACTGGCGATTGTCAGCCAGAAGAGCGATTTAGTCCCTGCCGACAAACGTCTCTACTCACTCAGGGACGTCACAGGAACAGTAGCCTCAATCCCTCTGATCACGTCATCAATAGTATCTAAGAAAGCGGCTGAAGGAATTTCCTCTCTGGTACTTGATGTGAAATTCGGAAGAGGGGCATTCATGGAGGACATTGAGTCTGCTAGAGAGCTTTCGGAGTCCTTGGTCGAAGTGTCAAATGGTTTGGGGGTGTCGACTATTGCCGTACTATCTTCTATGAATCAGCCGATCGGTTACAGTGTTGGAAATTCTCTAGAGATCCTGGAGAGTGTAGAAACATTACTTGGCAGAGGACCGGCTGACCTAGAGGAGTTGGTTTGCGTATTAGGGGGATTACTTCTGGAGTTGTCTGGATCTTCGAATGACTTTGAGGAGGGTGCGGCGAAGATACTAGATAGCCTGTATGATGGTTCTGCCTTTGGGAAATTCATCGAAATGGTAGTCGCACAGGGAGGGGATCCAGATCTGTTTGAAAGTGAAGTCTCACTACTAGAAGGATTGGGAATACTTGACCAGACTCTGAAATCAGACTCATTAGAAGCAAAGCAAGGAGGATGGATAGCAGATATTGATGCTATGGACATTGCCGAGATATGTCTTGAAATGGGAGCTGGCAGACTACGTCTAGGAGATAAGATAGATCATCAGGTAGGCGTTGTCATGGAAGTCCAAGTAGGAGACACTGTCGAAGTGGGGGACATTTTAGCAACAGTGTATCATCGTGGAGAAAAAATAGGCCCACTTCTAGAGAGACTGGAGACGGCCTTCTCATTTTCTGATTCTGAGCCAGATGTGACTTCAAGAATTGCTGAGGTCATCAGATGAGGCTCTCTCATATCGATAGGATAAGGGCAATTGCAGTATTATGCATGGTAGAGGTACACACGGCTGCGATCATCCCTCCGAAAGGGATGTCCGTGGGCGATCCAGCCGCATTTGTTGCCGCCGCGTTCGGAGGAATGGCAGCTCCATTATTCGTGATGATATCTGGATGGGGGATATACATGAGTGCCTCAAGAAGGATGAGAAGCGGGCTCACTGGTGCAGATGACTGGGCATCATGGATGATTCCTCGGGTCATATTACTTGCTTCCTGTCAAATTCTGGTGAATCTGTTACTAAATGCAGACAGAGGAGGTAGATTCGAAGTAAATACTCCTGGCGTACTAACCCTTCTTGCAATCGCGACAATCCTGGCCCCGGTGCTAATTAGGCTAGGGATGGAAATCAGGATAGGGCTGATTTTAGTCCTGATTTATTCTCCCTTGATTCTTGGAGATGCCTCAGGATTGGACTGGACCTGGTGGGATAGAGTTGGCTCGGATGGCATATCAGAATGGGTATCGAGGCTTCTTTGGAATGGGACCTATCCCGCTGTTCCTTGGATGTTCTATATTCTTCTGGGTACATTGGTTTATGACCTAAGTTATAGTCGGAAAACTAGGGAACGAATCATCGCCATTGGCCTGATCTCGACGGCAGTTACTTTCCTAATTTCTGAGAGGGAAGGAGTCCCCTGGGCACTAACCGAGGGAGACGCTATTCTGACATTCTTTCCTGCGAGTCCATCATTTCTGGTAGTTTCAGGGACATTCGCGCTTCTGGCACATAGGATTATGGAAGGTTCAGAGAGCTCTGGAGGGGAGCCTTGGAAAGGAGACAGGCTATCATTCCTAGAACCACTTGGAAGAATTACTCTGACGGTTTATGTCTTGCACTTTGCATTTTTGGGCGTCTTTGCATATGCCATGCAAGGAGAGCCTCGACTGGAGTTGATTCCTGCCTTCTTAATTACAATTGGCCATACATTAGTTTGGATTCCCTTGGCGAAAGCACACCAAGAATTCATTCCTGAAATATCCCTCGAAGGATTATTGAGAAAAATGAGTCAGTCATCGAGATAATCTGTAGTCCATGAAATTGGTCCAAGCCATATCGAGCCTTCCTCGTTCGTAGCTTGAATTCTACCATAGTATGTCGCCCCGCAACATGTCAGTCCTGATACTGTTTGAGAGTGGTTGCCGACAGTTGCGTCACCGAAGCCGGTACTGCCTTCCCAACCGGATGTCTGGTTCCCCATGTCCGCCATACCGTAGTAGAACGTGAGTGTAGTATTTGTTCCATTGTCATAAGTCTCCCAATAGATTGTGGTAGATGTGGCACCAGAGGGATCGGGCGAAGAGATATTGCGAATAATGGCATCATAAACGAAGAATTCCCCCCTTAGAGGGTCATCTACCCACACTGGTAGATGGGCTAGCGAGTCGTGTGTGTTCGAAGTTAGTGGGAATCCCCATGCGTCGTGATAAGGCGCTAGGTTGTAGCCAGTAGCGTTTGAGAGGTGCAATACCCACGCGTTGAACTCTTCGTCATCTGTAGACGGTACCTCCGAGGGAGGGAGTGTGTAATAGACTGTCAATGCCTCCGTTATGGGGCTCCAACTCCATTCCTCCTTGATCAGGATGTAAGTATCTAGAGCGGTCCAAACAGACCAGTTGGATATGTTTGAACCGTCATTAAAGTAAGAATGCATCCTATTTGCCCTCTGTTCGGGATCCACTGCACTGTGCCCTTGGATGCCGACTAGTTCCTCCATAAGGTAAACGCTAGCGAAGTTGCAACCAGTTTCAGTGGTCCCAGGCAGAGTAGATGGCATCCATTGGTGGTTGTGACCCAACTCATGGAACATCCCCCAATCACCATTCTCGCTCATGTGAGAAAGGTTGACCACCCCTTCTACACTTAGATCGTGTGCCATGAATGGGTATCCCGAGTGCATCCATCCAGCGGAAATTTGGACATCAAAAACCGCCCTCTCTACTCTTGGCCATGGCTCATAACCATACAACTCATGTTCCATTGCGAGGGCTTCGTCCCACCATTCCATTAGAGCGGTTGGATTATTCAATTCCCTTATCTCATAACTAGGCACTGTCATGATGAAATTATTGGAAACCAACTCTGTCCAAGGAGCTGGATTATCTCTCTGAGAGTATATCCACTCAAAGTCGGATGTCTCATTGAGGACGAACATTGGGGCCCTAACTGCGCCAGAGATGGTGACGTTGAATTCTCCAAATTCTGAACCGGCGGGAATAGCAACATAAATTGGTCCACCAAACGCATTTCCTACATCAGATTGAGATATGCATTCGCCAAATTCATCGCATGTAAGTGATGTGGTTGTGTTGTCTATCCACCAGTACCTATGAATCTTAGAATGCCTCTTGATCACGTCCTTGCCCCAGAGGCCGTCTGTGTGCGCACCTATGAGTATCCAGAATCCCAACTCGGCAACTTCCGGGCTAACTGAAACTGAGATGACCTCCCCAGGGGGGGCGTAGAGTCCTGTGGACATCCTGATGCTGCTTCGTGCTTGCGAATAACCAAAATTCGAATGGAGTCCTGATTGATTACCATCAATTGAGACCGTGCGAGAAATCCTAGAAGCATTCGAGGGGACTTCCCCTGGAAACTCCGTATGGCTGGGATGGATGGGCAAATCACTCGCATTGAGGCCCTGGGTAAGGGCTTCCTCCAGCCTCAGAATAACGTCGGCAACAGGATCTGCGCCTAGGTCATAACCTGTTGAGCTCCACAGGGTGCTGTATGGAATCACTGTCCATCCCGTGGAGTTTACCAATTCCCTCAATGGGGTCCAGAACTCCAGGAAGTCAAGAGGGACGATTACGGTGCAGTCGGAAATTGATGAGTAGGCGATTGCGGCCTCCTCTGCGGACAGTTCGATCCCCTCGACCCTGTCTGCATAAATCCCCTGAATTGCGTTGTGCGGGGTGTGATATCTATCGGGAATGTCAAAATCTATGTCGTTGTACCCCCAATTTGAGGATACCATCAAGCCAGTCGTCTGGGATATCTTGTTTCCTGGGTAGTTGTGCGGAACATCACTGTTAGAATATGACCAGTACCATGCATGTCCACCCATAATCAAACCCCCTCCCTCGATCAGGAACTGCTCTATGGCCAAGTTATCTTCATCATCGTGCCCATTCCAGAACTCATCGATTAGGCAATCCACTTGCGAAAGGTCGTCTGGAGTAACCGAAAGATGTACTGAATGGCCCTCGGCCCGGAGTTCGTCTTCCCAGTGATCAAATCCAGCTCCGTAGGATAGGCCGACGTTTGCATCCTCGCCACAGACCCATTTCACTGCTCTGAAGTTAAATTCGTGGTTCTGTGTAACCCAACTCTCGTGTCCGAGTCCGATCATCTTACCTCTGCCCACGTGGCTAGCGGAAACTACTGTGGAGTCGGTCGAGTCTCTTCCTAGCGGGAATGACCACTTTCCTATGGGTAAAATAAGTGATGACCACCCTCCCCAGTCTGCATCCTCGAGACCGTTTAGCAACTCGTTCTGATCGGCCCTCAAATCATGAACAGCGATCCATATGTTCAGCCCGACCGATCCGCCTGTATTATTAGCCCAGATAGTATACTCTTGCCAATCTGATCTCTCCGTTGGGATTCCCGAAATTGTACCATTATTGAGTAGTGTAATGCCCTCTGGTAGTGAAGGGTAAGCTTCCCATGTATCGATGTAAGGGCCGTCGTTATTCACTGGAATATTGATACTTTCGTTAGACTTGAGTGCAAATTCACTATCGGGCCAGTGAATATCATCCGGAGGCATGCTGGTAATCCGGAATCGGACTTCCGTAGTGGTCGAGCCACCTGAATTATTGGCCCAAATCATATGGTTTGTCCATGGTTGCAATGAAGTAGAATTACCAGTTATTGAGCCTGTTCCTGAATCGAAAGAGAAGCCCTCTGGTAGACTTGGGCTTATCTCCCACGTGGAGGGGGTTCCGCCTTCAATGGATGGAAGCACTATTCCAATTCCTTCGCCGATTCTAAGATCGAATTCAGAAGGCTCGTAAATCAACCCAGAAGGCGATTCCTCGGAAATCTGAATCAGTATATTGACTGATGATGACCCTCCGGTATTGTAAGCAGTTACTGTGTACTGCAATACTTGTTGTGAGTGAAGTGGGGCCCCTGTGAGTGAGCCATCTGACTGGTCAATGTATATTCCCTCGGGGAGAGATGGAGACACTGTCCAAGTGAGGTTTTCCCCTCTGTCCATATTGGGAGTAGTGACTACTTCTTGTCCTACCAACCAAAAGAATGGGTGATCTGGATAATGGAGGGAACTAGGCGGCTCATGCAATGTGATGATACGTACATCTGTGGATGCACCTCCGCCAATATTCATGGCAGTAATTGTGTGGTTTGAGTCGCCTAATGAGAAGGGAGTCCCTTCTATCGAACCATCCTCCAGAATCTGGAACCCCTCTGGCAGTGGAGGCTCGACGACCCATGATTCTGCATCTCCCCCAAGGACCAACGGGGCATATAGCTCGCAGAACCCGTCAATCTCGCATGACAGTACCTCGGCCTGATACTGAATGGAGTAAGGCCCTGGAGCGACTACCTCAATTTCAATTATCGAAGTTGAGTGGCCGGCCGCGTTCGATGCAATTATGGTATATTCATCCACAATTGTCGGCAATTTTGGAGTTCCGCTGATTACCCCTGTTTGTCGATTTAATGACAGTCCATCGGGGAGACTTGGGGAGGCCAACCAATTTTGAGGTCCGTCTCCATTGAAACTAGGAGTCAGGGGTTGAATCTCTATACCAGATATGATAGTTAGTTCCTCAATCCCATAGGAAAGTGACGATGGCATAATCATGGCCCTGCAATAGTCTCCAGTGAAAATCTGTAAGGGAGTGCAGTCGTCCTCGGTAATCACTGGGGTGAAGCAGTCCTGATGAGACGGATCTTCATGACAATCGATGACGATTGTTTCGTCATCCTGGTCAAACAAGCCCAAGCATCCAGATGCCAGCATCAAAAAAGTCAGCATCAGGGCGGATGCTCGGTTGCCGCGCATATACTCCGATAAAGGGAGGACATGAATAAGTTGTCATATTCCTGGATATGCTGGCCCTTCCTCGAAGCAGTACCTTACGGTTTGGAAATCGGACTTGAAAGTTGAGACTTCGGATTTTACGATCGATGGTTCCTCCTTGTTAATCAGAGCCCTTGCGAAAAAGCGTGCCACGTCCTGCATTTCATCGACGCCCATACCGACACGAGTCAGTTCTGGGACCCCTAGCCTCAGGCCGCTTGGCCCGGACATTGCCTTGGTGTCCCCCGGTAGCATATTCATGTTGGTAATTATTCCACAGTCCTCGAGAGTCTGCGCCGCCCTCATTCCGGATCCAGAATCTGGACCTCCATGGCGAGTCAGGACCTGGTGGCTCTCTGTGTATCCTCTTTCCTCGGCTATGACATCGAAGCCCTCTGAAGAAAGTGCGGCGCCTAGGGCCTTGGCGTTCTTCACTATGTCACTGGCGTAGTCTTCTCCAAACTGTTCGAATTCGGCTAATGCCACGGCCTTACCAGCCACGTGATGTAAGTGATATGAAGAGCATGCTCCGGGGAAGATTGAGTTATTCAGCCTCTTATGTAGAGTAGCATCTTCGGAATCTGAGAGAAGAAAACCTCCCTGTGGCCCGGGAAATGTTTTGTGACTACTTCCGGTCATCACATCTGCACCCTCCCTTAGAGGATCCTGGAAAACGCCTCCAGCGATTAGCCCCAAAACGTGAGCACCGTCATACATTACCCTGGATCCGACTTCATGGGCGGCGTCAGATAATTCCCTCAGAGGAGTGGGGAATAGGAAAACGGATTGCCCGAACAGAACAAGATTTGGCTCGTTGTCCCTGATTAGTGATAATGATGCATCGATATCAGGCTCCATTCTTTCCTCATCCCATGGGTACGTGACTAGATTCAATCCTCTGACTCCAACGGCCCCCATCCTAGCATGGGAGATATGCCCCCCGTCTGCGGTGGAAACAGCAGTAATGGTATCGCCTGGTTTTGAAAGGGCCTTCAATGCGGCTATATTGGACACAGTTCCGGAGGTTGATTGGATGTTTGCAAAATTACAATCAAAGACTCGTCTAGCTGTTTCGATCCCTATCTCCTCTATTGTATCAAAGTCGTCACAACCTTGGTAATACCTCTTTCCTGGGAGGCCCTCAGCGTACCTGCCATGGAGATCCGAGTCACAAGCTCTGCGAACCAATGGACTCAGGATATTCTCGCTGGCAATCATCGGAATACTGTGACGATAGTGATTACCCGAATCATCGACAGCCTGCAGAATTTTCGATGTCGCATCCCTTGGATTCATGATACTGCATCGAAGGAAGGTCAAAGAGTTTAACGGAAGAGGGTTTTCTTCCAATTCACATTCAATGCGCAATTGTTATTGAATTGTCCCCCTAATGAATGGCATGAACAAGTACCGCTTGCTGAAGCCGATTCTGATTGTAGTGATGTTGCTGGCCTCGGCCAATATAGTCTCAGCGAATGATGCCGATGGGGATGGGACCGACGATTTGTATGATGATTTTCCCAATGATCCATGCGCTGACACAGATACAGACGGCGACGGTTTGCCCGATACTGTGGTTAGTGGTTGTAGCTCTTCTTCGGTTATAGCATACACATCATTCGAAGACCCTTTTACAAACGGTGCAAAATATTATGATACTGGAAACCAGTCTCTAAGCAGATATCTCTGGAACAATGCGAATGAGCCTCATGTCGCTCATAACCAAACCACAGGCTCCGAGATGGGCTTTAGCCTATTTTACAGATCAACTGGAGGCGTGGGACTAACAGACGGTGACTTCTTCGGAACAGCGAATTACACTGGCACTGTAGGAAATTATACTGAGGGGTCACAAGGTTATCAGATGGGCGACGTTGATGGGGCCACAACGTTAACTTTGGACTCTGTGAATGCGGACTCTATGACTCTCGATATTTTTGTCCAGGGTGGATCTGGCAATAGCTACGAATCCTCAGACAACCTAGTTATCAGATTTGTAGGGGCTTCCTCAACGGTCGAACTGGTGAATGTGACTGGTGCTACTGGCGGTAGCAATAACGGGGGTTTTGCGACATACATGGGAGTCTGGACTAGCTTTAGTGCAGACATAAGTTCTCTTGGACTAGGAAATTTAGAAATCGAATTTACATCAAATTCTCAGACTGAATCCGTATACATCGATAATGTGGCATTCACCTCCTCGTCACAACTGGTGGAGGATACTGACGATGATAACGACGGATGGGATGACGTCGATGAGGGCGCGTGCGGAACGGATCCTCTTGATTCGAACGATGTCCCATCGGATAGTAACGCAAATGGCGTATGCGACGCGATTGAGGGAGATGACTTTGATGGCGACGGCATACCAAATGATAGTGACCCAGATGATGACAACGATGGTTATGATGATGACTATGATGCATTTCCTCTGGACCCCACGGAGTGGGACGATGCTGATGGGGACGGAATTGGAAGTAATGCAGACACGGATGATGATGGCGATGGATGGGCTGACCTCGAAGAAGCTGACTGTCTAACTGATGCGAGCTCCGCGTTTAGTGTCCCTGCGGACCATGATGGGGATTGGGTTTGCGATATTGTGGATGCTGATGACGATGATGACGGAGTCGATGATGATAATGACTGCGCGCCCTATGACGCGAGCATTTCTTCATTGGACTGCAATGGGGTGTGCGGGGGCGGTTCGTCCTTGGATGCTTGTGGGGTGTGCGATGGCGACGATTCGACGTGTTCCGATTGTGCAGGCGTCCCTAATGGCGATGCCGTTATTGATGCATGTGGAGTTTGCGGCGGGGATCAGTCAACATGTGGAATAGATTCAGATGAAGACGGGGTCAACGACGATGATGATGCATTCCCTAGTGACCCAAGTGAATGGGCAGACACCGACGGAGATGGAGTAGGCGACAATGCTGATACTGACGATGATGGTGATGGATGGTCTGATCAAGTCGAAGATGCATGTGGTAGCCAATTGCTAGACTCGAGCTCAGTGCCTGTAGACTCCGACGGAGATGGAGATTGCGATGCTTTGGACTCTGATGACGATGGCGATGGCGTGGTTGATTCTGATGATGCATTCCCTAGTGACCCGAGTGAATGGGCAGACACCGATGGTGACGGGATTGGCAATAACGCCGACGGAGATGATGATGGAGACGGGTGGGGCGATACCACGGAGAGCGAATGTGACAGCGATCCAATGAACGGTGAAGTGTTGCCCGAAGATATCGATGGAGATGGTGCTTGTGACATTCAGGATCCTGATGATGATGGAGACGGAGTAGCGGACGGGGATGACGCCTTTCCACTGGATAAAGCAGAATGGCTAGATACTGATGGCGACGGACTGGGAGATAATTCAGACCAGGATGACGATGGAGATCAGTTCACCGATGAATATGAGTCTGAGTGCATGAGCGACCCATTGGATCCGGACTCATCTCCAAGTGACTCTGATGGAGATGGAATCTGTGATGAGATGGATGTTTTCGACGATAATGACACTAATGATACACCTGGATTTGGATTAATTTCAGCGATATCTGTTCTATCTCTAGCTGCGCTAGCTAGAAGGGAATGATGGCGCCGACAGCAGGACTTGAACCTGCGACCTGTGGATTAACAGTCCACCGCTCCACCAACTAAGCTATGTCGGCCCAAGCTGGTCGCGGCATAACACATTCATCAATGAATCGGAATCATTCCCACTCAATCGTCCCTGGAGGCTTGTGTGTAATATCATACACCACTCGGTTTACTTGCCCTTTCAGAGAGTTAGTTATCTCGGTACTAATGGAAGCTAAAACATCGTGAGGAATGTCAGAGTACTTAGCGCTCATTCCATCTAAACTGGTCACCGCCCGAACTACTACAGTTTCTCCATGAACCCTGGTATCGCCATGCACGCCAACACTCCTGACCGGCAGTAGCGCGGCGAAATATTGCCAAGGAAGATCGCATTTTCCTGCGGCAGCGGCTTCTTGCAGTCTGATCTCTACAATATGGCAGGCCTCACGGCAGGCCTCGACCCGGTTTCTAGTAAGATCCCCTAGGACCCTTACGGCCAGACCGGGCCCGGGGAATGGTTGCCTCTCACTAGATTTAATTCCAAGACTTCGGGCAATCTCCCTGACCTCATCTTTGTAGAATTCACGCAGAGGTTCGACTATCATCAGGTCGACATCATCAGGCAGTCCGCCGACATTATGATGACTCTTTATGACGTCCCTCTCACCTCCTCCCGACTCTATCCAATCTGGTGCTATAGTGCCTTGAACCAGGTATTTTGCACCACAGTTTGCCTGCTCCTCCTCGAAAACTCTGATGAATTGCTCCCCAATTACCTTCCTCTTTTGCTCTGGGTCGGTTATTCCTTCTAAACTAATGAAGAATCTCTCGGATGCATCGACCACCTGTAAATCGATACCCATTTCCTTGAACATCTCTCTGACCTCGCCTGTCTCTCCCTTGCGCATGAATCCAGTATCGACGTAGACGCAGTGGAGTAGTCTCCCGACGGCACGGTGAGCGAGTACTGCTGCCACAGTACTGTCTATTCCCCCTGAGCAGGCTATGATTGCAGTATCATCTACCTTTGATTCCAATGATTCAATCGCCTCATCAATCAGCATTTGGGTATCAATCAAAGGACTCACCCCTGAATGGACTGGTCATCTGAGATTACCTTCGCAGTCATTGCTTCTCTGTACTCCCTGTATGCGCTAAATAAAGAGTCATCAGAGGTAGCTAGAATTTGCACTGCCAAAGCCCCTGCATTGTCACCTCGATCAACCCCTACGGTAGCCACAGGCATGCCAGGGGGCATTTGGACGATGGAAAGTAGAGAGTCCATCGGGACCTTTCCTCCTACTGGCACCCCTATCACTGGCTTACTTGTCATTGATGCGATCACTCCTGGAAGAGCCGCGGAAACCCCGGCCATACCAATGAATACCCGACATCCCGAGTCCTCAGCCGCACTGATTATTTCCTCGAGGTATTTTGGTGCCCTGTGAGCGGATGCAACCCTTATCTCGAAGGTCACATCGAACTTCTCCAGCACGGAGCGGCATTTCTCAGCAATCGGTAAATCTGATTTAGAACCAAGCACGACACATATGTCCATGACACTCGGGACATGAGGAGGTTCAAAATGCCTGCCGTTCTATTCTTCCTCGTCGAAGACTATGAGTTCCATCGGCCACTCGACTTGGGAGAAGTCGAAGTCGGGCTCTCTGAGTACTTTGATTATCTCGTAGGAGTGTGGATGGCTGTCGAAAAGACAGTCCTGAACGAATCCGAATTTGCAGATGTAGGAGATTGAGATAAAATCTGTATTTTCTCTCGTAAAGCCATAGAGGACTAACTTTCCTTCTCCAATATAGGTTGAAGATATCTTCCCTCTTTTCCATGATTGTGAATGGACCTCCCATCGTTCAGGAAGATATCTTGAATCCCATGTAGATCTTTCGAGAGGGGCTATAATTCTAGCTGGAGGTATTGAGAATACCTCTGATATCATCTTAATCGATCTAAGGAATGCAGTCCAGAAAACAGCATAGGCTACCCACCCTAGTAATGGCGAGTAGTAGATATGGGACAGAAAGAGCAAACACCCCACGGACAGAAGTACCCAGTCTATTGGAAGAATGAGTAAATTATCACTAGACGTAGGCTGTGCATTCCTTGCATTTGAAACAGGAACGATCAGTAAAATCCATGAGATTATGAATAGAGCTCCTGAGACGAACTGATCATCTGGAGTGTTTCCTGTGAATATCAGTGGAAATATGCTTGAGAGGAGGAAAAAAGGAGACCATGCGACTGGTTTGAGGATGGGCCATGCCAATGGCCTCATTCTCTGTCTCGCCCATCCGAATCTATGTTCGGAGGATGGAGTTCCCAGACTGGAGGGGATGTATATCTCGGAATTCCTAATCAGAGGGGGGTTTTGTTTGCTCCCTAAACCCCACCAAGACGGATCTCCGCGGAGCCAGTTCCTGTCACCATGTGCCTCCATTGAATACTGAGGAGGGAGTTTAGCATATGAATTAGGACGAGGGCTCGACCTTTGGGTATCTAAGAATTAGGTTTCTAGCGGCCCAAACCTCGTCTACTCTGCCCACAGGAGTAGTATGAGGAGCGGTTAACACGATATCCGGATCCTCTGCGAGAATAGCATGGAAGTCTTCCGCAAACTTGTCTAAAACCTCCTTCGATTCGGTTTCTGTCGGTTCGAACATGAGACACTCAGGGACGATCTGGGGGAAATATAGAGTAGGTGCCATGTAGCCATAATCTAGCAGCCTCTTTGCCACATCCTTACCTGTAACGCCTGTCGCATCCTTCAGAGGAGACATCGAGAGAGTGAATTCATGCTTGACAACTTCAGCTGGACATCCCTCAATTGGCATAGCATGAATATTCAAATCGGGATTAGGATTCATCATTCTAAATCTGAGATAGTTTGCATTTAGAACGGCATGCTCACTCATCCTCTCCAAGTCACGACCATATCTCCGGTAGAAGGCCCATGCCCTTACTACCGCTCCAGCATTGCCATTCCATTGCTGGACCTTTCCAATCGATGAAGGGGGAGATTCCCAATGATACCAGAAACCATCCCCAACAGTGCCGAAATCCCCATGAGGCAACTCTTTGCGACCCACTAAGGGAGTTGGCAGGAACTTGGAAAGATGGTTTTTTACCCCTATAGGGCCACTTCCCGGGCCCCCTCCTCCGTGTGGCTGACTGAAGGTTTTGTGGAGATTATAGTGTACAGCATCGAATCCCATCCGTCCGGGGTCTGTCTTGCCTAGTATCGCATTGAAGTTGGCGCCGTCGTAATACATCTGCCCACCGGCAGAATGCACGATCTCAGCGGCTTCAGCGATTTCAGGCTCGAAAACGCCCAGCGTACTTGGATTAGTAATCATCATCGCCGCGGTATCTTCACCGACCGCTGAGCGGAGAGCATCTAGATCGATACGTCCGTCATGGGCACTAGGAATCTCAATAATCTGATATCCGCACATAGATGCGGATGCGGGATTCGTACCGTGGGCGGAATCGGGTACAATCACCTTGTCACGTTGATTATCTCCCCGTTCCTTGTGGTATTCTTGAATACATCTAATCGCAGTAAACTCGCCTTGTGCGCCAGCAACAGGCTGGAGCGTCACCGCGTCCATTCCTGAGCAAATAGCTAACATCTCCTGCATCTCGTAATATATCGCCAAGAGCCCCTGGACTTGGGCCTCTGGCTGAAGTGGGTGAATACGATCGATTCCGGGGTTCTGAACTATCTTCTCATTTAGCCTTGGGTTGTGCTTCATTGTACAGGAGCCCAAAGGGTAGAATCCTGTATCGATTCCAAAATTTTTCTGAGAAAGTTTGGTGTAATGTCTAACCAACTCTGGCTCACTTGCTCTGGGCCAATCGGGTAATCTGTTTCTCCTCAGGGATTCCGGGATGTGACTGGCAGAATTCTCTGTGAGGGGAGAAGGTTGTGACCATCCGGCATCCTTCGAGCCGTTGAAGTCGAAAACAGTATCACTCATGATGACTCCTCCACCCACGAAGTAAGTGTTTTCTTTAACAGAGAAATATCGGATTCTGAAGTTCTCTCATCGCACCCGATGAGAATCCATGATCCTCGATCTGGCCACCACTGACCGAGATCAAAACCTCCAATTACGCCTAGTTCGAAAATATGGGATAGGGCTTCAGATGACTTACCTGGGACTTTGACAGCAAACTCTCTGAAGACTGGTGATTTAGGAAATGCTAATTCCAGCCCTTCGACCGATGACAATTCATCCATAGCCATCCTAGTTGAGGACAATATCCTAGTCGAGAGAGTTTCCAGTCCGATGGGGCCGAGAAGAGCCATGTGCATCGCCCCCATGAGTGCGATTAGGGTCTCATTTGAACATATATTCGAAGTAGCCCTATGTCTGCGAATATGCTGCTCCCTAGTAGACAGCGTGAGTGTGTATGCAGTCTTTCCTTCAGTATCTATGCTCTGCCCCACAATTCTTCCTGGCATTAGTCGCAAGAAGTCCTTTTTACATGCGAAAATACCGTAAATTGGCCCTCCTGCGGTTGGCCCTATTCCGAAAGGTTGCCCCTCCCCGACCACTATATCGGCTCCCCAATTGCCAGGAGGCTCCACTATGCCCAGTGAAGTGACATCGACTCCAACAATAATAGCAGTGTTATCGCCTACTACTTCCCTCAGCCTCAACAATCCCTTATCGAGAATCCCAAATGCATTTGGCTGCTCGACGTAAATCGCGCACGAACCCGAGGCTTCGGCTGCCACGTTCAAATCCAAGAAGCCGTCTTCATCATGTGGGATTTTCCTAATATCTATTCCTACTCCTTGAGTGTAATTCTCAATTACAGACATCCTATGAGGAGGGACCAATTCGGAAACATAGACGGTATTAGGCATCTCTACCTTCTTTGATTTTACTCTCACAGCACAGGTTATCGCTTCAGCGGCAGATGTACTAGCATCATACATGGAAACATTTGAAATCGGAAGCCCCACTAACTCAGAAATCATTGTCTGAAACTCCCACATAGCCTGAAGCATCCCTTGACTGACTTCAGGCTGATATGGGGTGTATGAGGTGAGGAATTCTCCTCTTGTGGCAATCATTGGGACCATTGAAGGAACAAAATTTCTAGCCAATCCTGCTGAGATGAATGATGGCCTGCTGTCCAGATTAACATTGGCCCCCAAGAGCTTCTCCGCGTCCCTGAGTATTTCTTCCTCCGTCTGCGGGAGTGGCAAAGGCAGTGTGCCTTCTAATCTTATTTCAACGGGGATGTCTTCAAACAAATCTTTCATAGAAGATAGGCCCATAATATCGAGCATTTCTTGCTCTCTTCCAAGGTTTGGCAATTGATCCACGGTAGCCCTCAGCTAACTGGAGACGTAGGGAGTTTATGATTATCTTTGGTTGGGATTCTGCATGGGGGACCGACACACTCTTATTACTCCCAAGTTAGTCAGTACATCATGAAGGTCGCAATAACAGCCTCAGATGCATTCGTGGCGCCCTACATAATTGATGCTCTTGGGGATTCCGCAGTGGTAATTCCAGACGAGATGTTGGAAGACAGTATGGCTCTTGACGTCATGCTAACTCCTTGTAATGCATTGATTCACATTAACTCCAGACCAGTCAACACGAGTGTTGCTCGAAATGACCGCGAGGTCAAGATTATGATGAGAGAGGCGGCTAGACCTGTCTTGGACGCAGTAAACAGGCATGGGGAGCTACACATGATAATTGTTGGAACATTGAGAGTGCATCCTCCCTGGTCTCCCGGTGACGACTATTATGGCCCAGAGTCTTCATTATCTCCGAGGGATACCGCTGCTGAAGGACAGCTGTGGATCGAGGAGAATGCTCTTGAGAGGGCGGAATCGGGAAGGCCTGTCAGCGTCATCAGGGCATCGAATGTCCAGGGAGTCCCATTGGAAGGGCCACCGGGCAATGGGATTCTTCATCGGTGGGCAAACGAGAGTCAAATTGGTTGGATAAACGTGCCAGGGTCCGGAGAGGATGTGAAAGATCTTGTCCATGTTGAAGATTTGGTAAGGACAGTGCTGTCAGTTCTTGAAAACCCCCCTCTGACCAGAGAGAGCTTCGCCGTAGGTTCGGGAAAGGGAATAACTATGAGTGAGCTAGCCAGTATCTACAATAGTAAAACTGGAGCGTCTGTAGAGCTGAATCAGAATTCTGACGGAGAAGTTTGGGGAATTGTGGATGCTTGGTTCTTGGAGCACAGATGTGGATTCAAGCCTATGGTCAGCCTTGAGGAGATGATCGATGAGGCTCTCGCAGCTTCTGGCTACTGAGCGTCAAGGATGATTCTCTTACGGATACCGTTCCAACCGGATACAGTACACGATATTTCGCCTTCGTATCCAGTCTTGAATACTGAACCATCTGTGTCCGAAGGGATTCTGATTTCTACTTCATTTCCAGATGGCATTCCCTGATCATGTAGGGAAGCCACAACAGTATTACCGCCTCTGTATCTATCTGAGATGCCAATACCGAAGGTCCTCTCCACAGAAGTTATTTTGATAGAGATATCAACCGAGGTACCGGAAAGCTCCTCCTTCAAAGCGTTCTGTTCCGATAACATTCGAGCTTGTGAGAATGACTCTACCATGGAAGAAATTGTCATACCTTCCGAGTCTGCTTGATTGCCTGCTGGCTCTTCGTCCACTACATCCTCGGCCTCTGGTTGGGATTGAGATACAATCTCTTCGATTTCCTGCTCGCTGACTTCAGTAGAAGGGTTAGTCCCGTCTCCCATTTCTGGAGATTCTTGCCATTCTTTCCCCTCGGAAGACATGGAAGCAATGCCCAAGGCACCCGCAGAAAGTGTGGCGGCAGTAGTTGCCGCGAGCAGGAGGTTAGATCGAGCGATTTCCTGTAGAGAATCGGCCTTGGCCTTCCATAGTTCCCTCGCGGAGGGTTGTAGGAAGCCAGGTAGTTTTGAGATTCTTGACTCCGCCTGTTCATCCATTATCGCCCTGCTCTTCTCCAATGCCTCAACATCTGAGAATTCTGCCTTCTTCATTTCTCCGAGGATTTCCGAGAATTCTAATGAAATGGAATCGATCATGTCGTCAGGGGAATCAGATTCGACCACCTCAACAACCTCTGTGAAGGGCGACTCCTCGCTATCCTCCGGAGGAGCGTCTGAGGGAGTGGTGGTTTGAATCGTGATTTTTCCCACACCTACCCATCTCCTGGTGCCCGTGGGCAGGCCACCGCCAGCGGGAGGCCTTGTCCATCCTCCTCCGTAGAAGTCTTGAGTACCGTCGATCTCCCTGAGATCGAGGCTCCAAGATGGAGCACCTCCTGAACCGGCGTTATAGTAGTACAATTTAGCCGAGTTATTATTTGCGAAAAGTGGTTTTCCATTAAGCTCTCCCTGAAGTTCATAATAACCGTTGTAAAGATCGTTTGGATGATCTGAAATTGTCAGTGATGAGCCTTCGACGTATGGGTCTGAAGTATTTCCATCAACGATTACGAGAATCTCCTGTAAATCAATTTGGCCATCGCCATTAGAATCCAGAACTGAGAAGATTGCATTCACTATTGACTGCGGTGCATTCTGTCCAGTTATTGATGTCAATGCGGCCATGAATTCCTCATAGTTCAGGCTTCCGTTTCCATCTATATCGTACTTGGAAAATAGTGCCTCAGAGGAAATTCCCCTAGACTTCAGAATTGTTTGTAGATTCTTAATAGCTATAGCCTCAATACCACCGTTCACTCTATCAACTCGAGTAGTGACAGGGGCCATTCAGCAATGAGTGTTGTCACTGCGTAGCTACAAAAAGGGAGCTCGAACAACTTCGGCCTTGATAGATCTTCTAGGGCTAGCTCTGATCCAAACTAGTTGGCCCTCAACGGAATTAGAGAGGTATGCCATCGCTATGCCGACACCGCCTAGACTTGGAGAGGGGGCCCCACTAGTCACATGACCAATTACGCGGGCGTCTTCTGAGTCCGAATCCATTACAGGATGCCCAGGCCTAGGGGAGGGACCTCTTGCAACACATCTAATCGCCGACCATTTTTCTGATTTTTCAAGGGAACGGAGGACTCTTTCTTTCCCGATAAACTCATGGTCCATATTGAGGCCAAAAGGAACTGAGGTCTCAGCGGAGTCTCTGGACAGAAATCCCTCAGGAAGATCTGAATCTGCCAAATCTCCGAGGCCGGGCCAATGAAAATCCTGCCCAGACAATAGATAGCCTTTCTCAAGTCTGAGAGTGTCTCTGGCACCTAATCCGACTGGAACCAAGCCTAATTCGGAGCCAGACTCAATGAACTGACTCCATAGAAGATTTGCCTGATCATTGGGGATAAAAATCTCCACGCCGGGCTCACCGGTATATCCAGTTCCTTGAATCCAGCCCTCTACAGAGAGATTGTTTTGACTGATATCTTGGCACTTGAACCTACCAACAATATTAGAGTCACCCAAAACTTGTGAGACTATTTCCATTGATTTGGGCCCCTGAATAGCAATAATACTTGTTTCTTCGGAGCTATCAAGTATCCTAATGGAGCCGTCACTGGGGAGCAATTCAGTGAACCAATCCAGCATCACAGATACCATTGAGGCATTTGGAACCCCAAGGATCTCTTCATCCGTTCTGATTGCGAATATCATATCATCGATTATATTTCCATCTCTGTCGAGAAAATGGGTGTATCCGCATGTGCCCCTTTGAAACCTCGTGAAATCCTGGGTCCCTATGCCTGTTAACCACTCTGAAACCCCCTTGCCAACAAACCTGAATAGGCCCATGTGAGAAACGTCAAACATGCCGGCTGCCGACCTGGTTGCCAAATGCTCCTCTTTGATAGAAGAATACCATATGGGAAGCTCAAAACCATGGAAATCTACCAGATTCGCTCCTGATTCAACGTGTGAAGTGTATAGAGCAGTCCTCACGGGTGCATATCCCATGGCCCGAGGGGGAGGAGCAGGGAGAATAAGTTTAGGGAGCAAGAAAAATAAATTCCAAATACTGCGTTAATGCTAATCTTTTAATCCATGGGTTTAAATAGTTCGGCTATGACTATACAACTACAGGTTGATATGATGAAAGAGAATGCTGAAAGCCGGGGAGAATCTGTAACTCCCAGTTCTTCGGGATCCAGTGGGAGGCGCGCCATTGTTCCCTCGATGCGCCCATCCACCAGTAGAAAGACAGAGGGAGCATCCAGGCCCTGTACCGTTTGTGGCTCAAACTCTTGGGATACAGATGAGGTCCGTGGCGAGACCTCTTGCTCAGAGTGCGGTTATGTCGCAGAGGAGAATATGATGGACCTCGGGGCAGAATGGACAAATCATTCCGGAGGGGATGATAGGAGCAGAGTGGGCGCCCCTACGACACTAACCCTTTCAGACAAGGGACTGTCTACTGAGATAAGGAGGTCAGATTTGACATCAGGCGCCGCTAAGAGGCATGGGATGTCGGGGAAGGCACTGAGGGACTGGCGTAGGAGACAGCGAATCGACCAACGAAGTAAGACCAGAGATAGCAGAAGTAGAAACTTGGCTAAAGCAATGCAATTCATCAGGGACAGGGGAGATCTGCCTCCTCAGATCGAGCAGGAAGCGGCTGGACTTTACAGGCACTCTGTGGATAGAGGGCTTGTCACAGGGAGGAGTATCAGAGGAGTTTCGGCGGCATGCGTTTACGTAGCCGCCCGCGAGGCTAGGATTCCTAGAAGAATTGAGGACGTTGCAGAAGCTTTCGACATGGTGAAAGATGTTGACCTCAAGGAGTTGAAGAGAACAATTAGGCTAGTTTCTAGATTCCTGGGTGCTCACCATATTACTGGTCCTGAAGAGTATTTTGAGAGGTTTCATTCTAATCTTGGGATGAGGCCCGAGGTCCTTGGAAGAGTAAGAAAGATGTGGGATATGGTCAAGGATGACCTCTCATGGCAAGGTAAGAAACCATCTGGAATAGCAGGTGTGATAATTTACAGAGCATCCCAAGATAGTGACTCACCGAGAACCCAGAGCGAGGTTTGCAAGGTCTCAGGAATCAGTGAAGTAACTCTCAGAGGCCTTCTGAAAATATTGAACCAGAAACTTTCTGAAAAATCGTTTCAGTGAAAAAACGATTCTATATATGCTCACCTATGGATGTACTCCCATGAGTGTGTCAACGCGGGCAGGTAGCCTCTGGGAGCGACTGGAGAGGCAGCTTGAGTCTTGGGATTTCCCAATTATCCATACAGAAGCGTGATTTTAGAGGGGCGGATTTTTTGGGTTCATATCTTGTAGTGGGCGGGAGTAGCGATATTGGCCTCATACTCTGCAAGAGGCTAATGGAAGACGGAAACTCGGTGACAGTGATTGGAAGGGATTCTTCTAGAATGGGTCAAATCAAGGGCTTGGGGGCCAGGGTATTCATCGGAGACGCTACAGACGAGCTCTTCGTTTCAGAAGTAGTGACTAGCTTTTCTAGCATAGGGGACGGTAAAATTGACGGTGTCGCACACTTGGTTGGTTCACTACTGATCAGGCCCCCTCATGCATTAAGCTCGGAGGCATTTAATGAGGTCATCAATACCAACCTAACATCTGCATTCGTGGTCCTCTCCAAGGCATGTAAGTACATGTTACGCAACGGTGGTGGCAGAATAGTGTTCACCTCGAGCGTTGCAGCTAGTGTCGGACTAGTCAATCATGAGGCCATCTCAGCCGCGAAGGGAGGAATTGAGTCAATGGCCAGATCTGCTGCTGCCACATATAGCAAGAGAGGAATACGGGTGAATGTAGTGGCCCCAGGCCTCACAGACACAAGAATGGCACGACCGATAACAAAATCTGAAACCTCCAAGGAAGCAGCAGTGAGTAAAATTCCATTGAACAGAATCAATCTACCTGAGGAGGTATCTGATGCCATTTTGTGGTTATTGACTAACGCCCCAGATAATATCACTGGACAAATTTTGCACCTAGATGGCGGGATGTCTCAAGTTAGGGGATAGTAATGAAATGGCAGAACGCGATAAGGGCCAATAAGATCAGAGAAGGAAAGAGCAAGATGGTCACTGTTAGGTCAAAAATACTCATGATTGTAAAAATTGAAGGCTATTTCCATGCCACAGAGGGACTTTGTAAACACATGAAATGGCCCTTGTCATGGGGAGGGAATGTTGAGAATGGATGTATTACATGCCCTCTTCACCAAACCACTCACTGCATGTCGGATGGGAGTCTGGTCGAATGGGCACCATTTCCACTCTTTCCGCCTTATGGGAGGCTTGTAGGATCTATGGTTTCCAAGAAGGACCTCGGGATTTTCGAGACACGCTTAGAAGATGGTTTTGTTCAGGTGCTGATCTGATCCCTCAAATCTGTCCTGAACTAGTAATCCTGAATAGTGTTCACAAATTGGGAAGGGTGTTGACATGATCGAGGGAGTCATAATTGATGAGGAGGGCAACACCCTTTACGCCCCGATTGAGAAAACTGGCATCAAGTCGGTAGCTCCCTCGAAATGGAAAATATGGCTGTCAGCAACTGGATTGGTGGCGCTAATGGTCATGGTCTCCCTGCAAGGATGGATCATTGACGATGTTGTTGATGATATCAAAAAGGAATTGGGCATTTATGAGAGAGTTCCTGTTTGGGAAAGGTCAGAGTGGCCTTACCTGACCGGCTACTCAAATGGTTATGTGATGGAATTTGGGCAATATGACATAATGGAAACAGAAAATGAATGGAACTCTACACATCATTTTGTGGAGTTTCAACTACCCCTTAGCGAGGGGGGGTCGGCACCCAATGGTTTGGTGAGCTTGGCGGTTTGGCTACCAGATGTCCCTGAGGGAGTTTCAGTTCCAATCATAGCGGAATTCGGTCCCTACTTTGACGAAGTTAGTGTCGAGACCCCGTCTATTGAAGTTCCCGGAACTTGGCTAGGCCAGATGATAATTGATCAACTCCTACCTCACGGCTACGGATTCGCACAGGTCTCCGTTATGGGTACTGGTCGTTCTAATCACTGTATGGACCTAATGGGAAATGCTGAGCAATTAGGCGTGGATGCGGCTGTGACATGGTTGGGCACGCAGGATTGGAGTAACGGAAAAGTCGCGATGATAGGAAAGTCCTACGATGGCTCCACGCCTTGGCAGGCAGCGACATTTGGAAATGAGCATCTAGCTACAATAGTCCCCATTTCTGGCCTAATAGGGGTAATGGAGCTAATGTGGAAAAATGGCAGTAGCGAAGCTAGAGCGGCGATTATGCACAACGGTGTCTACGGCTCTTATGGTATCGATGGCGATGATGAGGACATAGGAAACATGTGTCCTGACTACATCATCGGTCCGGGAACGGGCATCTCGGCTTACATGTGGGGAAGCGAGTTTGCTGGCACCTACTGGGAGGAGAGGTACTTCCTAGATAGGGTGCTTCAGAACTATCAGGGATCGGTATATCTGATTCAGGGGATGCATGACTGGAACGTTGACCCGCACATGGCAATACCAGTGATTAATCAACTGAAGGATGCCGGTATAGAATCCAAGGGCCTATTCGGACAATGGGACCACGATTACCCCGACAGGCCTGACTATCACTTTGATCGCTCCGGAGATGGCAGAGGAAGAGAGGCATACCCTGAGATGGTTCGGTTTGATTGGATGCAGGACCTCCTAGAGTGGTTTGACTGGTATCTAAAGGGCATAGGTGAACAACCTGGATTATTCGTGGAGATCCAGTCAAACCAAGGTCAGTGGAGAATAGAGGACAGGTACCCTCCGGAGGGGATGGATGCAATGTCTCTTGACCTCGGAGGTGCTCTATCCAATATTGCTGGAGGGACTACTAATATTCTCCCTAACGGTAATTTTGGGCCTGTTTATGAGAGTTCAGCGCTTGATGAGGATATATGGATTTCTGGCCTTCCTAGACTTCATATTGATGTATCCACGTCTACCTTGGGAGGACAAATATACGCCCTTCTGGAAGATTGCTCAGAGGCGGGAGACTGTATTCACATTGGGCATGCCATTATGGATTTGAGATATCATGAGGGAGGATCTGATGAGCAGACCTGGATACCCATTATAGAGACAATCAATGCTAAGATGGAGTTCTTCGCCATGGATGTTCAAATAGAGGCAGGACACACCATCAGACTCTCTCTTGCCAGTACGGGAGAAGACTACCTTCCTGCCTCAACCAGCTCTATTGTAACAGTACAGGAGGGAGCTGGTTCTAACCTAATATTGGACATTATAGACAGGGATTCCAAGCTTCTTTTCAATCCCCCGACTTGTACTCATGAGGTTTGCGAAGAGTGGTTGAATCAGACTTCACTGGCGGATTGAACTACAAATATGGGGCGCATAAATACTAAGAACATCGGACAAATTTGTATGATGGATAATGTTCAGATGTGCCTCATTTTTTGCAGGGGTCGGAGGGATCGACCTTGGCTTCGAGCAAGCGGGATTTGACGTAGTCTACGCGAACGAAATCTGCGAAAAAGCATCTCTTACCTTCAAGCAAAATCACGAAATCCGTTTGGACACCAGGGACATCAGGGATGTTCAATCCAGTGAAATACCCGATTTCGATGTGATGTTAGCCGGCTTTCCTTGTCAGGCATTTTCAGTTGCTGGATACAGGCAGGGATTCGATGATGAAAAGGGAAGGGGAAACTTGTATTTCGAGTTAGAGAGGATCATGAAAGACAAGCGTCCCTCCATCGTATTCTTAGAGAATGTGAAAAATCTGGTTGGCCATGACAAAGGAAGGACATTCAGCATAATCCGTAGCTCGATGCAGAGTCTAGGGTACAAAATACACTACAAGGTAATGAATGCGTGTGAGTATGGAAACATCCCCCAGAATAGAGAGAGGATCTACGTTGTCGGTTTCTTAGACGAGGGCATGTCGGATTGTTTCAAATTTCCTGATGTGATTCAGCTTGAGACTACCATCGGAGATATCTTCGATTTTGAGGGAAGGGTGGATGATCGATACTACTATGGAGAGGATGCTTACATGTACGATGAGCTCAAGAGGGACATGACCTCAAATGAAACAGTCTATCAGTGGAGAAGGAAGTATGTTCGTGAAAACAAGAGTAATCTATGCCCAACATTGACGGCGAACATGGGAACGGGCGGTCACAACGTTCCTTTGATTAAAACACATCATGGGTTCAGGAAATTAACTCCAAAAGAGTGCTTTATGATACAAGGATTCGATAGGGCATTCGTACTTCCTGAGAATGTTGCAAACTCTCATTTATACAAACAAGCCGGAAATTCAGTAGTTGTGCCCGTGATTAGAAGAATTGCAAACTCAATTATTTCTGCCATCAATCTTGAGCACCCCGTTCCCTCGAAGGGAGTAATAACAATTACAGGATTTACGAAGAGGGATTAGAATGAAGGTACTAGATTTGTTCTCAGGATGCGGAGGACTTAGTCTTGGCTTTGAGCAAGCAGGGTTTGAAATCTATGGCGGTATCGATAACAACCCGGACGCAGTAAAGACATTCCAGCTCAATTTCCCGGGAAGCATCGCATTGAAGCAGGATTTGGAAAAGGTAGATTTTTCTGAAATCTCGAAACTAATGCCGGGCATTCATGATGTTGAAGCTATAATTGGCGGGCCCCCCTGCCAAGGCTTCTCTGCTGCAAACAGATGGACGCACGAAACCGACGAGCAGCGAAACCGTCTCTTTTTCGCATTCGTCGAGTTCGTGGACCAGATAAAGCCCAAAGTCGTCGTCATAGAGAACGTGCAGCAAATAATCACTCGGGACGGAGGATATGCCAAGGACAGGATCTATGAAATTTTTCAAGATCGAGGTTACTTTGTTAGTCACCAAATACTCAACTCTTCAGATTTCAATGTGCCACAGAACCGGAAGCGAAACTTTTTCGTGATTACTGAAGATTTAGAGTTCGATTTCAGCTCGATTGTGAAAATCCAAAACCCTCCGACTGTAGGGGAAGCCTTGTCAGAATTGTATTCGCTTGAGACGAATGAAAATCAAGACACACATTTGTTGAAAGTCAAACCATCAACAAAATATCAGAGATATCTCAGGGCTAGAAACAATAAAGTCACGAATCATGAGATTCGATACCCTGCTCTTGAGGTCCAAGAGAGGATCTCGCACGTTCCCCAAGGTAGCAATTGGCGATCTGTACCAGAACATCTTTGGCCAAGGGTGCGGAATAATAGGCACTCGTCTGCGTATCGACGTTTGCACGAAGGGAAGCAATCTTGCACGATAGATACTGGCAATACTCACAGTAATTATTTCCACCCTAAATTTGATCGGCTACCCTCTCCGAGGGAGGCGGCAAGAATCCAGTCATTCCCCGATAGCTTCCATTTTGTCGGTACCCGTACTCCCCAGTACATCCAGGTTGGTAATGCGGTCCCTCCCCTGATGGCAAAGTCCCTAGCAGATGCAATATACGGGGCCTTCCAATGACTAAACCAAAAATTCTCGACCTGTTTTGTGGTTGTGGTGGCATGAGCCTGGGATTTGAAGAAGCAGGATTTGAAGTCCTATTGGCAGTAGACACTTGGTCGGACGCGATTGAAACCTACAATCACAATCACCCCTCTCCTGTAGGGGAGGTGTCGGACATCAGGAACCTCGATGACGCCCGCATTGACTCACTCCTGTCGAGCGGTCCCATTGCCGGTGTAATTGGGGGGCCACCCTGCCAAGGATTCAGCACGGTCGGTACGAGGGACGTTGAGGACGAGCGAAATCACCTGTACATGGAATACTTCCGTGTCGTCAAAAGAATCCGTCCCCAGTTCTTCGTTATAGAAAACGTACAGGGCATGTTAACACTCGCAGGGGGGGCATTTCGTGATGATGTCGTGAAACGGTTCAGTGAATTGGGCTACAGTGTCAGCCATTCACTTCTTAATGCCAGAGATTTCGGCATTCCTCAGAATAGGAAGAGAGTCTTCTTCGTTGGTGTCCTTGAAGGCGAGTTCGAGTTTCCGAGTGGTTCGGGTATCCCTGGTGTCACCACGCATGAGGCTCTGTCCGACCTTCCACGGCTCGATGTAGAGCACGAGGGAGTTCACGAGTTTGACTATCCCGGGCCTCCGGCCACCGATTACCAGAGGTATATCAGAGGCTCGGCTGAGAGCATCACTCATCACCTCATCACCATGCACACCGAGCAGACTAAGTCTATCATCGCCATGATCCCGGATGGAGGTAAGATCCGTGACTTGCCACGAGAGTATTGGGAGGTTAGGAAGTACAACAAGGCCTTCCAGCGAATGGCCAGCGAGGGAGTATCAATCACCGTCGATACCGGCCACAGGAACTTCTTCCATTACGACCAGAATCGCATCCCAACCGTAAGGGAGAACGCACGACTGCAGTCCTTTAAGGACGATTGGGTGCCTCTGGGATCCAAGACGAGCCAGTACAAGCAGATCGGTAACGCGGTCCCTCCGCTTCTTGCCGAATACGTCGCACGAAGATTGAAAAGGTATCTCTAAGGAATCTACTACTGATGCGAATCTCATACATGTCTTCTCTTGGAGCGGGAGGAGCTTCTGCAGTTCTGCTCGGTCCTTTCGGCTCACATGTAGCTTCTGACCTTTTAGAACTACCAATTTCAATTCTCTTTCCGGGTCAGAACGAAGACTACAACACATTATTCGAAACTACTCTGGGCACTGGCAGTAGTAACCTAAGATTACGAAGACAAAATACGCAAACCCAAGCAGTGGCGCGCCAGATTGCATGTTCTTTTCTCCTTCCTACGCCCTCTACAAAACTTCAATTTGAAGCCGATAACACAGAAGTCGATGTTCGAAATGGTCGCTATTTTGTACGCATATTGATCGGGCGCTCAAACGATCATCAACAAATTTCAGATTCAAGTATCATAGTCAACGTTGACAGTGTGGAAATAGGGACGCGAAGAAGACCTGCAAGTGCTCAGGTTAAAGACACAATTCATCTCTCTGAGAGATTCGCCCGAATCGAGGTGTTACTCGCTCATCTTGACGATGTTGAACTTGATCTTCCAGAGGGTTTCAATCTCGGTGAGGCAATTACAGAAGTTCGTGACCCTGAAAACCTCCATCAAATGACGTCATTGGTTAGACTGGAGCAATTGATGACAACTGTTGCTGAAGCTTCAGATGGACAATACGATGGTCAAAGTGATATTCTTCCCTTTCTCGAATCTTTACTTCCAGATGGACCAGATTATGAGATGTTGGCTGCAGTGGCCGCGGATGATATCGAGATGGAAAACCTTGGAATTACGCCATCAGAATCAGATGATTCCTCAACAGTGGAAACTGAAGTTCTAAGATTGGTTCGAAGCAGAGTTCAACAAGGCAGATTGCGACAACTTAGATTAGGTGATCCCTCCCAAGTCCCTCAGTTGAGTTGTGTCATTTGTGGCCGTATAGTTCCCAATTCAGGAACTTGGGTCTGGTGCTCACACATTGTCCGTTGGTCTGATGATGAAGTTGCTCGCCTGGACCGAGCCAACGTTGCTCCGATGTGTCGCATGGGATGCGATTCTGCCTTCGAGAGTGGCCTGATAACAGTGAATAACCAAGGCCAGATTGAATTGAATGAAAATCATGAGCACTATGCCCTTCTAACCAATTCGTTAGAACATATTGATGGTCGGCAGGTTAGAGATTTTGACTTCACACCAGGGGATACTCCTAGCTCAGAATACTACCAACGACATCGGGCAAGACATCTTGGTTAGTTTGACCCTTCTCTCGGATACATGCGAATCATCAGAGCCTCCAGCCTTCCGTCTGGCTCTCGTGAGGACGAGGTCACTCTTCTTCTGACTCGTCTGGTTTACTGAAGAAGGAAGAAGGTGCGTTTAATGCTAATGTGAAGAATATGACGCATGCCAAAAACTTGAGTAACGTATTAATCGGCCTGGATTGAGACTTTTCGTCCATTCCCGTATTCGAATTATCTCGGGAATTATCCTCATCGTCGTCTTCATCGTCCTCATCGTCATCGTCCTCATCGTCGTCGTCCTCATCGTCGTCGTCTTCGTCGTCTTCGTCGTCATCGTCCTCATCGTCTTCGTCGTCATCGTCCTCATCGTCTTCGTCGTCATCGTCCTCGTCGTCATCGTCGTCATCGTCGTCTTCATCGTCGTCATCGTCGTCATCGTCTTCGTCGTCTTCGTCGTCTTCGTCGTCATCGTCGTCTTCATCGTCGTCATCGTCGTCGTCTTCATCTTCTTCTGGACTATCAATTTCATCGATGATGGACGAATTTTCAGATGTTGAGTTCAAATTCTCTGAATCCTGATTTTCGGTATGTTCTGATGTGTTTTCATCCTGACCAGTAGATTCGTTTTCAGGGGATTCATCTGAATCATCATTTTCGATACCCTGATCGTCGTCAGAATTAGTATCATTGTGAGTATTGTTTGTCTGATCATCTTCGTCGTCGTC
>CESQ01035584.1_pt1 | contig 33242 bp, 21 predicted proteins | sample 361401 | NCBI WGS metagenome assembly CESQ01 (sample SAMEA2622119, study PRJEB7988) | marine metagenome | isolation source: saline water (ENVO:00002010), including | reverse complement strand
TCATCGTACTCATCGGAACCGTCCTCGCAATCTTCATAGCCGTCATTCACCCAATCCTCAGGTATTTCTTCGCCGTTGTCACACATCCACATGTCTGGCTCGTTATCGGAATCTGATCCATCATCATCGTACTCATCGGAACCGTCCTCGCAATCTTCATAGCCGTCATTTACCCAATCCATAGGGATCTCCTCATTCCCATCATCGCATAGGAACATCTCTTCTGAGTCGTCATCACCGTGGTCATCGTGGTCATCGTCATCACCGTGGTCATCGTGGTCGTTGACATCGTCGAATATCTCAGAATCAAACCAAACTGGAATCGAGGTTCTTGGAAGTGTGTCATCCACTTCGATGACTATTGCATCTCCCCACATTACTTCGTAAGTTATTGATGAGGTCGCAGAGCCGTTATCGCTCTCTGATGAGAAGGACATAAGATCTTCATTCTGATCTATGTGAATGGCCATAGTATTCTCAGTGCCATCCTCGGTATACTCCATTGTCATTGTCTGGACATTCATATCATCACTCATAGTGATTGTAATTACTGCGTCTTCTGGTAAGTCGCCCCCATCATCCTCGTCTCCGTCGTCCTCTTCTCCGTCACTGAAGAGTCCAGCCTGTTCTGCGATTACCTCCAAAACATCGGGGGTTGCATCTCGGGTTTGGTAGGTGCCGGTTCCTGCATCTCCTTGAACCATCATTCCGCCCATCGTGTAGTGGACATTGACAACCTCGCCGACCTGCACATGAGTATATTCCATTTGCAACAACCCTGCAATTGAAAGTGAGTTGTGAACATAGACTGAATCGGTATTAAGATCCGCCATTACAATGTCCTCTATCTGGACATCCATCTGCATCCCCAAATCCTGGTTCCATTCGCTCGATGAAATCGACTGAGAGTATCCGGCCTTGGGAGTGTCTTCTAGCATATCCTCGATGCTCCCAACATCAGTCATGGCTTCCATGAAAGTCTCCGTTGTGGCCATGTAAATACAGACCCCTACTAATTCGGAAGTGGCATTTTCTTCGTAATTGGCGGCGTTCTCATCCATACATCCTAGGATATCATCAACTAGTTCTTCAGTGATACATCCCGAGAGAGAGGTTGCAATGAGCAACAGGCTGGCAATTAGTACATTTAGTCTAGTCATGTGGTTAATACGATAGTCCGGTGCTTATCAACGATGTGGCGACATGAAGACTGATTATGGTGCAGGGGACAGGATTTGAACCTGCGAAGCACTACGCACTGGGACCTAAACCCAGCCCCTTTGACCACTCGGGTACCCCTGCTTGACTCCACGCGGGCACTCATCAGTCAAGAACTCAACGTATGGGGGGGTAAGTATCGAATAGGGTCTTAACCGGTGTTTGGGGCGACGGGGCATGGCACGAATCGGAGTGATAGGCCTAGGCAACTGGGGCACGGCATTGGCACGAGTTTGGTGCGAAGATGGTCACAATGTCCTGGGATGGACAATTGAGCAGGAGGTTTACGAGACTCTGATGACTGATTCGGTTAACAAAAAGTACTTGGACGGATATGAAATTCCAGAACTGCAAGTCACAATGGAGCTTTCTGACGTAGTAGAGACTTGTGAGATACTGGTACTCTCCCTTCCTAGTGGGGTCATACTGGATATTGTTGATAGGATCGTTCCAAATCTGAGGCCTTCTCAGGTTTTACTTGACCTTGCAAAGGGGCTTGCTCCTGAGGAGGAGGGCGGATCGGGACTAATATCTGACTCTATCGAGAAGCGTCTTGATGTAGCTGGTAAATCGAACCCAGTTATCGTAATGACTGGCCCAACAATCGCACCAGAGGTGGCCAGAGGGGTCATCACTACAGCTCTCGTAGCGTGTCACGATCAGAGCGTGGCTGAGAGGATATCAGAGAGATTGTCCACTGAGACCCTCTTCTTGGTGGCCGCGGATGATCCGAATGGTGCCGAGCTCTGGGGAGCGTACAAGAACTGCGTGGCTCTTGCATGTGGGTTGGTAGATGGATTGAAGGAATCCATAGGAGGGGATAATCTCAAAGCGGCTTTGGTGTTAAGGGGATTCAGCGAGGGGATTTCTCTTCTTGGTTCCATGGGAGCGTCCTCGTCCACTGCCTTTGGCCCAGCTGGACTTGGCGACCTGTATGTGACCGCTACAAGTCCAAGGAGCAGGAACAGGACACTCGGAGAGAAGCTTGGATCTGGCAAGAGCCTTGATCAGTCGCTGGAAGAGATGCATATGGTGGCAGAAGGAGTGAGGGCCACTAGGATGTTCCTCGCCAGAGCTCCAAAGCTTGGGATTGAAACTCCATTCATTGAGGCATTGGGAGAGCTATTAGACGGGGACATCACGGCAGACGAGGCTGTGAAAAGAATGGTGGAATACTGAATTTCTTCAGAATAGATTGATTTGCCAAATCACCTCCCAGTATCGATTACGATGTCTCTTGAAGCCCTGACAGAATTTGAGAGTCGCCTTATCAGGTGGATTTCATCCTCTGATTTTGTGGAGATACCATGGTCAACCAAGAGGGCGGCTGAAGCATTCAAGGTTGAGGAGGAGGAGGTTTACCAAGCTCTGGCCTCACTCACAGCAAAGGTACCGGAAAATATCCAGATTTTCTACGAGGATGGTGCAATCAGGATTGTTGCGGATTCCTAATATTATCGCAAACCGCGATTGAAGAGGTTCCTCCACCAGCTCTACCTGTCGGAGAGATCGTCCGCCTCGTTAGCACTGCTAAAGATTCCAAGGAAGACTTCGGACCATGAGGGGATTCTAAGGTCGTCTTCCTCATTGAAGAAAGACCTTGCATATATCGAAAGGAAGTCAATAATTAGAACCACTAGGAAGATTATCAGAAGATACGCTACGACCTTGTCGTATTGTAGGAACCTTAGGTACAAGTCGATGTAATACCCAATTCCTCCTGCTCCTACGATACCAATAATTGTTCCAGATCTGAAGTTATACTCGAATAGAAAGATTGAGTGGGAAATGAGGTCGTTTGCTGATTCGGGCACTACCACATTCAGGGCCGTCTCATACTTGTTCAGACCCATTGCTTGTGCTGCTTCCAAGGGAGTCTTGTTCAGACCCTCCATTGCCTCGTACCAAAGTTTACCCAGGTATCCTACAGTATACACAGTCATTGCCAGAACTCCAGAGAGTGGCCCCATGCCAATTAGAATAACGAAGAATATGGCCCAGATAAGACTAGGTAAACTCCTAAATGCAGATAGGATAAATCTTGACGAGTAGGATAGCCACCTTGGACTGAGGTTTCGAGCGGCTGCTAGAGATAGTGGCAAAGACAGTGCCATCCCAAATACTGTAGCTACAAACGCTATTTTGATTGTCTCTATGACTCCTATCCATGCGGTAGAGCAGGTGAACTCAAAGGGATACCTCGCAGTGCATACTGGGTACACTTGTGGCTCGAGAACACTCCAGTCAGGGGGCCAAAGTGACTGATAGAAGAAATTTTTCAGGTTTCCAAAGCCTCCGGTGAGCCTGCCCCAATCGCTCACCATTCCATTCAGAACTAGGAAGGCGAGTATTAGTGAAATCATGAATGTGCTAGCTATGATTTTACCATCGATTGCAGTCTTCACATGTTCACCTCCATGGCTTTCGTACCCTTGACGAATGGATTTATCCTACCATCGTCAATGACTAGTAGCTTATCCGCCATCATCTTGGCCCTGGATATATCGTGCTCAACAACAATCAATGCGGCTTTACTTTCCCTCACATAATCGGTGACTGCTTCCAAAACAGAGGTCAGTGTCTCCTCGTCCAACTCACTAAGGAATTCATCTGCGAGAATCAGCTTTGGCCTCTGTGCTAGAGTTCGTGCTGTTGCTACCCTCCTCTGTTGGCCTCCTGACAGTCTTCTTATCGGTTCAGCAGATTTCTCACTGAGGCCCATTATATCGATGGCTTCGATAGATCTTTGCTGCCTCAGCTTCCTAGATTTGATTCCAGCGCGGGCACCCAATTCTACGTTGTGCTTTACGCTGGCATGCCTGACTAGGCCTAATTTCTGCGGTATATACCCGAGATGACCGCGCGGTGGTTTTTCTGGCATTATGGCCCCACATACTTCTAACCGGCCGGTTATGGGGCTAACTAGGCCAGCGATTGTTCTGAGTAGGGTCGATTTTCCTATTCCCGATGGCCCGGCGATTGCTACTATCTCTCCTGGGAAAACCTCTAGATTGGGGATATTAACGAGCGTGTCTGAAGGGTGGTAGCCTATTGCCACATCCCTCAATATCAATAATGGCTCGTTCAAATCGGCATCTGTCTGCATAACTGCCCCCTCAATACAGATTTAGGCGCTCCTAAACCCATATATGGTATTGATGGATTTAAGATTGTGAGGGCGAGCCTCATTCGTCATTAGCAAGGTGGCTTTCAATGACCTCGAAAGCTCCTGGCACCAACATCAAATTATCTGAGAATTGTCCCAAATGGCCCTGAGAAGTGACTCTAGCCACTCCCGAGCCCTCGAGAATATTCTTCAAGATCTCATCACCACAACTTTCCTTAGGTATTTCATAGAAGACCTTGTGCACTGAAATATCATAGCAACCAGTGTATGTTCCCATTCCCGGTCGAGAGTAGTTTTCAAGATACATATCGTAATTCATATCAATTAGAGCATTGATTATCGAGGCCCTACTTCTAGTGTCAAGTAGTTCCGGATTATACATGACAGAAGTCGTAGGAATTATTCCTATTCCTCCGATAGAGGTGTAGTTATCTGTTCCCAAGCACCAATCCGAATTGTCTCCCGAGTGATTATTACAGTGCTCTTCAATAAAATTCTCACCGACAAAGGCGATTTGTCCGTAGTCTTCGGAAATACACCTGATTGCTCCAGATTCTCCATAGTATGATTCATCAGGATTGGGGATGGCCGAGTCCTCACTGAAGTGCGACCTAACTAGATCCTCCAGACTAATAGATCCAGAGTCTTCATGCATAACCAAATATCCATTGCTAATCATATGAGATAGTGGTGCGATCAAACTACTGTAGGGGTCGGTTCCTGTATGGCATGAGACCATACCTGCGATAAGATCGAAAGGATTGGTCGATTCATCATTATCTGTAGTGTACGAGGCTAATTCACTATCTGAAAGAGCCCATCCAGAAACCTGTGAGGAGAGTGTTTGGTCGTCGTTCTGTATGGCGGCAAGTACTGCTAATCCCCTCATTTTCCAACCAACTACTGACGCCAAGTGTCCCGTAAATGCCAAGTGAGCGTCTCCAGATTCCAATGAGCTTATGGCCTCCAAATCTGAATCGACATGGATTACAGAGACATTCACTCCTAGCTCGCTACTGAGGAAGTCTGCTAGAAGAGACGGGTCTTTATCCGTCCCATTAGTAGATTCTGAGGTTTGGAAAGCTATCCTTAACTCCTCGAGAGAAATGGTGATCTCTTCTTCATCCTTGTCGTCTACATAGTAAGCTGAAATTCCCGGGATACTAGATACAAAGGAGGAGTATATCCCCAAATGATCATCTGAGTTTGTCTCAACCACGCCCATCGTTCCGAACGTGTTGAATAACACGTCGGAGGAGTCTTGCTCTTCGCCCAAGGACATTAGCAGATTAGTGATATCACTGATACTTTCGTTTTGGAGATAGTCTGGGTTGTAGACGAAAACATCACTTGGAGCCTTTGCGAAAGATGGCAGGGCGACGTACCTGCTATTCTCTAGGCACCAATCCTCCCTCTGATCTATTTCATCCTCGGGACAGTAGTCAGAGATTGTATTGTCCTTGACGAATGCAATCTGTCCTGCACCTTCGGAAAGGCACTTCAATGCGCCCGATAAACCGTAGTAAGGAGTTCCCGGATCAGGAATGGATGAGGAATCAGAGAAAAATCCATGAATTGTCCCTCTTAGTGATTCAATATCATTTGGATCACCGAGGACGTTTGCATATCCTAGCCCCAGAAGGAAGCCCATTGGAAGCATCATTCCAACTGATTCCAACCAGCCTGTGTGACAAGAGGTCTTACCCTCCATCAGTGAGAAGGGGTTGGTGAGTGGATTTGAATCCAAATGCGCGATAGCAATTTCACTATCGTCAAGGACCCATGCATGAGCATTATAGTAAGATCTTCCATCGGACTTCTGATCGGCGGCTAGTACCTCTAATCCATATTGATTCCAGCCAATCCAAGCATTGCCACTGTCCATGTAAGCTATGTCAACATTACCAAATCTGAGCGCCTCTAACACAGCTATCTTGGAATCTACTGTGTAGATTGAAACGTCAAAATTGGTATTCTTGGAGATATGATCGGCGAGTATTTCCGGGTTCGTGCCTGATTCCAACATATCAGCTGATACTTCGTAAGCAATTACAAGAGAGGTTCTTTCCTGGTCTCCTTCTTCATCTCCAATACACCCTGAAATAACGCAAGATAAGAGGAGAATTGAGATCGTCTGTGCCAGAATCTTTGTCCTCATGAGGTGGACTGGTGAGCGCTCGTGTACTATCATGGTAATCGCTGAAAAGATTGGTATATGGACTCTTTCAACTCTTTCAAATACAATTCTCATTCTAATTTTTGGTGTTGACGGGAGGCGTTCCGAACTGCGGATTCGAAATTGATGATTTGGGTGTGTGTATGACGCTAATGCGCCTCCCGCCAACAAAAAGTTGTGTCATCTGCAGTAGCTCTGCAGAGCCTTGGCTATATCTTTACGATTCAGTTATTCACTGAAGTGTTCCGATATCGTCAGCTGTGATGCCGAATGCGTCCCATGCAGGCTGTAGGTACATGCGTACATGTGCCTCGTAATCTGCGTCTGTATCGCCGTCATTCTTCAGATCGAAGATATCAACAATCTGGGATGCACCGTAGTCAGCATAGTAACCTGGCATTCCGCTACCTGGGAAGACAGAAGCAAAGCCATCGCAGATTTCCTCGGTTGTCGCCTCAGCATAGACGAAGTGTAGGTCAGTGTTGTAGCACATGAAATCGCCTTCACCGTTGTGCTGTGTCCATACGAACGCATCACAGTTAGATGCAACACCAGCTCCGAGGTATGCCATACCGTGAGTCTGGTTGTTGTAGCAAGCATCTGTGTAGTCAGCCACGTAAGCCTCGATTACTCTGAAGAAAGCATGGCCTTCAGCTTGGTGCTTGTCGTAGTCGCCGTTTGCCTCATCGAGGTCGACGGTCATCTTGGAAGCATACCTTACGGAAGCCTGTGAGTAAACTATTACCACGTTCTTCAGGACTGCATCGCGTGCGTCGACTACCCCTTGCATGTCCTCATTCTGCAATGCTGTGAGTCCATCGTTCATTGCTGCTAGAGTAGCGATGTTGGTAGCATCCCCAGTTCCGAAGTTTCCACCCCTCTTTGCTGCGGTAGCGAATGGTCCACAACCATCGAAGTCTGCATCTGCATCATCTGGACCGTGGTAGAATGCCCATCCTTCGTCCCATGCGTGCTGGGCATCGTCAGGACCCCAGTTTCCAGCCTCAGCCTTGATGATAGCTGCGTTGAGCTCGTGGATAGCGTATGCAGTCATCACGCCGTTCTGGATTCCCTTCTCTGTTGCCTGATCCCTTACAGTGTCAGACTCTCCTTCGAAGTCTCCGGTTCCATCGATAGCAGCGGATACGAAGTCGTTCCAAGAGCCGTCAGCTCCGTAATAGTCGTCGTATGCGTGGTTCTTACCAGTCGCGTCGGCGAAGCCCATCAGTGTCCTGTAGGATCCGTCAGACTTCTCTGCGTACTCTCCGTTCTCATAGATGTCCTTGACACCGTCCCAGTCGTATGCTCCGGATAGGTCCTTGATGTCACATACATCTCCCATCAGCATGCGGTGATTGTCGACGTTGGAAGCGTAATCGTAGCCTCCGTCCGAGTCATCCAGGTCAACCGCTTCATCTCCACCAGTACACCCGGCTAGGGCGCTTAGCAGAAACATCATTGTCATCATTATGCTTGTTATTTTTAGATTCATATTAATCTCCTTGAGCGACCCGAAATGGGTTGAGTATATTTATTTTAGGGAGCCCTAAACTGTAGATATGCAACGATAGAGTCATGTCTGATGGCCTTTCTTGGCGCATCATGAGAGTCATGTCACCATCTCCTTTGATTGTCTTTCTAATCGTACTATCAATCGTTTCTGTACCATTTAGCGATATTGGCCAAAATCCGGAGCTCAGTAATGAAGCTACAAAGATGGAGCAGATCGGGGGAGGGGGAGGAAGCCTTGAGGAGCAATGTGGATCAATAACATTCGAGAATATGTTCGAATATTCTCGTGCCACTTTTGATATCATTATTGACGATGATTGGGAGTCTGCAAATGTCAAAGCTGTGGCTTGGGTCAATAATACTCTAGCTGATGAGCTAAGGTTGACTATGGATGAGTTCATGCAATTACTGGATCCAAACAAGGGAGGAGATGGGTGGTTCTCTACAGATGAGAGGGAGTTCTTCAGAGCCTTGGCTAGCGAGTGTATTGAGCATACTTTAACCAGAATCGGACTCAGAGATGGCCCCGCACACAGAGGTGGACTTGGTACTGATTGGAAGAATACTAGCTGGGAAGAGGATGGAGTAGTCATTGAGGAGTGGAATATAGTTCCCCCTCGTCACTCCCAGATCAGAGGTTGCACATCCTCTATTGGGGGAGATTGTAACGAAGTTCCCGTGATTCCGGATTCGAGCAGAGATTGCGATACTAGTGTCTCACAGGATCTAGATGTAGATGAGTGTAGAGTTCAGCTCTGGTTGAATGCAACCCTTTCGATTACCGGAGTAGATGATCCCAGCAGATTCACGTTCTCATTGAACGCATCGAATCTTTCTGGGGCTAGATTCGATTTCACGTTCCCTCAGATGCAGGATCTACGCTTGGAAATGTGGGACGAGTGCGAAGGCAGGGATGTAGGTTTGAATGAGTCAACGGCTGGTGGACAAGCCCCGACTGTCGGGGGATGTGTTGGAGACGGCTCGTCCACATTCAATCTCGTCAGTGACGATGATGGCAGATTAACTCTCGAGCTTAGTCCGAATGGTTATAGAGAAGACTGGCCGATGGGAGAGGATCTTTTCTTTGACTTCACGACTGAACCAATTCCTGAGCCTGCACCTCCTGTATGGACGGAGGAATCTCCCCCCAATGGCACTTGGTTCCCAGTACCAAATTCAGGAGTTGTTTCTTGGGCTAACTGGGATGAGGGGGTTTCTAGATGGTTCTATGATGAGGGTGGCGTATCTAATTTAGAAATAGTATGCGTCGGCGAGCAGGATTTGAATTTTGGAGAGGCTCTGGACAGATCACTAATGGCTAGCGTACCGGATTCCGGGATGATTGAAGTCACTTGCGCTGCGAGAGACGTTGATGGCGAGATGACTGAAAATAGGACATGGTACATTGGAGTTCCATTCTCATTATATTCAGAATCTGATATTCTTACTGACCCCCATCAAATAACAATTGATGTTAATCCTGGTTGGCCACCTCTCAGTGTTTCTGTTCATCTTATTCAGGGCGTCTCTTCACAGGAGTTGGGAGTAATGGAAATTGTTTCATCCGGTGCCACATCTATCCAGGGTAGCTCGTCAAATATGCAACCTGGGCTCGTGGATGTACGAGTTTTGGTATCCGGAGATGGTGTTTTCAACATGAAGAATACTTACTTGCTTGGACTAGTCAAGGAAAGTTCCCCTCCATTAATTTCTATTTCTGACTCTATTTGGGATGGTTCCAAATGGTCTATGCAAGGCCAGTACAGTGATCCTGATGGAGAGTCTGTTTCATTCACAATGAGAGTTGATGGTTCCACCGCTGGTTCAGTTAGTGTCTCGGGAAACTCATGGTCTACGCCTCTGATTGACTTCTCGCTTTGGGATTCTGGGGAGCACACAGTTGAAGTGGAGGGTTGTGATGACTCATTCAAGTGTACTGTCGTCTACCAAGTCGTGAATAATTCGATTCTTTTCGAAGTTGACGAGCCAGACTGTGAGGCTCTCACCTGCGGGTGTGACCCAAGCCTATGTGATGAGGATGAGGGGATTGGTGGCCTTCTCTCTGCGAATGGCATAATCAGTGTAATCTTGTCCTTTGCATTAGGTACTGTTTTCTATAGAAGGAGAGGCTAGTATGACTTTTTCCGGCAGAGTAGAAGAGGTCTCCCACATGAGGGGGCTGCTTGTATCCTTTGAGGGGAGGTCCCCCAACCTAGGAGATACTATCCGAGTAAGGGGTGGTAAAATATTAGGTAGAGTGGATACAGTCATCGGCCCAGTAGATTCCGGACTTGTTCATGTCCATCCTGTCTCAAGGGGGGTAGAGGTTGAGCGTGCAATAGGCTCCCCAGTTGAGATTGCTCCGCGCAGAGCAAGAGATAAGCGAGGGGTGAATCGCCATAGAGACGGAAAGAAAACCAACAGGAATGAGGGTGGCAGATCCAGAGATGATGGAAAAAGGGGAAGGGGGCCGAATAATACTGGAAGGCGGGGCGATTCCAGAAAAAGGGGAGGAGTTAACAGAGGGAGAAATCCCAGATACGATGGTCGCGGTTCTAGAAAAAACTCTAGAGGGCGTGGAAGAAGGTGAAGAATCTAGGGCATCGACTTGGTGCTTCCGGTACAGTCCTTGAGAATACCATCGAAGGATTTCTCGAATCTGTGGATTTGGTTTCTGATAAGAGATTCAAATACTGGGAGTTCGACGTGAGAGAGTCCTCTGATGGAGTCCTATTTGCGTTTCATGATGACTGTATCAAGATCAATGGAAAAATGATCGAAACACGTTTTTTGAGCTATGATGAGGTTTACAGGGCAGGTGATTCTATGATGATTAGTATTCCTACATTTCAGCAGATTATAGAGGTTCTGAGGGACAGGGAGGAGAGGGTAATGATAGAAATCAAGAGTGTTCATTCTGATGCTGCAAGGGAGGATTTGCTTCGAGCTGTTTCTGGTAATGAAAATTGGATGTTGATGTCGACTCCGGAGAGATTCACCAAATCATTTCCATCTGAAACTCGTGATCTTTGGAACGAGAGGGCAAGGGCCCTTGGAGTGAAGCTAGTAAGGGTCGGGAGGCATAGGGTCGATCTGTTCAAAGCTTCGAAATACCCGATAAGATGGTACTTTGCAAAACCTAAATGGTTTTTCGGATTTTAATTAGTATTAATTTAGGGTACCCTAAATTTTATGTCTGAAGTATCTTACGGGCGTCCATGAGCAGAGCAGAAGAGATTGGAAGTTGGGCAATGGCAAACAAGGCGTTTCTGATGGCGGGATTAGTATTATCAGCAGGAGTCCTATACTTGATTTTTGACGTAAATTATGAATCGTGCGATGATGAGGAGAACTGTCTGACAATTGCATTTGAAGTACAGGATACCTACTTAATTTGGGATAAGAACCCTCAACACCTAGCCGACAAGATGAGCTCTCTAACTGGAATGGACGTTGAAATTTACCCAGTCACCGGGTCTGGTGGAATCATCGAGGCTATCGACAAGGGTAACGCTGATATCGGATTCGTCGACGGTGCTGCAGCATGGCTCGCTTGGGAAGTATACGAGTTGGATGTGCTGGCTGCGGAGTGGAAGTCCGATGGAAGGACGCACTACAATGCCGCAGCATGGGTCAAGGCTGACTCAGAAATAGCCGCGGCCTACCTAGATGATGATCCAGACACCGACCCATTCGCACTCATGGAGGGCAAGAAGTCTTGCCATACAGGATGGCTCAAGAGTGCTGGAATGCTCATCCCAATGGGGTACCTGATTGGAAATGGATATGCAGAAGTTCAAGGCGACCCTAATGACATTGACTCACTCAGGGCGACAGTGACCAAGTTCTTCAGTGAGGATTCGAGCATTCCAGAGGGAGGGACCCAATACTCCGGATACAAGGGTGCTATGAAGTGCATGATGACTGGCTACGGAGATCTAGCGTTGACCAAGGATACCGCCTACCGCTTGTACTGCGATGAGAATGATGACGGAGTTGCTGATGGAGACGATTGGTGCATGGATCTAGATGAGCTTGTCATGCTTCCTTCTTTTGGTAAGGCACCAAGCCACCCAGCTCTTTACAACCCTGACACCATGGACATCGAGACCGTGGAGCTGGTACAGAATGCTTTGGTTTCCCTGAACGAAGATGCGGAGGGACGGGAGATCCTCAGTGATCTCCTCAATACTGACGGGATGGTAGCAACCACTGCTGCTGACCATCTAGGGACCTATGGGGATGCTGTTTCCAATGTCCCAGGAATTCAGGCTTACTTTTCCTGAATAGCTGAAGCATACATTGATTTCCTGAATCATTTACGCGATTTTGGAGATGGTTATTTGAGAGTCGCTTGGGCATTAGTAATTTTGATGCTTTCTTCACTCTGTATGGGATGCTTTGGCGGAGGTTCTGATGATGAGTTTGAGTGGCCCGATCCGATCTCTGACGGCTGTCAAATGAATTACGATTTGGAATGCTCAACGATATTACAATTGGGAGAGACTGCTCATCATTCTCTGATTAACCCCCTAGATGGAAAAATGTGGATTATATTTCTGGGAGGCATGATAAAATCCTGGGACGGAGAGAATCTTGAGGATATAGCTGATCTGAGCGACCTGGTTAGCCGGTGCCATATGGAGCAGGGCCTACTTGGAATTTCTTTTGACAGTAATTATGTAGAGTCAAAAATAGTTCTTTTGTCATATGTGGAAGACGGAACCTGTGAAGGAGAAAATCAGTCTGATTTAGTACTTTCATCTGCCAAGATAGGAGATAGTGGCGTAATTGATATGGATTCAATAACGGTACTAAAGAGGATCGAACAACCGTATAGAAACCACAATGGAGGATTTCTTCTACATGTAGGCAATGGAAATTACCTCTGGGGAGTAGGAGATGGAGGAAGTGCAAATGACCCTCATGAAAATGGGCAAGATCCATCAAACCCACTAGGAACTATCCAACTATTCGAATTCAGAAGCAACGAGATAGTGGCTATTCTCGATAACTCCACTGGAGATCCTTTCGTACTTCACTACGGCCTACGGAATCCGTGGCGCTTCGACGTTAGTGACGATGGCGATCTATGGATAGCTGATGTAGGCCAGAACTGTTGGGAGGAGGTCAATCTAGTAACTCTAGAAGAGAGATCTAATCTGGGCTGGGGAGATAGGGAAGGATTCCAGGAATTCTACGAAGGGGTAGGTTGTACAGATGAGCAGGAGGAGCCCGAGCTTGGCGTTACTGATCCAATATTGGCTTATCCTCATCAAGATGGAAACTGCTCAATAACGGGTGGTTACTGGATGGACTGGGGGCCAGAGAATCTTAGAAATGGGTACCTGTATGGTGACTTCTGCACTGGTTCGATATGGATTCTTGAAGAAATAGACGGAGAATGGGCTGAGACCATCATAGGAAACTCTGGTGGCATGATTGTTGGTTTTGGAGAGGGCATTAATGGAGAAATAATAGTTTTCCATTGGACTGGAGATATCGTTAAGATTAGTCAGAAATCTTAGTATCCCATAGTATCCTTCAAGCCCTGATGCCTAACCCACATGACATGGATGATGATGGCGCTGTCAACAGGGATGCTCTTTGGCTCGATGCTATCGATGCAGAAGAAAGAGGAGATAGGAAAGAAACTCTGAGAATATGCAAAGAATTGGTTGGAGTTGAGCCCGATAACTCAGATGCTTGGATGACAATAGCCAGAATGGAACTTCCTGCTCCAAGCAAAGGTAAGCAAGAAATGCCTAGCCTTCTACAGACCGCTAAGTCGGTTACAGCGCTGAGGAAGGTTGTCGAACTAGATCCAGATAATCGTCAAGCATGGGATCTGGGAGGTACGTTGCTAGTCGATCATCTAGGAATGATGGACGATGCCTTGGAATGGTGGGAGAGGCGTAGAGAATACTCCTCTACCGAAGTTACCCCACTTATAGAACAGATCTCGATATTAGTTAGGATGGGATATTATGAAGAGTGTGCGGATTTGATCGAAGAGATGTTCTCCTCTGAGATGGATTCTGTAGATGGAGGCGTAAAAATGAGAATGGGCAGAGTCAGTCAGACTGTTTCTAAGGCCTCTAAGATGGAAGCTGAAGAGATATTTAGGCCAAATCAACCTAAGCATCCACGTTGGGGGGTAATTGAGAAGCTGAAGAAGAAAAAGCCGATTTCACAAGGAGTTTTCTTGATGCTCTTTGTGGCTCCTATGGCATTTTTCGTAGGTAGTACTAGTATGATTTTCATAGGTGATTCTGGCTGGTCACTTCCAATTGTGTTCATCATACTGCTTGTGACTGTAATGGCCATTAGCAGGCTGAGTATGAATCTATTACAGTCAATTAACAGGCATGCCCTGGACCTTGAGAGGGCAATAGACTATGAGACAACTACTGGACAGGTGTGTATCCCAGAAAGCATCAGAGATAGCCCGCTTTACTCTTCATTAATGAAGAGTAAAATGCCGGCGATTAAAGAGAGAATTCACCTAATAGTTGAGTCTGGAGAGAAGATATCCAAAAAATGGGAGCTCAGTATCCCTTAGTGGTAGTCTAGGTACCGGCCGAGAAGTCGAGGAGATACGCCTTCTGATCTTCGGTCAGCTCATCGATTGTAATTCCCGAGGATGAAAGTTTTAGCTCTGCTAGTTGCCTATCTTGATCCGGGTGTATATCATACACTGTGTTGTCGTAGTTGGAGCCTTCTTGTGCTAGCCTACAGAGGGCCAGGAACTGATTTGCGAATGACATATCCATAACCTCACTGGGATGACCTTCTGCAGATGCAAGATTTACTAGCCTACCTCTAGCTAGAAGATGGATTCTCCTGCCATCGGACAGGACAAATGCCTCATTATTATCCCTGATGGTAAATATCTGATCTGCTCTCTCTTCTAAGTCAGAGATACTAATCTCACAATCATAGTGGCCGGTATTACAAATGATTGCACCATCCTTCATCGAATCGTAGTGCCTTCCAACTATGACGTCCTTCATACCAGTGGCCGTACAGAATAAATCCCCCAGAGATGCTGCTTCATCCATCTTCATTACTCTAAATCCATCCATCGTCGCCTTTAGTGCTGGAATCGGATCAATCTCTGTGATGATGACATTCGCCCCCATTCCCCTGGCTCTCATAGCCAATCCCCTTCCACAGTGGCCGTAACCAGCAATTACAAAGTTCTTACCTGCCAAGAGTACACTAGTTGCCCTGAGAATACCGTCGATTGTAGACTGGCCAGTACCATGGACATTGTCAAAATCCCACTTTGTCTCTGCATCATTGACTGCAATGACTGGATATAGTAGCTCACCAGCATCAGCCATTGCCCTAAGACGATGCACTCCAGTGGTAGTTTCCTCTGTCCCTCCAATTATTCCCTCTGCTAGTCCAGTGAATTGAGAATGTACCCTGTAAATTAGGTCAGCACCGTCATCCAATGTAAGTGTCGGCTCGAACTCCAAGGTCTTATCTATGCATTCGTAGAATCCGGAATTATCCTGTCCGTACCACGCGTGGATCGAGTAACCCTCTGAGGCTAGCCAAGCTGCGACTTCGTCTTGAGTTGAAAGTGGATTACATCCCGACCAAGAAACCTCTGCTCCTGCGGCCTCGATCGTCTCTATGAGGACTGCAGTTTCCTTGGTCACGTGAAGGCAACCGGCTATTCTCTGCCCCTCTAGTGGTCTTTCAATCTCCGCCTTTGCCCTCAGGGAGGCCAATGCTGGCATCCTACTCCGTGCCCATTCGACCTTTAGTCTGCCAGCTTCAGATAATCCTAAGTCTGCGACAGTGTACCTATCGGTCGAATCCAATTAATTCACCACCGTCAGGCGCCGCCTTGTCGTTGCTGTTCGTAATAGCTCGCATAGTACTGTTCTGCGTATGCCCTAGCTTGTTGCTCATCGTATCCTGAAGCGACCATTTGCTGGACGTATGCTTCAACCGGATCCATAGTCTCAACTCCTCCGAACTGTTCGACGGTATCGCCCTCAACGGTATCCCTAGAGCGTCCACGGACAACCAGTGTTACCACGACCACGAGTATCAGAAGGATAGCCGCCCCTATGCCAGCCATAATTGTAGTACTAAGGCCGGCCTCGACTGAGCCTCCCCCTCCAGAATCTCCTCCACGAGGGACTAGGCTGATATCGATAGTCTCTGATATGACATATCTAGATCCGTCTCCTTCAGTGATGCGAATGTATATCTTGGCAGATTTACCAGTTTCAATCTGGTATAGGTCTGAGATATCCAAGGTCAGTGAGAATGTATCTCCATCACTCAGCATGTCTGATTGGTTGAATTTGCCGATGGTTCTCTGAGTTATTTTCTGAGTTGTTGAGTAGTCAAGGACTGATTCATTGAGAGCTATCTCGATCTTAACATCACCATTCTCTGCACCAGAAATCAGATTCCCAGTAATGAGCACCAAGTCTTCTCTCTGAGAATCAGTCGGCCTAGGAGCAGTGAACTGAACCAGTGGTGGCTCGTCACCGAAGTCCTCACCTACTACAATGAAGTACATCCTATGCTTCTCACTCTGCTTTCCTGCCTTATCATAGACAATAAGCTCCACACGTATCTCGTTTTCCAAGGTCCCGTCTGGATTGCTAGTGAGATTTCTGAATGTGTAAGTCCACTCATCCGTAGCAGACGCTGGGATCTGGAACTCATGTCCTTCAAGAGTCGGGCTCTGACTATCCCATGGGTAGTCGAAGAAGACCTTCCATTCGAATAGCTCGATTCCCGACTCTCCCTCGGGAGCGTCTGGGTCACTACTATTTTCTGCAGAGAATGAGAGGCTGATATCTCCGGTCTCGGTGAGCCTTACCCTGTATATGGGCCAGTCAGTACCTGCAACGGTCTTTGTTCCATCCAAAGCGATGAAATCAGAGGTTGCTGGATTAGAGATGATCGAGGCGGACGCTAATGGTCTGAACTCATCTGCCAGTGTATCGTCCGTAACGAGTCTAATGTAGGTAATCCTGGTATGTCCTTCATCATCATGGAGATATAGTGTAAGTATCCACTCAGCCCCTATTCTGCAACCGGTATTGGATGATGTGTTAGCAACACAGAAGGAGCCCAGTGTTGGTATCTCTGGTGCCGTCTGTTGTGTATGGCTAATCTCTCCAGCATCGATTACTGCCCCATCCCAACCTGTAACAGAGTCGTTGTTACCGGAAGAGAGCGTCCAATCAGCGAAAACTCCAGGGACATTCGTCACATAGTCAAAAGATAGATCGGAGTTACTCTTGATGTACATGGTTGAGTAAGCACCAGTTATCGAATCTATAGACGGAGACTGGCCGTTTACTGTAAGGTCATAGCCCTCGCCTGCGATACCGAAGTTCGATGGATAAGGAGTCAGCCTGTAGTCCAGAAGATTCGAAAGGATTGGAATCTGCTCTCCGCCAAATTCTTGAGTTACACTGGGGTTCTCGACATCTATTGTTGTTACGATCATCCCTCCAGCACCTCTATTGCATACCGATAGTAAGGACTGAGACTCGTATGTATTGTCTCTGATCAATGTGTGGAATGTTCCAGTTGGATCACTAATTCTCCCTCCACAGACCTGGGGAATCTGTGTCCCCTGAACCTGTGCGGTATCTAAGCCAGAGAGGGCCACGTGACTGCCTCCATTAATTGCGCTAAAGGCCGATGGATCGACGTCATCCATTAGAGGATGGAATGGGTCGACAATAGTGATATCCTCACTAAGGATTCTGTTGTCCTCTGTGAAGTTGACTTGGTTCCTCATAGCAATATCCATTCCAAATGGTAGATTTCCAGGCTGATATGCATCTCTGTAAGGACCTAGATGAATCTGTGTAGTGCCTCCCTGTACCATGAACTGTTCCAAGGTATCAACAACAGAAAGGCCGTCGGTTGATCTAGTGGAAGCTAGCTTATCGTAATAGTCTCCGTAATAGACATTGTAATCGGTCTGCCATGGAAGTAGAACCTTGTCATAGTGCTCCAACCACGAGGGAGTAGCATAGTCATCCCAATTCTCAAGCCTCATCTGAGTATAGCTCATTTCCATTGATTCCAAGTCTGATTTAACCATCTGGAGGCGATTCTGATCAGTAGGGTTGGAAAGAATTGCTACATCAATTCGGTCGTAGAATGTTATGATGAAGAAACGGACGTTTCCTGATGGCTCCACAGTATTATCTTCCTTGGTAACTTCTGCAGAGAAGCTGATGTTGTACGTATGGCCGTCTGCCCATGAATTGAATGGCTGAGACCAATTAGCCCAGTCTCTCTGATGAGGCTCCAGATCAAATGGACCGTTATCAGCAGTTTCTTCGAATACTTGCTGATTGGTAGTGAGGTCCTTGATTGACATTGTCAATGTGTAGTCTCCGTCTATAACGCCGTTCAGAAGAGGTACTGAGAAGCTGTGCATTGCTTGATCGTCAATGGGGTAGACACATTCGTATGTTATATCGGTCACGCACTCCATGACATCTGGTTGCATCAGAGTAATTTCAGCGCTGGCAATACTGAACATGATGGTAGAGATGTTGTTTGCAAGATTTACCTCATCCTGTTGGTACCAAGCTTCTGTTGGGTCGGTATTATTCAGGATTGTCATTGCGTCTATTCTGTAAATTCCACTAGTGAAATCATGGTTGGCGACAACAATTGTAGATGACTCAGAAGCGTCTAGACCTGTGACCTCTTCTGTGTAATTTCCATCAAACTCGAATGTAAATTCTTCTACACGTATGTTATCAACTGCAAACCCTGCAAGGCCTGCATTTCCATTGATTCCGTCTTCATTGGACTGGAATCTCCAGGTTAGGCTTACCTCAGAACCTGCAAGAGTGGTGCACTCATCCCTCCAATCTGTGGAGTCGGTACTGGTCCTGTTCTGAATCACAATATGTGTCAAATCGAGAGTGATCGACTTCATGATATTCTCAGAATCGAACCATACAACAGAGTTTATGTTGTCGGAATGATCTCCGAAATACTCCACCTCATCATATCCGTTTAAGTCGAAATCCTCACATCTATGGAAGTTTGGATCCTCGGGATTTGTATTCTGGATTCCGTTCTCATTTAGATCGGTCCAACTTCCATATGCTACGCCTTGGTAGAGTTCCCCATCTCTTGTCCATGAAAGCTCAAGATTAGCGGCATCTCTAATCGCCAGAATATTTCCTTGGGAGTCTTGTAAGAAATCGCCCTCAGCATAGTAGTCGAAGGTAAGGTAAGTGAAGTCGGCGCCTGTAGCTGCTATAGGTATCGGGTCCAAGGTTACGGTCTCATTCCAACCATCGCCATATCCGGTGTCAGGGTGTCCCAACCAGTAAGCGAAATTCTTGAACACACCAACATTCTGGGGCAACATATCGTTAGTTCCCGACGAGTCGTCCAATCTACTTCCGTTCTCGTTTCCGTCATCAGTCCATATTGGATCTACGCCTGAGAAGTCTTCAATACCTACCAGATCTGGCTCGGCATTGTATATCTCTGCCTTGACGCTGAAGTCAGTAAGAGTGTTACCCCAATTTGTAGCCCTCAACTCTACGTCCCTAGTTCCCGAGGCATACCTTACTCCGTTCTCTAGGTTCTTCCATGGCTCCTCTGCTAGTCCGGGATCGAATAGATTGTTCACCGTAGTTTGGAATCTTATGTCATCATTCAACGAGTCCATATTTTGGAATCCAGAAGGATTGGTAAGCTCGGTCTTGATGAAGTAGGTGGTGTTGTCAATGAAATCGGCGAGAAGCGATACTTCTTCAGTAGCTCCAGCGGCCAACCCGGTGAAAGAAATCGTATCGGAGACGATTTCCTCGCTACCGAATGTGACATCTCTCTTTCTGATTGTGATATTATCGAATGCGAAACCATCCCAACCCGTATCCTGAGATGAGCCTGCGGGACCTACTGATCCAAGAAGCCCACTTCTGAATCTGAAACGGATATCAACAATCTGTCCGGCGTAGGGAGTCAAATCAATTGATTCCATCTCATCTTCGGCATCTGACGTCCCACCTCCTTCAGTATAGTTGGTCCAGCCTGTGACTGATGCAGAGAACTGATTACCGTTGTATGTGTTATACTCTGGATCGACACCCTGGAAAAGGATCCTGAAAAATCTCTCATTGTCCCATCCGCCATTGAAGAAGACTGACTCCCAGCCATTTCCATCTGACCAAACCTCGATTCCACATGAGTCCTCATACAACCATCTCTCGACTACTGAATATTGCTCGGCTAGATACAGTTCAAAGAATGCCGTGGAGCACATCAGAGAGACGTCTAGGTATGCTGCGTCGGCGCCGGTAAGATCGACATTCTCTAGAATCAATGCTTCATCCATGTTGTTGTAGTACCCCGAGGAGTCCTCATCCGTCCCATTGTAGTCGAGTCCTGCCCAGTAATATCCTGTTGGATTGCTATCTGCTTCATACCAAGAAACGTTCTCTGAAGAAGCAGTTGAGTTTGTCTCGATATGCCATGATGATGAGCCGTCCTCATACATTCCAGTGTATGACACCTTTGAGAAAGAGCATGCGGGACAGTTGGTATTGTCTTCGTTCCCATCGAAATCGTTACTGTAGACGGTGGTGTCAGTCCCCCCGAGGACTTCCTTCACTTCCAAGTCAACATCAATCGAGCCTGAGAGTGGGTTTAGGCCAGTGTTCTTCACGCTCACATTCACAAATCTGGTCCCTTCCCCCAACTGGGATTCACCAGTTGCGGGATTGTAAGACGCTGGAGCGATAGTGACACCTGTGATACCCATATCCTGGTTGTCCAGAGTGAGTACAGAAAGGAAATCTCCAGCACCGGCCCTTCCTTGTGTATCCAGCCACATTGCGTTGTTGGCGAATCTGTAAGAGTAGTCCTGCTGCCCTATAATGATCTCGAACGCACTGTCGTCTCCACCTTGTAACTGACCTGGAATTGCCATAGTAGGCCTCCTTCCAACCTCAAAGGAGAGAGATGAAAGATAGCCGGGTCCACTGGGGTCTGCTAGAATTATCTCAACAGTGTTAATCTCCCTTAGGTTATCCAAGAGAAGATAGGTCTGATTCTGGGCACTGGAGTCTTGGAGTCTTGTCAGAGTGAGCTCGGTGGGGACGAAGAAATCGGCCTCTCCGTCCTGATTGACGTCCTCTATAGTTATAGAAGCACCCTTGTAATCTCCTAGAGCGACATAATTCTGAGTATTCCATGCACTTCCAGACTTATCGGCATATGAGATATTTCCAGTGATTCCATCAACGACTGCAATCATGTCGATCTCGCCGTCTCCATCAGAGTCGTAAATATCCATACCACCCATTGGATAGTTATGTTCTGCATCGAGCTTGAACTGATGTACTCCCTGCGCGGTTGGAGTCATTGGGTTTGGAAATTGATCTTGTAGACAGTCATACTCCAACACAGTCATATTGTCATAATGGCCGACAGAAAATCCAACTCCTGCATTGTAGGGAGGAGTTCTTAGAAGCCACATATCTAGATCTTCGCAGTCACCTATTGGGCCCCCAATTCCCCCTCCTTGAACCGTCTCTCCCCAGTGTCCCAGCATAACGTCAGTGTAGAGTCCGTTAGTCAAAGGAACAGGCATAGTCTGCTGATTGGTCAGAAGACTTGGGTCAGGTCCACGATATATCTGAAGGTACTGATTGGAAAATGTCGCATCGATTGAGACTAGAATAATGTCATCATTTCCATCATCATTAATATCGCCTACCTCCATACTGACATGGATTGGGTTTGAGATTGTAATCGCGGTATCTGACCAGGTGTTCACCGCACCGTTACAATCTCCCCAGAGAACTGTAAGGTTACCAGGCCTTACGAAAGTCTCCCCCACGAACCTAATATTTTCCTGATAGTAAATGATGTCATTTTTTCCATCTCCATTGACATCTCCTACCTCAACATCTACTCCGTTAGCGGTATCAACAAAGCCGGCCCTCTGTGAGTTATTATTGGAGATGAAGACATCTTGCCTGTCCGCAAATCCTCCTGAACCGTCATTGTACAAGGTGGTGATGAAGTGCCCCATAGCACTGGCAGAGACAATATCATTATCTCCATCACAGTCCAAATCGCCCACTGCAATATCTGATGGATCACGCTGAACAGCGTATTGCGTAATGTGCGATGCACTTACCGCTGGTACAAACGATGCCAACGGCATTGCCATCAGTAGGAACACGAGTAACAGTGCCCTCCTTCCCTCTCTGAATCTATCTTGTGCGGTCTGCGGACTAAGCGACATGGCCTTCGGGTGATTTAGCTCTCTCTTATGCCTTGTGGGAGGATGTGCTACGCAACCCCTTTGGGGTTGAGATAAAAATATTCCATTTATTGCGATTCTAACCAGCTAGGATTGGGAGAATAATGATCTTCTGCCCCTCCGTGAATTCTCTCTAGTTTCCCAATTCTCCAAAGTCTATCCAAGAAAACCTTGAGCTCCACTTCTCCCTTGCCTACCTTCTCACCAATAAGCTTCTGAATGTCTGAAATAGAAAGTGAGGTATGGCCATGTTCCCTAACCACCATTGTCAAGATTAGCTGGAGCCATGCCTCGGCATGAGGATCAGCAGACAACGGGTTTGACAGTGGTTCGGGGGGTTCCACCTCAGAAACAAATTCCTCAAGGGCCGAAATATCAGGATCGCTTTGTTTCGAAGTCCCTAATTCAGATACCGCTTGCTCTAGATCTAAATCTCCTACAGTCCTTACAACGGATGGTATTCTAGAGGGATCTGGAGGGGGGCCCGGTAGAGTCTTTTCAGGGTTCTGACTCACTAGCTGAGAGTCTTCCGAAGAATCGAGGGGATTTCGTTCCGAAAGAACTTCTACATCTCTAAGGAAACCCATTGCCCCAGTAATTCCGATAGATGAACGGGCAGAGTTTACGAAATCCTCTGTCCCCTCCAACAGAATATCGACTTGATCTTGGGCCGATTTATATCGAAATCTAACTCTCCTTGAGTTCGGCACGTTATCCCTCCAATGTTTCAGTCTAGCTCATCGTCTATTAACCCGGTTACTCACTAGCTAGTTTTCTAAGAACGGTATGCAAGATTCCTCCATTCCTGTAGTACTCGACATCTACGGGCGTGTCCAGCCTTACCGTAGCGAGGAAATTCACAGTTTTGCCATCTAGTTTTCTGGCAGTAATCTCAATTTGTGAAAGTGGTTCCAAATCACCCGAGGATGGTATATCAAAGTGTTCGGTTCCATCGAGACCTAGTGAGTCGGCATCTTCGCCCTCTGGGAAGGTCAATGGAAGCACCCCCATACCAACGAGATTTGACCTATGTATCCTTTCAAAGGATGTAGCTATGACAGCTTTGACTCCAAGAAGCAAGGTTCCCTTGGCAGCCCAATCCCTGCTGCTTCCGGTACCATATTGAGATCCGGCTAGAACTATCAGATCAGTTCCGTCGGAGATGTATCTTCTACTCGCATCGAAAATTGAGGTTACCTCTCCTGTAGGAAGAAATGTAGTGAGCCCCCCCTCGGTCCCTGGTGCTAGTTGGTTCCTAATCCTAACATTGGCAAAGGTACCTCTCATCATGACTTCATGATTTCCTCTCCTGCTTCCAAATGAATTGAAATCTCTCAGAGCGACTCCTCTCTCAATGAGGTATCTGCCGGCTGGACCGTCTTCGGGGAAAGCCCCAGCGGGACTGATATGATCAGTAGTCACAGAATCTCCTAGTTTCAGAAGTGCCCTTGCGGAATTTATCGGCTCTATTGGAGAGGGATTGAGTGATATGCCCTCCAAGAAGCTGGGTAATCTCACATAAGTAGAGTCTTCATCCCAAGGGAACAGGGGAGAGGGCTCACTTGGTATAGAGTCCCACTTTGGCTCCTCTAGAATATCCGAATACCTATCTCTGAACATCTCTGGCCCTATAGATGAAGATACGGCTTCTAGTATACTCTGATCACTAGGCCAGATATCTGCTAGCATAACAGGTACTCCATCACTTGAGTGCCCAATAGGATCTACCTCGAAGTCTATATCCAGAGTTCCAGAGAGAGCGTAGGCAACTACCAAGGGAGGACTTGCTAGGTAGTTGGCCAGAATTTTCTGATGAATCCTTCCTTCGAAGTTTCTGTTTCCTGAAAGGACGCTTCCTACTACAAGTCCCCCTTCATCTATCGCAGATTCTATTTCTTTGTCTAGAGGGCCGGAGTTACCTATACATGTCGTACATCCATAACCCACCACGTTGAATCCCAATTTATCGAGGAAAGGCGTAAGACCACTAGCATCCAAGTACTCGGTCACTACCCTGCTTCCCGGAGCAAGACTTGGCTTGACCCAAGGTTTGATTTGGAGGCCTCTATCAAACGCGTTCTTGGCCACCAATCCTGCTGCTATCATCACACTTGGATTACTAGTATTGGTACAACTAGTAATGGCAGTAATCACAACATCTCCATGACCAAGGTCACAGTTCTTTCCCCTGACTTCGCACCTGATGTCATTTTGTGAATTGTCTATTCCGTGGCCCTGATGCCCAACGGGGGAATTCAGACTCTTTCTCCAGTGACTCTTCATTTCAGATAGGGAAACCCTATCTTGAGGTCTTTTTGGGCCTGCCATTGAGGGAGTCACAGTAGAGAGATTCAACGAGAGAGATGTGGTAAATTTAGGAGGTCTGGTACTATCTGTTCTGAAGAGTCCCTGAGCTTTTAGATATCTTCTCACGTTCTCAACGTGATCTTCTTCCCTCCCAGAGAGCAACAAGTAATCTAGAGTTGTTTCATCTACTGGGAAGAAGCCACAGGTTGCCCCATATTCTGGTGCCATATTGGCAATTGTAGTCCTATCTGGAAGACTGAGGTTTGAAAGTCCGCTACCATGAAATTCGACGAATTTTCCTACACATCCGTGCTCTCTGAGTAGCTCTACTATTCTCAGTGTGACATCGGTAGCAGTAACTCCTGGCATTGATTTTCCAGTAATCTCGAAACCGACAACCTCGGGAAGAAGCATGTAAATAGGCTGACCGAGCATTACTGCTTCTGCTTCGATGCCCCCTACTCCCCAACCCAGAACTCCGAGTCCATTTATCATAGTAGTATGGGAGTCGGTACCAACTAATGTATCCGGAATCCACTTCTCTCCCTCAACACGAGCGACGGACGCGATCCACTCCAGATTAATCTGGTGAACTATCCCCCTTCCAGGAGGAACGGCTCTGAAGCTATCTAGACTCTGCTGGCCCCATTTGAGAAACTTATATCTCTCCATGTTTCTATGGTACTCCATCTCTAGGTTCCTCTCCCTAGCATCTGGAAAAAGTCCGGAGAAGTCAACCTGTACAGAATGGTCTACGACTAAATCTACGGGGACCTGTGGATTAACCTTCTCGGGATCCCCCCCTAGGTTTACCATTGCGTCTCGAAGAGCTGCGATATCGACGACGGCAGGCACCCCAGTGAAATCTTGGAGAATTACTCTGCTCGGAGAAAATGGTATCTCACATGGCTTCATTGAAGGGTTCCATGCGGCTATATTCCTGACATCCTCTTCGGTTACTAAAAATCCGTCACACTTGCGTAGTGCGGCTTCTAGGAGACACCTGATAGTGAATGGAAGTTCATCTAAGTTGCATATTCCTAGCTTCTCTAGGGCATTGAGATCATAGAACTCACCGAGGCTTCCATCAGCAGTCTGGAACGTGGAGATACTACTGAACGGATCTTCGATTGACATGGCCACCCGAACCTTTGGGCACGAGTCTCGCCCATCAACTTGACTACGAGCAGAAATAGAGTCACTAGATGACCGTTGCAGATATTAGTCTCACATCATCAATTGGCTGGTCTCCACTTGTACTATCATCGTCATCGTTATTCCCAGTTACGACATTGTTGATGGCATCAACATGCGACATGCCACTCAGAACCTCTCCGAATACAGTGTGTACGCCGTCCAGATGGCTGGGTGAACTACCAGAGGGAACGATGTAGAACTGGCTTCCTCCGGTGTTAGGGTTGCTGGTCTTAGCCATCGCTAGCATTCCCGGGGAGTGGGTAAGGCCATTGTCCGCCTCGTCAGGGACTGTCCATTGACCTTGCTCGCACGCGCTGGAGCTACTCCTACTTTCACCATTGCAGTATCCAAACCACTTGGCGGCATTCCCTCCTGCGCCGTTCATGCCATCAATGTCCCCTCCTTGGTTCATGAATCCTCCAATGACTCTGTGGAAAATCGTAGAGTCATAGCTTCCCTGGGATGAGTGCAACAAGAAATTCTCAACGTGCTTCGGTGCGTCATCACTGAATAGCTCGATTTCTATCGTACCCATGGTTCGCTCTCCTGTCACTGAATCGACGTAAGATACATCCATCGAGACAACTGGATTGCCTTCTTCTTCGGTGAGCAGATCAGCGATGACTTTCACTGCGACTAGAGACATAATCAGAACTGCCACTATTGCGAACAGGCCGAATGGGGTTGGATTTCCTTCGTCCATTAGTTGTAAACCCGTACCTCTTGATATGGCATTGGCATCCATCATTGATGAGAGATTATTCATTGCCTTTCTGGCATCCTTATTCTTAGGGTCCATCTTTAGAGAGTTTCGATAGTTCTTGAGGGCCTTCCTCCAATGGGACCTCTGCATCTCTGGATCATTAGTTCCTAGTGTGGTTCCTGCATCTCCTGCCAGCTTCAGAGTCTTTGCCTTCTGGGAGTCATTTTCACACAAATCCCATGATTCTCTGAGTTTCTCAAGGGCGAGGTCGTTATCCCCCTTATCCATCATTGCTGCGGCCTCAGACCATGTTTTACTGAGTTCCTCGGGTACAGGCATGGGGTTGCGAGTGAGCAGCCCTTCAAAATTGCAGCGGAAGAAGACGCAGACGGGAATTCAGCATTATGCGGGGGAACGGCTAATACCCGACTCTCCCCGCAGGGGGTTGCAAGAACGCCGATGTTCTGACAACGGGGAAGAAAATCAATGAGCAAAATCTACAATGATTTCACAATTAATGTCGCTACTGCAAACGGAACAGGTTCGCAGTCCTCGAATCTGATAATTCTGCACTCAATGTTTGAGATGGGAGTACCGGTCAGCGGAAAGAATCTGTTCCCTAGCAACATCTCTGGGCTTCCCACATGGTTCATTATCAGAGCAAGTGACAAGGGATACCAAGCACCAGGAGATGAGACAAACATCCAGATTCTGATGAACAAAGACACTTGGGAGAAAGATCTGGCTTCCTTGGATTCTGGCACGATTATTATTTACAATCAAGATGTCAAGCTTCCCGTCGATCGAGATGATTGCATATGCCTCGGGATGCCTATGACCTCCATGGCTAGAGGAATTAGTCCGAAGATGTCGCGGCTGATGGCGAACATGTACTATGTAGGTGGAATAGCACACCTTCTGGGGATAGCTGAGGAAGCGATATCTAGTGCCGTCGAGCAACAATTCAGAGGAAAAGAGAATGCGATTTCAATGAACGTCCAGGCGATATCTGAAGCACGAACCTACGCCTCAGAGAACTGGGGGGATGTCTGCAAATTCGGAGTCATGGAACGGGAGAAGTCTAAGGATACATTCCTTATTGAGGGCAATGAGGCTGTAGCACTTGGGTGTATCTATGGAGGGATAAGCATGCTATCTTGGTATCCCATAACGCCATCCTCTTCCGTTGCTGAGTCAATTATCAATTGGATTCCCAAGCTTAGAGAGGGTGAAGATGGGGGCCTTACTTGCGCAGTGGTACAAGCCGAGGACGAGCTTGCCGCCGCTGGCATGGTTCTTGGTGCCGGATGGGCAGGGGGCAGGGGGATGACATGCACTAGTGGCCCGGGCATATCACTGATGTCGGAATTCATTGGTCTTTTCTACTTCGCAGAGGTACCCGGGGTAATTTGGGACATTAATCGAACTGGCCCGTCGACAGGACTACCCACCAGAACCCAACAAGGGGACCTATCCATGTGCTACGAGGCCAGCCATGGAGATACGCAGCACATCGTTCTGATTCCAGGAACTGTAGATGAATGCTTCGAATTTGGATGGAGAGCATTCGATTATGCTGAGAGATTCCAGACCCTAGTTTTCGGATTTGGGGATCTTGACCTTGGGATGAATAGATGGAGTACGTCGGGATTCGAATATCCTAGTGAGGCGTTGGATCGGGGTAAGGTCATAAGGTCACAGGAAGAGATGGATGCAATCCCTAACTTCGGTAGGTATAGGGATGTCGATGGGGACGGAATCGCTTACAGGACCCTACCTGGAAGTGGGCTAGCTCCCATGCTCTACAGAGGAACTGGTCACGATGAAGATGGCGTTTACTCCGAGGACCCCAAGGTCTACTATGAGGCCATGCAGCGCTTGAGAAGAAAGATAGATGGGTCCAGGGATATTCTTCCAGCCCCAATTATTCGAGAAGAAGATGATGGCGAGGTTGGCATAATATTCTACGGCTCTATGGAAAATACAATTGTTGAGATCGATGATCTCCTGGAGGAAAGGGGGATGTCCGTAAGCACCTGCCGAGTCAGGGCTCTGCCTTACCACTCCGAGGTTGAGGAGTTCATAGAGAGACACGACCGTGTGGTGGTCATGGAGATAAACAGGGATGGACAACTTTATGGAATCCTAAGGAAGGAGCTCCCCACTCATCTTATTCCAAAGCTATTTTCCGTGGCTTATAGTGACGGATTACCCCCAAAGGCTAGGGAGTATGCCAATAGGGTCGCCGATGTATTGGAGGGCTGATGTATGGTCAAGCTGAATGTTATCGAGTTAGAGAAATCCGAATATAAGGGCGGGAAGTCAACTCTATGTCCTGGTTGTGGTCATGATCAGATATCGAATGTCATCATTCAGGCGGCATGGGAGAATGGCATTAGGCCAGAAGGCATAGCAAAAATGAGCGGGATCGGATGCTCCTCGAAGACACCTGCCTACTTCCTAGGTAAGAGTCATGGGTTCAATACCGTTCATGGAAGAATGCCTTCGGTGACGACCGGTGCGAACATGGTGAACAAGGATTTGTCCTTCATCGCAGTTTCTGGGGATGGCGACACCGCTAGTATTGGGATCGGACAGTTCATTCATGCAATCAGAAGGAACCTAGACATGGTATACATCATTGAGAACAATGGGGTGTACGGACTGACAAAGGGACAGTACAGCGCTACCGTCGAAAAGGGATCGAAGAAGAAGAAGGGGATGCCGAACGAGCAGGCACCAATAGATCTCTGCGCTATGGCAGTAAATCTGGGATGTACATTTGTGGCCAGATCATTCTCTGGTAGTAAGAAGCAACTTACCGCTCTGTTGAGGGCTGCTATGAGCCACAGGGGAATGGCGATCATAGACGTCATCTCTCCTTGCGTAACATTCGCAAACAATGACGAATCGTATCGATCTTACAATTATGTAAAATCCAATGATGAAGTCCTCCACATAGTCGACTACATCTCTCACTTCTCACCTCTTTCCGAAGTTGAGGTTCCTGAAGGAGAATACAGTGACATCTCCCTGTTTGATGGCTCGACATTAAGGCTAGAGACACTTTCTTCAGACCATGACCCCAAGGATGCAGTTGCTGCTTTGAGGGCGATACATGATGGTACTCGGGAGGGGCGACACGTGACTGGGCTACTCTACTACAATCCCGATCAGCCCACGGCTACTGATACCCTTGGACTCACAGAGACCCCACTGATGGGGCTCAGCAACAATGAATTGAGGCCTAGCCCTGAAACTCTGAATGAAGTTAATGCTGGTTTTAGAGCCAGATGACTATTGAACCACTCGGATTCGTTGAAATAATGGACCTGTGTCGGGGTGATGCTAGTCCCTTAGTGTAGTGGTCCATCATATGGCACTCTGGATGCCATGACCCTGGTTCGAATCCGGGAGGGACTACCAATCAGACTGATCTGTAAAGGAGTTCTGACACCCAGCTAATCATTATGATAATCATGAACCATCCAAGACTCGTTCTAATCCATCTTGACTCTTCTTTTTTCGGAGGAAATGGATCTATTCCAGCCTCTAGAGCTTCTGCAATAATTGCTAGTTCTTCCTCAATTGTCTCTGGCTTATTCATGAATAGGCCCCCCTGCCAAAAATTGGCAAATCGTCAGATGAAGTCATTTCTCCGGCCCTAGTATCCTTGTGTCCAATCGCCACCATCTCAGACATGGCACTATGAGGCCGTGACATGTAATCAAACATTGCCACAACCATGTTCAAGAGCTACATCTCTTGGAATGTATGTGAGCGAGCTGCCAGAGGGGCTGAAGTTACCTGATGCGAACACATCAAACATACGACACTCGGCCTCAGTAATTCTCAGTAGGGAAGTCTCCGGGGGACATGAGGTACTTCTCGGACATAGGGTCTCAGAATTAGCTAGTTTTCCAGACTACTGGGCATTTCCAGGAGGGGGAATCAGCAGAGTTGATCTTGAGGCTTCTGAGATACTGAGGGGGAAGCTAGAGGTCGGTGATTCCTATGAGGAGGCCTGCTTCGCTCTACTAAGAGAGATGGTCGAAGAGATTGGCGTATCTCCTAGCGGGAGAGGTACCATAATTGAGGTGTCATCTAAGATTAGAGAATCAGTCTGTGAAGATAAGTCAGAATGGCTGAGGCTGGTCAATAAGGGAGAGATTGTGATTGAAGGATTCCACTGTGAGATGATAACAGACCGGACAACGCCTCCATTCTCCCCTATGAGATTTCAGAACTACTTCTTCCACGTGCCATTGGGGGATTCAATTGTGTCTCCTACATTTCCACCTGGAAGGTCAGAGTTCGATGATTTCAGATGGTGGAAACCAAGAGATCTGATACAGCAATGGGAGGAGAATACCGTTCGTCTGCCACCTCCAATTGTCACACTAGTTAGGGATCTAGCGAGAGGAGTAGCCGAGCAAGGAGATCTTATCTCTGCTTGTGAAAGTTTGAGCAGGGACCCTCCTTCTGGAGATCATAGGATTGAGTTCGCTCCAGGAGTAGAGGTTTTTCCCCTGAAGACAGAGACAATTCCCCCCTCCACTCATACCAATTGCTACATCTTAGGAGAATTGGGCGGAGAATGTGTGGTGGTTGATCCAGCTGCTAGATCGCATCAATCTTTGGCTTATCTAGAAAGTAAGATTTCACAAGTTATCTCTTCTGGTACTAAGATAGTAGCTACAATATTCACACATAAGCACCCTGATCATATAGGGGACATGTCAAGAATATCAGAGATTTATGATGCTCCGATTTGGGCTAGCCCTATCACTCTGAGTGCCATATCTCATGATGGCCCATCATCAAGTATTGAGGAAGGAGACTCGTTCTCTTTGAAGGGCCCTAATGGAACCGTAGAATGGAGCGTCATAGAAACGCCTGGACATTGTCCCGGGCACATTTGCCTAGTGGGCGAACCCGGGATTGTAAGTGGAGACAATTGCGTTGTGGTCGGGACTATTCTAGTTCCCTCCTCAGACGGCAATATGAATTCATACATCTCTGGATTAGAGCGAATTCGTTCTCTTGGACCTACAATGCTTTTTCCTGGCCATGGTCCTGCCTGCACCAATCCTCCACGACTTTTGGAGAGATATATCAAACACAGAACTGCGAGACATGATGGTGTCCTCAATGCAGTCTTATCTGGATTGAGTGGTTTGGAAGAAATTACGTTACATGCATATCAAGACTCACCCGACGCTCACCCAATTTTATCTCGGGATCAGACATTATCTCATCTGAACTCACTTATTGAGTGTAAAATGATTGAGATTAGAGCGGGCCACTACTTCCCGGCTTAATTTGGGTCAACATTCAAACGAATGCCCATAGAGGGCATAACATGACTGAGAGGTGGTGGGACGACAAGGAAGAAAAGTCCGCCAAGGAATCAGTCGAGGATTTGCTGAATGAGGCTGAGATCAAGCGCTTGCAAAGAGAAGAGGAGCTGGCGGAGGCCGAGCATCGAGCAAAGATAGCGATATTGAGGGATTCTGCTCCCAGCACTAAAAAAGATTCAGAATCCGGTGACGGCTCTCCTGTGGAATTCATCGGACAGAGAATCGTACTGAGGCCCGATGCCAATGGGTGCTTCTACGTCAAGGGGAGTATTGGGGATGTCAAGAACATAGATTTCCTAGTGGACACCGGAGCGAGTTACTGCTCGGTCCCGGAAAAGCTTGGTGTCATCGACATGGTGAAGACGCTCAACCTGGAACGAGGAGCAAAAATCGAGACCGCGACGGCCGCCGGCCCGGGAATGGGGTACAGGACTACTTTACCCAACATAGAAATTGGGCAGATGAATATAAAAAAAGTTGATGCTCTAATCAACCCCCTAAGGACAGGGGATTCTGAATACTGTATTCTCGGCATGACCTTTCTCGAACACATTGACTGGAAACATCAGAATGGATTACTAATTCTAAACCCGGATGGGGAGGATGTCGGTACCAAGGTATACGGCAGTAATCACTGGCTGTGGGAAGATCCGGGCTACGCAATATTAGCAGTAGTACTCTCATTGTGCATTGTCGCTTCCTTCATTGGAGCGGGAGCGATATATGGGAAGGATGAGTGGAAGTCTGTTGATTCGGAGGTTGTGGCTAAGTACCCGGGTTTTGACTGGGTAGAGATCGAGGAATGCTACACTGATGAATGGGGAGATGAATACTGTGAATATTGGTATGAGCTAGATTGCTGGGCCGATCTGGATATCAATTATGTAGTTGACAATGAGAGCTACAGCGGAGAATTAAACAGATTTCATCTTGCAACGTATGATGACTACAATGGCGCCGAAGAAGATTGTCTGGAATATGGAGAGAATGGAACTATGCCCTTAGGCAGTTCTCTGGCGATATATTACAATGTTAAAGATCCAAATGATTTACGTCTCGATAGTCCCATCGAAGATGCATTTGGTTTGATTTGCTGTGGATTAATTCAAATTTTCCTACTTGTTTTAGTTCTCCTCGGAGCTAGATATGATGTCGGCACAGGGATGTCCCTTACAGTGGGACATTCGTCAATTGGGTATGACGACCATCATGGACATCACGGATACTACGGTCATCCTCACTATTATGATCGACCATGGCACAGGAGGCCTTGGTTCCATCGTAGAAGAAGTGCGATCAGGCGCACGAGAACAAGTCGAACTGTGAGAAGCTCTGGCGGCAGG
>CESQ01083365.1_pt1 | contig 34208 bp, 24 predicted proteins | sample 361401 | NCBI WGS metagenome assembly CESQ01 (sample SAMEA2622119, study PRJEB7988) | marine metagenome | isolation source: saline water (ENVO:00002010), including | reverse complement strand
AAGCACGGTGGCCAGCTCATCGAACATCACAAAGCCCAGCCATCCCATACCCAAGTAAGAGGCCAACGAGAGCTTTTCTAGTTTACCCGTGTAAAAAGCTTTAAAAACAATACCCGCCAGCGCAATTAGCCAAATGGCCCAAAGCAGGTTTTTGCCCAGTGCTGTGTGGCCCAGCACCCCCCAACAAAAGGGAGTAAAGGTGCCGGCAATTAGCAGGTAAATAGAAATATGGTCGAGTTTTTTGAACAGAAGTTTCTGTTTCTTACTCTTCACACTGTGGTAGAGTGTTGAAGCCAGATAAAGCGTGACCACGGAGAGCAGAAAAACCAGACAACTCCAAAACACCGAGGAATCAATCTCCTGATGCTTAGTAAACAGGTAAATCATTCCACCAATGCCGGCCAATATGCCTAAACCATGCGAAAGGGCATTGGCAAGTTCCTCTTTTGGGCTATAGGCTTCTGTAGTTGCAGGCTTTTTCATACCGGCAGCTTTTCTCCACAAAATTTACAAAATAGCGCCTCACTGTCGTGGCCTTTCGAGGCGCACTTCAGGCATGCTTTTTCTTTCTGTTTGTTTTGGTCTTTCTGAAGCTCTACGGTAACAATTCCTGTGGGAACAGCAATAATGGCATAGCCCAAAATCATTACAAAAGAAGCTATGGTTTGGCCGAGAATGGTTTGCGGAGCAATGTCTCCATAACCCACGGTGGTGAGCGTAACAATGGCCCAGTAAATGCTCAGCGGAATACTGCTAAAACCATTCTCTCTACCTTCCACCAGATACATTACCGTGCCCAGCATGATTACCAGCATAAGCACTGTACCCATAAATACCGTAATCTTGTGTCTACTGGCTTTGATTGCCCTACCCAGTTGCTCTCCCTCACCAACAAAGCGGCCTAGTTTTAAAATTCGGAATACACGCAGCAATCGCATAGCCCGGATAATGAGCAGATATTGTGTTCCGGCAAAAAAGAAACTAAGGTAAGTGGGCAGTAGAGACAGTAAGTCTATGAGTCCGTAAAAGCTGAAGATGTACCTTCTTCTTTTGTCGGTTACGTAGATTCTCACAATGTACTCCAGGCTAAAAATTACCGTAAAAAACCACTCCAGATACTTAAAAAATATGCCATAGCGCTGGTTAATGCTGTAAACACTTTCCAGCATTACGGCCAATACGCTAATGAGAATAGCAATCAGCAGGCCGACATCGAAAGCCTTACCTGCTGGTGTATCTGTACCGAATATGATTATATAAAGCTTCTTTCTAAAACTCATTCTTCAGTTTTGATCCTGAAACTAGGGGCTCTATAATCTTCCGACAAATAGCTTTGCGGAATGGTGCTTTGATTACCATCTCTGTGCGCGCCATAATGTGGCGACATAATTTCTACCCCGGCCTCATTAAACTTGTCCTGAATATTTTTGTGCAGCTCCGAATAAATTAGTGCCATTTTCTGAATCTCACGTGTACGGGCATTGAGCTGGTAGCTCACATAGAAATCGTCCAGGCTGGTTTGCAGCACAAACGGATGTGGCTTTTTCTTTATATGCTCAGTAGCCAGAGCGGCCTCTACCAGCAGTTTGTGTACTTCGCGCCACGGCACATCGTAGCCAATAGTTACTGTGGTATGCAATATAAGGCCTTCCTCTTCATTGGCGGTGGTGTAGTTTATGGTGTGGCTGTTGATCATCTGCGAATTGGGAATGGTGATGATCTCGTTTTTAATGGTTTTTATTTTGGTGTTGAGTAAAGCCTTTTCCTTCACATCGCCAATTACCTCACCAATTTTTACACGGTCGCCAATTTTAAAGGACCGCATATAAGTAATCACCAACCCGGCAATAATATTGGAGAATGCTCCGGCACCACCCAATGCTACTAATAAACCAAAAAAGGTAGAAACCCCTTTGAATATCTCTGAGTTGCTCATGGGCAACAGGGGCCAAATACCAATAAAAGCAAGAGCAATAAAGATAGCCCTCACAATATTAAAAGTTGGGCTCGCCCACTCCGGGTAAAAGCCCTTAATTTCCAGTCTGCCCGTGGCTACCTCTTTTTTAAAGAAGCTAAGCAACTTGAGGAAGTATTTTAAAATAACCACTATAACTATGATAAACAGCAGGTTAGGGATATATCCCACTATTTTGTGGCCTAAGGCAACCAGCGGGTCTACCACATAGTGTATAAGCTTATTGGCCAGGCCTTGGGTCCATGGGAAAAGAGCAAAAAGTGCCGGCAGTAGCAGATAAATAATAAAAAGGAGTAGGGCATATTTCGCCACAGTGAGCAGCCAACCGGCTATAAGCAGTTGCTTCTCTACAGTGAGCAATTCATATTGCTTTACCTTAAAGCCTTTAAAAACCTTGCCTTTTTGTGCCTGTAGCTTAAAAGCCAGCAGTCTGAACAGGCGGTTATAGTACTTTAAACCAAAAATAAACAGCCCTATAATGAGCAGGGCTATACCAATATTTACAAATAGCAGGTTACTAAAGCCTTCTTCTTCCTGAGTAAGGGCATTCTTCAATAAGTCTTTGTAATACTCTGTGGTAGCTCTGCGGCTAAGGCCCAGGGCCTGCGCATCGGCATCGTTTATACTCAGTATAATTTGGTCTTGGTACAGAATGTCGTTAACCTCCTGATTATACTCCACTTTGAGTGGAGTAATATCCAGGTTTACGTTTTCCAGTGCGGTGAGCTTCTCGCGTACGCGGGCTGCCCGTTCTTCCAGAGAGTAGGGGCCAATACCTTTAAACAGAAAGATGGTAGAATCGGCATCTACCGGAAACCCACCCTTTTCAACCATAGGGTGAATGGTCTTTTGTTGTACCGCACTATCAACAACCACCGGTTGCTGTGCCGTTTGCCAAAAGAAACTGACAAGGAGAAGCAGCGTTTTCATTACTCTTCAATATAAAGCATTTGCAAGTTTGCTCAATAAAGTTGGAAGATTATCTACGCAATCCAAATATTGTTTGGGTTTGGGGTGAGGGAGCCTATGGACTTAATTGGGTAGAATCTAATCCCGTAATAGTTGTGACTAGCATTCAAATTGTATCTTAGCTGAGGATTTGAGGAATAGTCCAACCCTCCTTTGTTGTTGTGACTAGCATTCAAATTGTATCTTAGCTGAGGCGGTCTGTATGAATTGCTTCAGTTCGTCCTGTTGTGACTAGCATTCAAATTGTATCTTAGCTGAGGAGGCCACAGAGAAAATTGACCGTAACGCGGGTTGTGACTAGCATTCAAATTGTATCTTAGCTGAGGTTACCAGTATATCTGAATTCGTCCTTAGGAGTTGTGACTAGCATTCAAATTGTATCTTAGCTGAGGAAATGGAGTATGAAAACAACCGCGACAGGAGTTGTGACTAGCATTCAAATTGTATCTTAGCTGAGGTTTCTGTCGGAGTGTTCTCGTAAATATCAAGTTGTGACTAGCATTCAAATTGTATCTTAGCTGAGGTAAGTATTGTCAGTGGTATCACTATCAACAGTTGTGACTAGCATTCAAATTGTATCTTAGCTGAGGTGTCTCAAATCTCACTATCAGGGATCTGTAGTTGTGACTAGCATTCAAATTGTATCTTAGCTGAGGCATGGATGCCATATAAGATCCCGAGTGCTAGTTGTGACTAGCATTCAAATTGTATCTTAGCTGAGGCACCTATGTCATCAACATGTCCAGCTCCTAGTTGTGACTAGCATTCAAATTGTATCTTAGCTGAGGTACTCAGCCGGTGACTGAATGTGATAGGCTGTTGTGACTAGCATTCAAATTGTATCTTAGCTGAGGGTTCATGGCTTAGTAGATCTATCGATGGTAGTTGTGACTAGCATTCAAATTGTATCTTAGCTGAGGTAATCAATTTGTTTAGCCCTTTCCCTCTCCGTTGTGACTAGCATTCAAATTGTATCTTAGCTGAGGAACTAGTTATAAGAAGGTCGGCTGGCGGTTGTTGTGACTAGCATTCAAATTGTATCTTAGCTGAGGTGGCGAGGGTGGTTTGCGCCTGAACCATGTGTTGTGACTAGCATTCAAATTGTATCTTAGCTGAGGTTAACAAATTATTTATATTCATTGTAAATTGTTGTGACTAGCATTCAAATTGTATCTTAGCTGAGGTTTTCATAACGCAACAGACCCGTCATATCCGTTGTGACTAGCATTCAAATTGTATCTTAGCTGAGGTTCGCTGTGCTTAGTGAGATGTGGTAGGTAGTTGTGACTAGCATTCAAATTGTATCTTAGCTGAGGGGTTGGACCACAGCAACAAACTGCTCATCAGTTGTGACTAGCATTCAAATTGTATCTTAGCTGAGGTTACAAAACTGAAGGAGCCCCATAAAAACAGTTGTGACTAGCATTCAAATTGTATCTTAGCTGAGGGGCAAAACGCATAGCAACTCTGAAAGGCCAGTTGTGACTAGCATTCAAATTGTATCTTAGCTGAGGGCTATAACGGGCACATTCAAATCTTTGGCGGTTGTGACTAGCATTCAAATTGTATCTTAGCTGAGGGTTATGTGTTACCAGACTGCCAACGCGGGTGTTGTGACTAGCATTCAAATTGTATCTTAGCTGAGGGGATCTTCAGCTTCTACATAAACAGACTCCGTTGTGACTAGCATTCAAATTGTATCTTAGCTGAGGATTGCACGCCAGATCTAGCCTTGAGAACATGTTGTGACTAGCATTCAAATTGTATCTTAGCTGAGGAAAAACTTCTCCATGCCCTTACTGCAGGGTGTTGTGACTAGCATTCAAATTGTATCTTAGCTGAGGTTACAGGTGGTTTAAAGTGCATTTCAAAGCGTTGTGACTAGCATTCAAATTGTATCTTAGCTGAGGATACCCCAAGTTAAGCCTCATATTTTCAGAGACTTAGCTAGGGGGTTCTCGCTTTTAGAAAAGCTCTAATTGCTGGGTTGGCTGGGGCAATTCTTCTTTTTTGGCCGAGATAAATACTTCCATCATGCCAAACTGTTTATCCGTAATATGAAAAATACCCACATGTCCTTTGGGTGGAAGGTTCATTTTCACCCTTTTCATATGAACTTTTGCATTGTCCATACTTAAGCAATGCCTGAGAAAAATGGAGAACTGAAAACGAGTGAAGCCATCTTTTTCCAGCATATCCACAAACTTCCGATAATTGCGGGTGTCGGTTTTGGTTTCTGTCGGTAGATCGAAGAGAACCATTACCCACATGACTCTATATTGATTAAGCCTGTCAAAACTCAAAAGCTGGGGAATTTGATTTCCTTCAATTCCTTGGAATAACACTTTTGCAAACTGGATGTAGTTTGTTGCAGCGCTGTCATTAATGGACTGGTTAAGCCATTTATCTTCACATCAAGAACAGGAATTTGTAAGAGCTTTTGCTTCAGAGCTGGGGTGAGTTCAGCATAGTTGTCTTCGGTTCTTACTAATTCCAATACCAGTTGATCCACAAAAGGCCTGTATGGTTCCATTACATCATCGGCTAGGCAGTAACTATTGTACTGGTTATGATGATGATAGCCAATGGTGGGCAAAAGACCCGAGACCATCAGTGAGCGTGAAACGGAGGCCCTCAGAATAGCGTAGCCATAATTTAAAAGATTGTTGGGCTCTCCTTCAAAACGGCCTCTTTTAAAGTTTTTTATAAGGTCAGTGAAAAGGCTTTTCCAGTAATATGCTGCAGCCCTTCCTTCAAGGTTATCTGGGTCACCGCTCTGCACTTTTCTTGCCCAGTGTTCCATGTTTTCTGCCGGAATACCATTGGCTTTGAGCAATGCCGCCTGGTTCCGGATTTTCGCCTTAATGGTTTGTTTCCACAACTTGCCCTTTAAGGAGTCTGTAGCGGCTAGCTGACTGCTCATTTGTGCAACTTGCTTGTGGTGCGTATTCAAATTCAACATTAAACCTTGAGGTAAATGATGAGCATCGCAGGTAATAATGGCCGCTTGATTGCCCAAAAGCTTGCTTATCAATGTATGACTAATGGTGATTTGAGGATGTTCCAATAAAACCACACCTATATCTTCAATGGGCATAGTTTTCTTTTGGTCGGCATTCGGATATTTGACAACCAATTGGTTTTTGCTGGTAGAAAGGTGAGCCGGGTTGCCAAATAAGAGTGTGCGTTTTATCATATGCGGTTCGTTTGAACCTTCCTAAAACTCTAAACTTTTGGAAGGTTAGCGTCTAAATATTCGTGTCTTATTCACTTGGTAATGTGTTTATATATGACTGATGAAAGTCTTCGAATGCGTTTTTGCCACCAAACCAATTAAGCACTTCTTGTCGGTTGACTTGTGTCGGTTTATCCGATAGAATGCTCTGATAACTTGAAAACCTCCAGTCTTTTATGTTTTGTACAAACCTATGGTGAATAGGGTTGGTGTGTATATAGGCAATTACTTTGGAGATGTAGTCATTCGAAGTAATCTCCTTCTTTTTAAAGTTAGGGGCAAAAAGGCTTCCCTTTCGGTTATGCCGTTTGTTAAAAGCCTGTGTATAACTGCTGAATAGACTTGCAAACTGCTTACTTAGGCGGTACTCTAGCTTTTGGAAAGTTTCAAACTTTCCAAAAGATGCTTCTATCTCCTCTTGATCCTTTATCAGAACCAAACAATGAAAATGGTTGGGCATTAGGCAGTAAGCCAGGGTGTTGGCAATCGGATTAATGTATTTGGTCCACTGCCTAAGAAAGTATTCATAGTTTTCTACGGAGATAAAAAGGTTGTCTCTTCCATTGGCATGATTATAAATGTGATAGTACTTTTCTGTTTGCATGTGCCGTGTCTTTTCAATTATGGTTAAGAACTTTGATCTCTTGGAAAGTTCTAAGCTTGCCAAGAGCAATTTCAATACTCTCCTACATGAACGATTTTTCCCAAATGGTTTATTCTCACTTTTATAATGCCCTCAATACTATTCAGACCCAATTGAGAGTGGTAAGCTACCCCATTTAACACCTTAATGGTTTCTACAGTTGTCTCCAGATGATGACGGAAGAAATAATTTTTACTGGCTATTTTTTGCACTCTGAAAAGGTGTTTACTTATTTGTGCCGAATTCTTCTCATCCAATAAGTCTACTTCACTAGGATCAAAGTCCTCTCCGGGAAACACAAACATTTCATTCTGTTTCATTGTAAAAAGGAATTGCCAACCCATATCAGCATTTAAGGTTTTATCAATAACGGGTAGTCCATTGTTAATTCTTGCAACTGCCTCATAAAAGGAAACAACACTTTCTTGAAGTTTGCCCTCTTTGTCTCGGAATATTGCGATGTGATGATTATTGCCTGTGCTGACAAAATCAGCTGGTTGAGAGTTGCCATTCTCATCCAGAATTTCTTTACCAAAATGGTCTTTCTTGTTGTGAAGAGCTTCTACCTGACTAACCCCTGTTATGGTTACTCGTTTTATACGAATTCCTTTTTCTTTATTGAGCCAAATAGGGTTTTTATCCAAATCAGAAAAAGCTGCTTTGGCGTTTCCGCCAGATTCTGCAAGCCTTGACTTCAACAACTCTCGCTGTTTGACATCAACTACCTTTTCAATACTCTTTTGATCCTTGAAATTGTCAGGGTTTACTTCTTTTCGAATCGTGTAAATGATCTCAAAACAATAGACTTCTTTCAAAGGCTGTCCTTTGTACTCTAGAGGAGATTTTTTTAGCGTTTTTGTACTAAAGGCCAACTCTGGGCTTTTATTAAACTTTTCCAAATGCGCTTCTACAATGGCTTTTTGCTCAGGGTGAACCACTAGCGCTAATTGCTCAATGCTAAATTTGGAATTGAGCTTGGTTGGCTTTTTTGATGGGCGTAGGATTTGTCCATACACGGTTTCTTTGTGCAATTGCCCCCGAGGTGTAAGTTGGATTCGGTTTTTGTGACTTCCTTTTGCTTTGTTGATATTTTGTGTGACAACCTTATTCTTGGTTTTAAACGAAACAAGTATTTGCTCAAGATGTTTTTTGGCCTCTTGCCTGAAATTATTCATAGGTGGCTCAAACTTCCGGTCTTTTTTAATCAGTTGCTCAATGGCCATTATATTAGAGTGTTTTTTATGGTTTTCATCTCTTCTGGCATTGAGGTAGTTGATGTATTGAATATGGTTGTGCGAAGTAAAAGCCACTGTAAGGGCATCCATGGCATGATGTCTGTGATCGTTGCGTTTAGTCCAATCTTTTATTACTTCTACCTCCTTTTCTTTTTCACGACCCGAATCCCATCTTTTTTCTACTTTCGTTAAGCCAAGCGATTTATATTTTGGAAGATTGAGTTCTTTCATCACATTGATCAAATCCCAATCAGCTCGCAATTGATCTGTTATACTCCCCGTTGTAGGAACTACCGATTCAAATACTTCTTCTAGCATAGCCTTGGCTTTCTTAGCTATATACTGACTGTTTCGCAGGTCCCTTTCAATAAAACCATCGGGTAACTTATTAGCCGGCATGAGCAACTTCTGGTACTTGGCTTTACTAATGGCTTCAGCCTTATAAAGCATTTCTACTCTATTTTTGTAGGCGTTCACTTCACTGAGATAGTCTTCCTCTATGAAATCAATGGCCGTACGGTCTCCTTTTTTTAGATTAACACTTCTGAAGGCAAGTGTTTTGTTTGAAAAGGAATCATCGAACAACAGGGCTTTTGGTATGATGTGTTCAATGTCTATGTTCTTTGAATAGAGTTCACGGTATTCAATTTTTTGGTTGGTGAAGATTGTTCTGCCTCCATTGTGCTGCAGCTCTTGCCAGAGCCTATATCTTATGACATCGTTTTTGGTAGGGGTAAAACCAAAGTCTTTTCGGATAATCTTACGGATTTCTTCATTTTTTTTGGTTGCCGTATTGATTGAACTTATGGCTTCTTCCCTTTCTTTGGCCGATTTTTTGAGCTCTCTGGCCAGTTCTATTCTTATTTCATCTGGTTTACCATATTCATCACATACCTGATTAATCAGGTTGATCATTTGGTTTAGGATTTTTTCTACTACTGGGTTCCTCAAGCTGTTTTTGGGCAATACTTCAAGCTTGCCTTTTAAACCCTTAGCTTTCCGCTCTTCCTTTGTCAAACTATTGGAGTGGTTATAGCCCGCAAGTTGACAGGCTTCAGAATAGATATGACCTGCCTGAAGAAAGGGTAATATTTTTCTTATGGCTCTTGCAGATAGACTGCCGTGATCTTCTTGTAAAGAAATATTGGCAAGCATGATGGCGTATTCTGGTTTGAAGCCATACTTTGAATGAAGGGTCTTTTTTAAGTTGACATCGGAATTGCCATAGACCAGCCTATCTTCTTCACTAATCTTGTGGTCATCTTCGGCAGAATACAATAAGTGCCAAAGTTGGTAACTCGCCTGTTTGTCAAATGGCTCTCCTTCCTTGTTAGCGTCAAAATCCAAAATTTCCGCATCAATGCCAATCTCTGGAAAGATGGCTTTTAGCTCAGCTTTTATTTCTGAGGCCGACTTGATTGACCAATCAAAACCATAGCCCTCTCTCTCTGCAATCGCCTGATAAACGTTGTACAAAGCTTGGTTGGTGCGGTTGCCTTCTATAGGCCTAACAGTTTTCTTATTTCGATCTTGTACAGGTTGGTTTGTTTTCCACTCTTTATCAGAAAGTCCCAAAACGTTTAATACTTCTTTTTCAGATAGACTCCCTCTTATATTGAGTTCGTCAAAAAGCAGTTGTTTATCTTCTTCTCCTAAAGTGTACTGCCCCTCTGTCCCTTCATTTTTGGGGATGAATCTAAGGTTATTGATATTTTGCCAAATCTTGAACTCCTGGAATAAGGGAGAAGATTTGGGAATAACCCTGTGGCCAGTGATTTGCATTTTGGGTTGCCCCGTACTTTTATTTAGAATGGGTTTACCTTCCTTGTCTCTTTTTATGGCTTCCCAGCTTTCAAACTCGCAGAAACTCAGCAGGCCTTTTTGTGATTTGAGCTTGCGCTGATAGAAAATAATCGTATCACGTATTTCTTCTTTAAGCGCAGGGTTTAATTCCTTATGAAATTTGGTTTGAGTTTCCCAGATTTTTTCGAACTCATCAAGGTAATCCTGGCGATAGAAAACTTGGTTTTTAAGTGCGATATGAGGATTTTCTTCGATCTGTTTCCACAGATATTCACCTACAGTTTGGTTATTGATATATAAAATTTTGCTTCGGTCAGATATGGCACCTAAATATCCACTCGACTTATTTTTATCACTATTGATTTCTTGAAGAACGATAACCAGATGTTCGAGAGAAAGTTGATGAGATAGGGCGTCTACCCGGAGCTGATATCGCTGAACTTTTTGCTCATGTTTATTTCCATTCAACTTTATGCCTTCAATGGAAAACGGTTCTTTGCATATTGCCCAGGTTTGTTTTTTATTCTTGTCTTTGAGTTCTTTATAAAGAGCATCCGTAAGTATTTCTGGGTAATACGCTTTTTGATGAAGCCAGACCCTATCAAACTCTTCTTGTAGATCTGATCGGTAGAAGTCTGGAATGTATTTTTTACCCTCCTTTAGTTGTTCTAAGGCAAATTGTCCCGGTGTCAGGTTGTTATCGTAGAGTATTTTTGCGGTTGACATGCCATCAACGGCTACACCGTCTTCTTGGGTTTTTGTCTTTCTGCTACTTTTATAACCTCTCTTTTTATTAAGGGCAAAAAGCACTCTGGCTAATTCTTCTAATTCAATTTTTTCTCGGGCCGCTTTTGCTCTGAGCCGTAGAGTTTGGTGAGTTGTTCCATTTCCATTTTCAGCCAAAATAGAATCTCTGGTAATTATGCCAGCTTTTAAAAGAGAGTTGAACAAATGTTCTCTTCTTAGCTTGAACCGCTGTAAATTTCTTCTGGAGCTTCTTTTTGATGTTCGGTTTGCATTAGTGGAAATAGGCTTTCCCTTTTCGAAATTGCTTTTCTCATCTACCGTTAAGGGGTTCACTCGTACGCCAAGTTTTATGATTCGGCCATCCAAAAGTTTCTTGTCGGAACCTCTTTTTTCTTCAACTAAAGCCCACCCAATGGAGTTAGTGCCTAAGTCAAGTCCTAATACTCTTTTTATCATGTGCTATTTTATATTTAAAAAGTTCTGTTTATATTCAAATACAATTTGAATACTAGTCACAATAAGGATTATTCCGTTGTGAAAACATTTAAAGCGGCCTTTACGGGTCGCTTTCTTTTTTAGTCTTTGAGAGTCTTCGGGTATTTAGGTGAAATAATTTCGCTAAAAAATATAAACTATCAAAGTGCGCCTAAAATTCAACACGTTTGGGGATTCAGGTCTCAGGGTTTCCGGAACTTGATTTTCCACAAAAAAACCCTGACGTTTCCGCCAGGGTCAGGTTCCATTCCACACGACTATTGGAGCACTACAGGCTCATCATTTCTTTAAAGCGGGCGGCTTGTCTTCGGCTCACTTCTACTTTGTCTCCTCCACGCAGCACAACCATTAACCCACCATTGAACCAAGATTCTATGCTTTCTACCCAGGTAAGGTTAATAATGTGTTTGCGGCTGGCACGGAAAAACGAACGGTCGTCCAGCTTTTCGTCCAGTGCATTGAGCGACTTGTGGATCATGGGTTTATAGTTGTCGAAGTATATTTTAATGTAATTACCATCTGACTCGAACAGGCGGATGTTCTCCAGCTTTACAAACCAGCATTTGTCTCCGTCTTTTACAAACACCCTATCGCTTGGTCCCAGCTTCTGAGGGTTGCTTTCGGTAGTGGCCTTGGGTTTGCTGTTGCGGTTAATTAGTTTTTGAACCGTTTCTTTGAGTCTGTCTGGCTCAATTGGTTTAAGCAGGTAGTCCATGGCATTGTAGTCGAATGCCTTTAGGGCATACTCATCGTATGCGGTGGTAAATACAACATCCGGGACAGAGTCGAGCGATTCCAACAATTCAAAACCTGTTTTACCGGGCATTTGAATGTCTAAAAACAGCAGGTCGGGCTTTAAGGCATTAATTTTTTCTTCCGCGTCCTCAGCATTCACGGCTTCGCCCACAATTTCTATTTCCTGAAATTCCTGCAAAAGATTGGTAAGCTCCTTACGAGCCAGTCTTTCATCATCTACAATAAGTGCTCTCATAGAATTTATATTTAAATGCGCTGAGGTATTTTCACTTCAGTCACAACAAACTTATCATTTTCGTTATAAATATTAAATGTGGCGGCATCGCCATAAATCAATTTCAGCCTTTCTTTGGTGTTCACCAAACCTACACCGCTTCTGGTGCTGGTTTTTTTTCTGTTCGGAAGCAATTGGCCGCTATTTCTGATTTTTATAACCAGTATGCTATCGTGTACTGCCGACTGAATTTCAATAAGGCCACCCTCCATCAGGTTAGAAACCCCGTGTTTGATAGCATTCTCTACCAGGGTTTGTAGCATCATGGGGGGTACATCGAATCGGTCGGAGCTGGGGTCTATGCGATACCTTACTTTCAGACGCTCTTCGAATCGAATACCCTCAAGCGCAAGGTAGTCTTTTACCGTGTTCAGCTCATTTCTAAAATTTACTACTCTTTTTTTATCGGTAATGAGCGAGTTGCGCAATATGTTAGAAAGTTGTGTGATGGCAATTTTGGCCTTAGCGGGCTCCTCGTCTACCAGCGCGCGCATGCTGTTAAGGGCGTTGAAAATAAAATGCGGGTTGAGTTGTGCTTTGAGTTGGTTGAGGTGCATTTCGTTCATGGCCGCCTCATACTTGAGCGAACGGTTGTTACTTTCCAGGTAGTGATAGAGAAAGTATACCGTGGACCAGAGAATGAAAAGCACAATGGAGGTAGCAAAGAGTAGAAGTACCTCGGTAACCAGGCTTGGGTCGTTGAACGATCGGGTGCCAAACACATAGTACATGAGAAAGGTGAGCAGATTGGCCAGTATAGAAGCCAAAAGAATGACACCTAAAATTCTGGGAATTACCCGCGCAATGTTGATTTGTACCCACTTGCGCTTAATAATTATGTTTCTGATGAAGACGTGGGTAGTAAGAAAAAAGAATAGGCTATGAATGGCCAACTCGGTGCGCTGGTTTTGTACGGCCTTTTCTCCCAGCTCAAAGGGATCTAAGCCCTGAGAGATAAAGTTGGAGCCAAAGTAGAGCCCCCAGCCGAGTATTTGGAGAATCCAGTATAGTCTTTTCTTGCCCATGGTAGAACCCGAAAAATAAGCAAACCTGCCCAATCAAAACAAAGCATTGTTGCAAGAGGTAAACAACCAATATGGCTGGAAATCAGAGCGTATCTCCCGGCTTGTAGTCTTTGTTTCTAACAAAGGTACGAATGATGAGCCTGGTGCCGCGGTCGTAGGTTAGGTAATTCCACACCCAGTTGGCCAAAATGACCAATCGGTTTCGAAAACCCACAATAGACATTAGGTGAATGAACATCCAGACCATCCAGGCAAACAAGCCACCAAAATGAAACTTAGGGAGGTCTACCACTGCGCGGTTACGGCCAATGGTGGCCATTGAGCCCTTGTCTTTATATACAAACGGTTTTAGCGGTTTGCCTTTTTGTGCCCGCATAAGGTTTTTGCCGAGGTTAGTGGCTTGCTGAATGGCCACGGGAGCCACCATGGGGTGTCCTTTAGGAGTTTGCGCAGTATACATACCAGCAATATCTCCCAGGGCGAATACATCTTGCAGACCCTTTACTTCATTGAACTCGTTCACAATTATTCGTCCACCGCCAATGCTTTCTTTTGGCAAACCGTCCATAATATTGCCCGTAACCCCGGCAGCCCATATGACAGTTTTGGCCGGAATAACGGTGCCATCGGTTAGCACCACATCTCTACCATCATAAGAGACCAGGCGAGTGTTAAGCCTAACGTCAACATCAAAATCTTTGAGGTATAACTCGGCCTTGGCGCTCGATTTTTCAGACATGCCCGCCAGCAGTCTTGGGCCTGCGTCTACCAGGTGCAGTTTCATTATGTCGAAGTCAATATCAGGATAGTCGTTTGGCAACACATGCTTTTTGAGCTCGCCCAATGCCCCCGCTACTTCCACACCGGTAGGGCCTCCACCCACAATTACAAAGTTGGTCAGACGGTCTTTTTCTTCATCTTCTTTAGAAAGCACCGTTTGTTCAAAGTTTTGAAGCATGTGGCTGCGCAAATCCAACGCCTGTGGAATTTGCTTCATCGGAAACGTACGATTGTACATTTCCTTATCGCCAAAATAGTTGGTTTTAGATCCGTTGGCTATTACCAGAAGGTCATATTCTAACTCCCCCACCAGGGTCTTAATTACCTTTCTTTCCGAGTCTATCCCGGTAACGCGAGCCATACGAAAGTAAAAGTCTTTGTGCCGGGCAAAAAGCTGACGCAAAGCTCCCGCAATAGAGTCGGGCTCTAAACCGGCTGTGGCTACCTGATACAACAAGGGCTGAAATGTATGGTAGTTGTGCCGATCGAGAAGTACAATTTGGAAGTTGGATTTTTGAAGGGTTTTTACCAGTTGAATGCCGCCAAAGCCTCCGCCTATTATTACGATTCTTTGCTTGTCGGACTTCGGAATCTCCAGGTGGAGATGTTCAAAGCTGCTCATAGCCTGTGGGTTTGGAAGCATAACATTGGGCAAAATGTTTCGGTTCGCATGCTTGTGAGTTTTTGTGGGAACATTGGTATGTCAAAAAGTGTTAAAAGAGCAAATAATAAGAAGACGGTTATAATAGCAGTTCTTAGCTGCCGTTATAAAGTCAGAAAAAGGCAATTAAAATCGATGGTTGAAGTCAGGCTAACGAGCCTGACGTTGAGGTGTTAGATACAGTGTTGATTTTAATGTTTTGGTTGAAGATGGTGCTGTCCGCGGTTGCGGCAGCACTATTTTTTTGTAGCTACTTCTTACGTTCCCTTTTCTAGTCCGGACTTTGAGGAGGAATCTACCAAGCTAGTAGGTTAAACAGATGCTTCGGCTTCGCTCAGCATGGAAAGGGATCGGCTTTTGATTTTGTTCAGCATAGAAAGATGACTTTACTCGCTAAATTCTGGCCGGAATTGGTGTCCACACCGACTCGCCTGTTAATGCCTTGGTGTGGACACCAAGACTGGCGTAAGGTTAGACAGATGCTTCTAGTGCCCCATCAAAGTCTCTCATAGAGGACTTTAATGAACCCTGCTTCGTTTCCATCCAGACTATGGTTGAAGTATCTGCTAGCTTAGAATGTTTGTGCAGGTGCTTCCACTTCGCTTAGTATGGAAAGGGAGTGACTCTCGTTTTGTTCAGCATAGAAAGATGACTTTACTCGCTAAACCCTGGCCGGAATTGGTGTCCACACCGATTCGTCTGTTAATGCCTTGGTGAGGACACCAAGGCTGGCGTAAGGATAGAGAGATGCTTCTAGTGCCCCATCAAAGTCTCTCATAGAGGACTTTGATGAACCCTGCTTCGTTTCCATCCAGACTATGGCAGAAGTATCTGTCAGCTTAGAATGTTTGCGCAGGTGCTTCCACTTCGCTTAGTATGGAAATAGATCGGATTTGGCCTTGTTCAGCATAGAAAGATGACTTTATGCACTAAACCCTGGCCGGAATCGGTGTCCTCACCGATTCACCTGTTAATGCCTTGGTGAGGACACCAAGGCTAGCATGAGATTAGAGAGATGCTTCGGCAAGCTCAGCAAGGCAAGGGAGCGGTTTTGGTTTTATTTAGCTTGGAGGAGTGCGTTTCAGGATTACCCCAGTATTTCCTTCCCGTTTTAAGGGGGTTAAGCCTTGCCGGCTTTAGTTTGGGCGGTTAGTTCTTCTTTCAAAAACTTAGCGGTATAGCTTTTCTTGCTTTTGGCGACCTCTTCAGGAGTGCCTTGAGCTATGATTTGACCTCCCTTGTCGCCACCCTCAGGGCCAAGGTCTATAATGTGATCAGCTACTTTAATTACATCTAAATTGTGCTCAATTACCAAAACGGTATTGCCTTTGTCTACAAGCCTGTTGAGTACATCGAGCAGATGTTGAATGTCTTGAAAGTGGAGGCCGGTTGTGGGCTCATCCAGAATGTAGAGTGTTTTGCCCGTGTCTTTTTTAGAAAGTTCTGTGGCTAACTTTACCCGCTGGGCTTCACCACCTGAAAGAGTTGTGGCGTGTTGACCTAATGAGATATAGCCTAAGCCTACATCATTCAATGTTTGAATTTTTCTCAAAATCTTGGGTTGGTTTTCGAAGAATTCAACGGCTTGTTCAACGGTCATATCCAGCACATCCGAGATAGATTTTCCTTTGAATCGAACCTCAAGTGTTTCGCGGTTATAACGCTTTCCTTTACAAGTTTCACAAGGTACATGCACGTTCGGTAGGAAATCCATTTCGATCAGCTTCATTCCGGCACCTTCACAGGTTTCGCAGCGCCCACCTTTCACATTGAAAGAGAACCGACCTGCTTTGTAGCCTCTGATTTTGGCTTCAGGAAGTTCTGTAAACAGGGTGCGTATATCTGAGAATACTCCGGTATAGGTGGCTGGGTTCGACCTTGGGGTTCGACCTATAGGCGACTGGTCTACTTCTATCACCTTATCGACATCTTTCAACCCGGAAATACCTTCGTAAGGAAGGGGCGATTTACGCGATTTATAGAAATGATGGTTCAGGATAGGGAAGAGGGTATCGTGAATCAGGGTAGATTTACCGCTACCGGAAACCCCTGTAATGCACACCATTTTACCCAGAGGAATTTTCAGGTCTACTTTTTTGAGATTGTTTCCGCTGGCTCCTTTCAGGGTGAGCATTTTACCCAGGCCTTTTCTTCTCTGTGAGGGTATTTCAATTGCTTTTTCGCCCTTAAGGTATTTGGCGGTGGTTCCTCCTTCTTTTAAAAAGGTTTTGGGGTCATTGGCTGCCACTATTTGCCCTCCATGACGTCCGGCTCCCGGACCTATATCGATAATAAAGTCAGAGGCCAACATCATGTCCTTATCGTGTTCTACTACTATAATGGTGTTGCCAATGTCGCGTAGGTTTTTTAGGGCATTAATAAGTTTCACATTGTCTCGCTGGTGCAGCCCAATACTTGGTTCGTCCATAATGTAGAGTACTCCCACTAGCTGAGTGCCTATTTGTGTGGCCAAACGAATACGTTGTGCTTCTCCACCGGAAAGGGTTCGAAGCGGACGGTTGAGTGTAAGATAGTCCAGGCCAACATCGAGCAGAAAACCTGTTCGCTTTCTTATTTCTTTTAATACCTCCGGAGCAATTTGGTTTTGCTTTTCGGTGAGCCGTTCTTCAAGGCCTACCAGCCAGTGGCCTAAGGACTCAATGTCCATTTCGGCTAATTCGGCAATGTTCTTATCGGCAATTTTAAAGTGAAGCGATTCTTTTTTTAGCCTTGCACCGTTGCATTCAGGGCAGGTTTTCACGGTCATAAAGTCGGCAATCCACTGACGTGTTTTTTCAGTGCCTTCTTCCATTTGCTTTTCCAGAAACTTAATTATTCCCTCAAACTTGGTGTTCCAGTTGGTTCCCGGATATTTTTTGGAGCTAACAGCAACAGGTACATCGTCTCCATATAAAATGGTTTCCAGCACCCCTTCGGGTAAGTCTTTTATGGGAGTGCTCAGGTTGGCCTTGTGTCGCTTGAGTATGGCTTCGAGCTTTTTGAATATCCAAATGTCGCGATAGTCGCCCAGCGGAGCCAGCCCGCCCCGGCTGATGCTTAAGTTGGGATCTGGCACCACACTCTCTTTACTTATCTCTTCTATTTGTCCTAAGCCATTACAGGTAGGGCACGCACCATATGGAGAGTTGAAGGAAAAGTTGTTCGGTGCAGGTTCATCGTACGACAACCCCGTTTCCGGATCCATGAGGTATTTAGAAAAATGATGAATCTGGTTTTCTTCATCGCGAATCATCATCACTCCATTGCCATGGCTCATGGCGGTTTTCACACTTTGGGCAATGCGGAAGCGGTCTTTTGGGTCTGCAATTATACGGTCGATGACAATTTCAATGTCGTGTGTTTTGTAACGGTCTACCTGCATTTTGGGCACCATGTCCATCACCACGCCATCCACCCTCACTTTGGTGAAACCCATTTTGCGGATTTGAACGAAAAGCTCGCGGTAGTGACCTTTTCGGCCTTTTACCACAGGGGCCAGAATGATCAACTTCTTACCTTCGAAATTCTTGATCAGGTGATCGATAATCTGGTCTTCCGACTGGCGAATCATGGGTTTACCGGTCAGGTAAGAATAGGCTATTCCGGCACGGGCATACAAAAGCCTTAGAAAATCATAAATCTCGGTCAGTGTGCCAACTGTTGAGCGGGGGTTTCTGGAGGTAGTTTTTTGCTCAATGGAAATTACAGGGCTCAAACCATTGATTTTGTCAACATCGGGCCTTTCCATATCGCCAATGAATGAACGAGCATAGGCCGAAAAGCTTTCCATATACCTGCGTTGCCCCTCTGCATAGATGGTATCGAAAGCCAGGGATGATTTGCCCGATCCGGAAATACCAGTAATGACTACAAGCTTATTGCGCGGAATAGTAACATCAATGTTTTTCAGGTTGTGCTCCCTGGCACCAAAAACCTCAATATTTTCATGACCTGAGATGTCTACAGGAGCAGGTTCTATTGTCGCATTTTCTTTGAATTTTTCCATCAGAGCAGGCTGCCAGAGCAGAATCCACAAAGGTCTGGATTTACCAACGCAATTACAACTGAGGTGGAATGATTAAAGTTTCGTAGAAGTAGTTATCAGTTGAACAGAAATTAGAAAACAGGAATGCAATGACAAATTGATGCTAGAACACCACTTATTTAATCTTGATCAAAATTGATTTTTTAGGATAGACTCAAGGAGAAAAGCATTGCCCAGATGAATGTTAAAACAATGACTGCAATAGCCGCTCGTATCGCCATCAGTGTCTCTCGCAGAGGACGCTGATGATTATTTGCTCTCAAAGTTTTAGAGCACTCCTGTTTGCAACATGGATATAGAGGTGTCACCCTTAGGCTAGGCCAATCCTTCGGCAAGCTCAGGATAGGAAAGTACATTAGAATAAGGATGGCAGTATGCATCATGAAGAAAGGGCTACCATCCTTTCTGTTGGGCGGTGTAATTCCAGGCTTCACTCGAAGTGACGCTTTGAGTTGTTATCTACCAGCCACCAAAAAACTCCCCATAATCGCTTTATGGTCTGAAGTAATTTTCACTGCGTCTAGCGAGTCTCATTTAATGCCTTTGACTTGGAGAAAGTAGGCCTAAACCGATTAATCAAGACCAAAAGTAGAACAGCAATAATCAACCAATAAATATTTGGTTCGGACATTCTATGTATATCTTCACCCAAGTCTAGAGAATGTTTCCCGGATAAGACCAGATCTTGTTTTCTTTTGAGAAGCTCTTTTTGAGATTCATTTTCAAGAGCTATGAAAGCGGTTGTTGGGTTCATGGTCTGTGACTCGAAACTAGATCTAACCAAATTGAGCCAGGGCTTTTGTGCTGATTGAGTACCGAATCTGAATTTCTTCCACTCAGCATGGGCCGTCAGTGCTGCTTCCCATTCATTCATAGGTTTTTGGTTTTGAACACTTTCCAGCTGAACTAAGGGTATAATACTTGGCTGATCATCGGCCGCTAAATAATAGTCCTTTCCTTCCGGGCTTGTCCAGAGAACAGTTGAATCAAATGAATCGGAAATCTTGGATATAGGTATTCCCTTTAATGTGTTTCCGATTAAGGAATGAGCGGTAAGTTCCCCCTTGGAGTTAAGCACATAAAATTGTGTGTTTTCTGGTATGGCAAAGGTATAGTCTGCCAAATTCCTTGTGAAAACCGCGGAGTTGATATCATCTGTTAGTACAATAAAAACTGGAAAGGAGTTTTTGGGCTCAATAAATTCATTAATGAGCAGTTTCTTGAATGCCTTTTCAAGAAAGAAACCTCCGTGAGAGTCAAGCTTCATTTCTCCTATTTGTGCCAGGCTCGTGGTCAAAATTTCTGTGTTTACTACCGAGACTTTAGAATCATTCAAGCTAAACCCAGCATGGCGCTCAATTTTGTTCGCTTGATTTAAATATGTCTCAAGCTTGTTTTCATTGCCAATAGAGTAGTCAAGAAGGAAGTGCAAATATGGCTGACGCTTAGAAGCTGGGAGCTGCTGCTTTTGGTACCTTCCAACATAGTGGACATTCGAAAATGATACTGATTCATCGTCTAGACTTTCTTGTGGGTATCCCAGCTGGATTGTATGGTTTTCGATCTTAATTGACTGAGGCTCCTTGTGAACGAATTCAATACCACTTACACGTGTTTCGCCACTTTTGAAAGGAAAGATTCTGAAACTAATATTGTTTCCCGAGGTATAGTGAATTATTCCTGGGTCTCTTGGCCCACTAACAATTTGTTGATACAACCAAGTAGCGGCCTTCTTCTCTGAAAGAATACCTTTTTCCTTAACTCTATCAATCCATAGATAGTAATCGCTAATCCAGACTCCATCAGGTAAATCAAAGTTGGTAACGAACTCAGCAAAGCCTTGAGGCTGATTGTTTTTTATCTTGAATTCAACTGAGGTTTTCCAATACTTCTCTTGGTCGTCATAATGAGAGGTAGCCTCTGCACTTAGTATTTCAATATTTTCATTAGATCGGTTTGTTGCTGATAAAACAGCATTTCTGGATTCTGTAGATGTGGTTGATCCGAAGAAAACCTCTTCCAGAATATGAATTTTGTATTCGGAAAGTGTCATATGGTCTAGCACTACCCAGTTAAAGTAAGGGGTTAGTATGGGCTTGGCAGTCGCAAAATCAAAATCGTTAGACTTATGACTTTTGAGCGTATTTAAGGTACGTTTTAGGGAAGCCAATCTAATATTTGGCTCAGATTGATTGAAGTCATGGTCCTCAAAAACATATTCGAGGGCTCGATTGAGAACGGCCTTATCGTTCAGGTAATTTACTGTTACACAGGCTGGGAGAAATAAGAGTCCGGAAATTAGAATACCATAGAGTTTAAGTTTACTGTAGTATTGGCTTAAGAATTCAAAGTCTGAGAACAAATCCTTGGCCTGTATGATCATCAGAATCAAAGGGGTCAGCATGAGAAACCCAGCTCCCGCTATGATAATGAGCAAAACTGACAGTGGCAGATAAGGTAGGAAAACCAGAAAGAAATAGAAGATGTAGACAATAGTTACGCTTTTTAAGCCAAACAAGATCAATTGCTTTTTTGGATTAGTATCGGGTGGTATACAAACCAATACAGCATTAACGACCGAAATGATATAAAACCAAGGGTTCGTGAAGTTCCCAAAAATGTCATCATGACTTTGATTGAGAGTTAGCCCAACTATGGGAAGGACCCCGGCAAAAATGATTCTCCATGTTAATGTAAAATCAGTCCATGTTTTCTCTCTTCTGATCCCTAATAGGTAGACAAACCTCATGACAAAGAAGAGAAAGATGACGGTTGTTATTACCAGAAAAATGATGCCTGCATGCTCAGTGAAATCTGACCCTAGTGGCTGCCATAGCGGTAATACAAGTTGGAAGAACAAGTACCAGGAGAGAGGTACTGAAATAGCGCCTAGAAAATTATACCAAGGCTCTGTATTCTTTTCGCTAGAGGTGAGGTGAAGCACAATAATATATATGGAGTGGACCAGAGTCGGCATTAAGGCAATGCTGATATAAAATATGGTGTCGGATGGAAGCATCCAGTTGGGAATGGAATTAGGAATGAGGACAGATGTGACACTCCAGTAGTAGTAGAGAAACGAAATATTGAAAAGAAGACTGATTAAGGCATAAGCGATTTGAATGCTTCTCTTCCGGGCCATTGAGTAAATGACATAAATGAAAGTCGATAAGATTAGCACTAGAAAAAGGATCCCAGCGGTATACCATTCCACTATACTCCGTTCATCGAGCAAGGATTCAATAAGCGTAAAACCGCTTAAGTAAATAATAAAGATAAGGCTTAGTGGAGCTGTGTTAATGATTAACAGCCATTTTGGGTTAAGTAAGTTTCGCATGTTGGTGGAATGGCTTTTTTAGAAACAGAAGGTAGGTAAGAAGTAATGAGATTATGTAAATCATGCTTCCAAGTGCTTCATGGAACCAAGGTGAGGACACCCATTCGGCATTTGCTGAAAATTGTAGCAAAGTGATGCTTATAATTATTCTCGATGCATTGACCGCTATTGTTAGAACATAGGCTATAAGCATGGCTTTTGATAAGCCTAACAAGTTGGTTGCCCAGCCTCTACTCGTTTTGACTAGTACTGACGAAAGAGCTCCCCAGCAGATGATTAGGAAATTAAATCCAGAGCAGGACTTATCGATTAGGACATTGAGTTTGGGATAATAATAGCTGCCGTCATCCCTAATGTTGAATGAACCATCAATGCTAGCATGAACCAGCCAGTTAACGGGTTTCAGTATAAAAAGCAGGTTTTCAGTAGTACTAAATGAGAACCAAAGCTTCATTAAGAAGCAAGCAGAAATGATTACAATCAAGACCAGAAGACTACTTGAAGATTGTTGTTTGACTCCCATTCATGTAGTCTTTATAGCCTTGAAATATGATAACTCCCCATAATCGCTTTGTGGTCAGAAGTGATTCTAACCGCATCAAGTGAATCGCAGCCTATTCCCTTGGAGTGGAGGATGTAGTCTATGGGTATTTGTGCTACAAATGGATTCCAGGTTGGGTAAGTTGGCGTAAGTTTTTTGCGGCTATCTGTTAGCTCGGTCGAAGACTGAAAACTCAACATTCGGTTATCCCATGGTACCGTGTTGAAGTCTCCCAATACCAGAAACTCCCCTGGTTGCTCCTTCACATAATCTTCCGCCCATTTGAGGTGATTGTTTCTGTTGTGCCATTTCAATCTAGTGGTAGGAGATTTGGTGTGTAAAGCCAGAAAGTTGATGGCTTCATCGCCCACCAAAATTTTGCCGGTAATATTGGCAGTGGCTGTCACATGAATTTCTTCAACATCCTGCAAAGGATACTTGCTGAAAACTGCAATGCCCTGTCCCTGATCTTCATGTTCAACCACCTTGTAATAGGGGTAATCTTGAGCAAGGCCAGTCACTAGAACTTCTGCCCATTGATGGCTTACTTCCTGAAAAGAGACAAAGTCAGGTGCCAGTTCAATAACCCGGTCAATAGTCTCTGTGTATTTGTCATTCACCGAAAGCACATTGAACTGTAGCACTTTCAAAGTTTCTTCACCCTGATCAATTCTGTATGTTTTGTTGATGGGACCACTGATTTTCACCAAGAGCAGAAAGTAGATGATGAAATTTATGCCTGCCAGTCGATAATGGTGCTTAATAATCCAGATGACACTCAATAAACCATAGACCAACATGGCTTGAAATAGAAATGACTGCAGCAGAGTAAGCCCAAAAGTATAGCTTGGAATAAGCATGAATAGGGCAGGCGTTAGAAGAAAGGCTGCCAGGAGCCTTTCTTTATTCTTTTTTTGCCTGAACCAGCAATAAATTCTTAAAAGGACTAACCCGATCTTGATGATATATTTGAGATTTCGTTGTTTCATATTTATTGTTTAAAAGTACTTTGAATTACAAAGTGATTGAATAAATTTTTTACAGACTGTTTCTTATCAATTGCTCCAGGGCATCGATGTGTGCCTTAAAGGCTTCTTTGCCTGCCCGGGTTGCCATGTATTGAGTGTTGGGTTTTCTGCCCACAAAACTTTTATTCACTTCTATATACAGTTCTTTTTCCAAGGCCTTTAAATGGCTGGCCAGATTCCCGTCAGTCACTTCCAAGAGTTCTTTCAATCGGTTAAAGTCCAGCGCATCGTTGGTCATTAGTGCCGACATTATGCCCAGTCGCACCCTACTTTCAAAAGCCTTATTCAGGTTGTGGATATCCACCCTATTTTTCGTATTTAAAGTACATAATGGCTCCATACAAAATATGTAGCACACCAAAACCAATAGCCCAAATGAGCAATCCATAGCCAACTACAGATGCTGCTATTAGCCCCAAAACTACTTCAGAAATGCCAAGAAATCGCACATCGCGGTAAGTATAATGACTTGCATTAATAAGTCCCAGACCATAGAAGATGAGTGTTGTGGGTGCAATAAGGCCAATAAGGCCTTGGTAGTAGAAAATAATCACCAGTATACCTCCGGTGGCCAGGGGAATAAACAAATTAATCAGTAGGCGTTGTGTGGTTTTGTCCCAGCTCTTTACCCCATCTTTTTTAGCCTTCTTATTGGTAAGGTAAACACCGGTGGCAACAGCCAGTATGAGAACTACCAAAGCATCTACCATAAGCCAGGTAAGATTGCCCCGAACGTCTCTTACTACCAGTTGCTTGTATATTAAGTCGTTACTGGTATAGGCCAGCTCGTAGGCTATATAGGCACCAATCAAGGCATAAATGCCGGCCAAAATGCCTGAAAGTCCGCTCAACGAAATAAAGCGTGATGATTTTTCCATCATCTGGCGTATTTCGGCAATATCCTCTATATACTTATTAGACATATCAAAAGTACTTTGAAATTCAAAGTAAAAGAAAGGCTTTGAATTTTCCAATAGGCATTCATCAATTTTCCGCTTCTTTGTATCATGTCAAACACTCAAGATGCCGCCCTTCAGCAGCGCCTGGCCCAAGGCGATGAGTCTGCCTTTCGTGAGGTTTTTGATTTATACTTTAAAGGCCTGGTGCTTTTTGCCACCAAATATTCAGTGGATAAAGAGGCGGCCGAAGATCTGGTACAGGATGTCTTCGTGAGGTTGTATGAACAAAAGAGTAAAATTCAGTTCCATACCTCTCTCAAGTCCTTCCTTTTCCAGTCGGTTCGCAATCGCTGCATCGACTACTGGCGCTCACACAAGGTCAGGGAGCGACATCATGGCGAAATACTTCTTACTACCAACCCGGAAACCCTAGATAGCCAAGAGCTTATGCTCCAGACCGAACTCGAAGAAAAGGTTTTTGAAGCCATACGCCAATTACCCGAACAGTGCCAGCTTATTTTTAAGATGAATCGCTTTGAGGGTAAGAAGAATCAGGAAATAGCCGATGAACTTAATATTTCTAAACGCACCGTAGAGACACAAATAAGCAAAGCGCTCAAACGCCTACGCGAAGAGGTGTACCCCTATCTTAAGGCCATTATAGTACTTGTATGCTGGTGGTTTTGAGTAATAAAAAAAAATTGAATCGTCCGTACGTGTGGAGTAAATGCCGCGCGTCATACCTATGAAAAGCATGAAAGAACCAAAAGACATATCGCAGGAATTGCTACTCAAATACCTTTCAGGAACGGCCTCCGAGAAGGAGAACCGTGAGGTTAGGGAATGGATGTCTTTGGCCCCGGAAAACCGCGATTATATTGATCATCTGCAGAGCTTATGGGCCAATGCCCAGTCATATTCTTTGCTAGATAGCATAGATCTTGAAGAAAACTGGCAGGCGGTACAATCAAAACTGGGCAAAAGAACTACCTATAGAAAGCAGCTCTTCTGGAAGATTGCGGCCACTCTTGTATTCTTTTTGACCGCTGCTTTTCTCATAAAAACCTTTCTATATAGGCCCTTGGAGTGGCAGGAGTTTGAGGCCAGCGAGCAAACCACCCTTACTCTCCCCGATGGTTCTCTCGTAGCCTTAAAAGCCGGCTCACAGCTTGTTTATCCTACTCAGTTCGGAGACGAAAGACGGGTAAAACTTAAAGGAGAGGCCTTTTTTGAAGTAGAACACAATCAGGAGACTCCTTTTGTGGTAGAGGCCGACCAAACAGAAACAAGAGTGCTGGGCACTTCCTTTAACCTTCGAACAGCCGCAGAGTTTTCCAGCCTTGAGCTGGTGTTGGTAGAAGGCAAGGTGAGCTTTACCAGTCCACTTGAAAAAGTAGTTCTTGAACCCGGCCAACGTGTGTCCTTAGGAGCCGGGGGCTTGTTGGAGAAAACCACCAACACCAATCCTAACTTTCAAGCCTGGAAAACAGGGAGGCTTGTTTTCGAAAACACGCCTATGAGCAAGGTATTCCAAGACATAGCCAATGCGTATAATACCCGTTTTGAGCTCAGTAATGAAGCTTTCGGAAACTGCACACTTACCGCACGTTACGATCAGGAAGGACTGGAGAATATACTCAGGACATTGGAAATATTGTTTAACCTAAGCTTTGAAGACAAGCAGGGAACCTACATGGTCAGTGGGGGAAGCTGCCAATAACATTTACAACTCGAAATATCATGAACAACAAATTAACCAAGGCCATATTTATGGCCGCGACATTCTTCGTAGCGTTGAGTGTCCAAGCTCAAGAAGATCAGAAAATCCGAACCCTTTTTAACAACGGAGGCATTCGCTCCAATGGTGGTTACGGAGGCGTCACAGTGGGTTATACTCAAATAGAAAATGCCGATGCCATAACCGTAGGTGGGCAGGGGGCCTGGCTCATCAACCACCAGTTTGGTATTGGTCTTGCCGGAACAGGCTTTATTTCGGAACGAAGATTTGACGCCACACTAGATAATCGCTATCTGACTACCGGAGGCTATGGTGGCCTTTTACTAGAGTTCATCGCTATGCCTCATAGCCCTATTCACCTTAGTTTTCCATTGGTAGTGGGTGCCGGTGGACTTACTTATGTAGAGTCCAGACGAGACTTCGATTTTTACGATTCTGAAGATTCACAAGCCTTTTTTGTGGTTGAACCCGGTGTAGATGTGGAATTTAACCTGCTGCCTTTTATTCGTTTGGGTGTAGGACTCAAGTATCGTGTGACGTCTGACATTGAGTTAAGCTACAGAGATAGTGGTGCTGCCATTTTAGACCGTGATGCCCTTACAGGCTTTAGTACTGCATTTAGCCTTAAGTTTGGAAAATTTTAACATTAGCAATCCTTAAAAGCGAGCCTGTAATTCACTGTCAGTGAATTACAGGCTCATTTCTCTTAGCTTTGCACAATACATTGTTTATGCGATCCGCGGCCCTCTTTTTGTTTCTCATATTATCGTTGAACGATATAGCCGCTCAGTCAGGCTCACTACTTCAGCGAAAGGTTAGCGTTCGCTTTACCAATACTTCTATTGAAGACATTCTGAAGTCACTGGAAACAGAAGACCTTTCTTTCGTGTATTCCCCGGAAATCTTTGATGTAAAAAGGAGGGTTTCCATTAATAAACAGAATACCTCACTTCTTGAAGTACTCCAAACGCTTTTTACAGGACAAGAAATGGAGGCTCGTACTATGCAGGGTCAGGTTCTCTTGCGTAAGAAGTTGCCGAACCGAGAGCCTGTGATAAAAGACACCGGCAAGGATGCGGCAATTGGTCAGGGGCAGTATTTTCCTAAAGCCCGGCAAGACAGTTCCGTAAACAGACCTAAAAACCCCGTAGAACCCGATTCGGTGATATATGGCCTTGGCACCGGCCAACCGGTATTGCCCGAGCAGGGCAGGCTATTTGTGCAAACAACTAAATACTTCACTTACCAATCTCCAAAACCTTACAAGAGTGCTGTGTTTGTGGTAGCCGGGCCTCAGGTTCTGGATTTTAGTCCTTTTGTGCCGAAGCAAAAGGTTTTCAATACAGAGGAGAACTCCGTTTGGGATCAAATGGCATTACAAAATAAGCGCAACTCAAAAGCCAAAGAGAAACAAGAGGAGGCTCTTCCTAAGGAACGAAAGTTCCGAATGTCACTGGCTTCTTATGTGGGTTATACAGAAATAGATGATCGTGCAGGTATACTTACAGGCGGCCGGGTTTCTTACTTTTTTAGTCCCCGCTTTGGAATGGGCGTGGCAGGCCATGGTTTTCAAACCGTGCGGCAGCCCGATGCACAGTTGGGCGGAAACTATATGTTTACCGGGGGCTATGGTGGTTTGGTGTTCGAGTATACTCTTTTTCCCCACAAGCCCATACACATCAACATACCTCTAACGATTGGTGCCGGGGGTTATGAGTATTCTTCTCGCACTACCAACCCGGTGCCCAATGTAGAAAGTGCCGAAGCCTTTTTTGTGTTCGAACCCGGTCTGGAGCTCGAAATAAATGTGACTTCCTTTATGCGCATAAATATTGGCGCTAGCTACAGAGATGTGTCTGGTGCCGGGCTTTTCTATTCGACCAACCAACAACCTATTGCTTCCGCTACTACACTGGAAGGTATGAACTATGGCATTGCACTAAAGTTTGGCTGGTTTTAGTTTAAACTTGTTGTAGCAGCTTTTGCAGTTCTTCGTGGTTTGATACCAACTGTTCGGCCCCAAGGGCTTTTAGCTTTGCTCCATGGCCATTGCGCACATGGCTGCCGCCCAAAAAACCAATTGTGCGCAGGCCTGCCGCCACCGAGGCACTCACTCCGGCCACACTATCTTCAACCACTACCACTTCGCTGGGCTTTAGCCCCAACTTTTGTAGGGCCAATAAATAAACGGCAGGGTCTGGTTTTCCTTTGGCTACCAACTCGGCCGAAAACACGCGTTGCCCGAATACTGCTTCGGCACCTAACATTTCAATGGCTTCCAGCACGTAGTCTGTAGCACTATTGGAAACCATACTTGCCTGAAGCGGAACGCTGGCCAGCATTTCTTCGACACCTGAAATAGGTCTCATGTTAGCCCTTATTTCGGTGTCCATGGCGGCCACGGCTTTCTTAATTTCCAACTGAGGTGCTAGCTTACCGGAGTCCACCAAAAGTGCTAGAATATCGCTAAACGTTTTTCCGGTAAACTGATGGATAAACGTTTCGGTATCTATGACTACACCTTGCTGATTGAGCCATCGAGTGACTACTTCTGCGGCTACAATTTCCGTGTCAATGAGTACACCGTCACAATCGAAAAGAATGTGTTTGGTCATTAGAAATTTGGAGACAGCAAGTACTTAGAATAGAACTCATCGATTACCCGCACAGCATCTGTTGGGGTTTCCACAATGTTAATCAGATTGAGATCTTCAGGGCTAATGTTTCCCGCTTTTAGCATGGTGCCTTTAATCCAGTCGAACAAGCCTCCCCAAAACTCTTCTCCCACCAAAACAATGGGAAAGCGCCCAATTTTATTGGTTTGTATCAGCGTAACGGCTTCGAAAAGTTCATCGAGCGTACCAAAGCCTCCTGGCATTACAATAAAACCCTGGGAGTACTTTACAAACATGACTTTTCTTACAAAGAAGTAATCGAACGAAATCAGCTTGTCCGGATCTATATACATATTGTTGCCTTGTTCGTGAGGCAGTTCTATGTTGAGCCCTACTGACTTACCCTTCTCACTTTTAGCTCCTTTGTTTCCGGCTTCCATTATACCGGGTCCGCCACCGGTGATTACCCCGTAGCCATGGCGCACCAACTTGGCGGCTATTTCCTCGGCCATTTTGTAGTACGGGTTGTCTGATTTGGTTCTAGCCGATCCGAAAATGGATACACAGGGACCAATTTTGGCCAGTTTTTCGAAACCTTCGACCATTTCGGCCATTACTTTAAAAATTACCCAGGAATCGTGGGTTTTTATCTCGTTCCAGTCGCGGTCTTTAAAGGCCTGCTTAATTTTATCTTCGTTTGTCATTGTGTTCTTGTTTTAGTTAAAAATAGATGAAAGCCTCCCAATAAACGAAGGCAACCCCTCAAGGTTTTTTTAATTTACGGTGAAATTAGTTGGCATTGGCTCTTTTTAATGCTTTAACCTTTCTCCTTACTCCTCAGGTTTTGCAGGGCTTGCTCTAGTTTTGGAAAACTAAAATCGAAACCTTCTTTCATGATTTTTTCACAGCTCACCCGGTTACCTCCCAGCACCATACCGGCCATTTCTCCCAACATTAGCTTTAAAATAAGGCCGGGTACGGGAATGGGTACAAAGGTTTTTCCAAAAACTCTGGCTGCGGCCCGGGTCAATTCTTTGTTGCTGGCAGGTCGGGGCGCCACGGCATTGTATGTGCCTATGAGTGCCTCATTTTCCAGGGCAAAGACAAACATTCTGCAAAGATCTTCCATATGAATCCAGCTCATGTATTGGCTGCCCTTGCCCAATGGAGCCGCCACAGGGGGCTTGAGGAGTTCTACCAACGCTCCTCCTTTTTCGCTCAAAACCACACCTATGCGCAACTGAAGCAACCGAATGTTCAGGTCGGTGATTTTGGCTGTTGAGGTTTCCCAGGCGTCTGTCACATGGGCTAAAAAATCGTGGCCAACCGGAGCTGTTTCTTTAAGAATGCTGCTGCCGGTATCCATTCCGTAAAACCCTATGGCCGATGCCGAAATAAAGGTTTTTACCTGATGTGGCCGCTCCTTGAGCATGTGGTAAAGTAAAAAAGAGGTTTTGGTTCGGCTGTTGTATATCTCTTCCTTTCGTTCGTTAGTCCATCGTTTGTCGGCCACTCCGGCCCCGGCCAAATGAATAATAGCTTCAACGCCCTCTAATGCACCCTCTTCCAGGTAATTGTTGTTATAGTCCCATTCAAAAACAGGATATGGTTTGCCGGTATCTTTGCTACGGCTGAGCACTGCAACCTCATGACCATTTTGCTGAAGCAAGGGAATAAGGTGGGAGCCAACAAGGCCCGTTCCTCCTGTGATCAACACTTTTTTACCCATAAGAATAAAAGTAGGGAAAGCTGGTGAATGTTTGCGAATGCAAGGAAAAAATGAGCTTATTGATTTATCAATTAGCCCAGGACTTTTTCAATTGTATAAACTACATACTGAAACCTGTCTTCAAACTCTTGGTTGACTTTTCTAAAGTATAGTTTGTTTCCATCAACAATAGGTTCCCATACATCTTCATCACTAATGTCTATTTCATCAATAACATTGAATTCTGCATCAAAAAACATCATATACCGCTTTTTTAATGCAGAACCATCTGTGGTTTTTTCGTAAAATGAATGGTATCGGAGATATATATCAATTTCTGGTAAGTAGTGGACTGGAAAGAACCTTGGACCTTCATAAGGATTTCCACCTATATTATTTCGAATATACTCTTTGCTAAGTGGGTCTCTTTTTGAGGGAGATAATTTTGGCTCAATATTTTTAGCGGAGATTTGCTGTGTTTTGTTGTTATAGACATAGATGGTGGAGCTGAATTCATAATTGAAAATCGTGAGTTCCCCAATTTGATTTAAATGGTGAGCTGCAAAATTATTGTAGTAGCCTCTTTCCGCATCATAGAGTAAGGATTCTTCAGGAGCACTTACGGGTAGAGAGTCCAATTTTCCATTTTTAGAATAAGTGTAAATAATTGAATTGTTTTTTTTAGCCAATAGGCCCGGAAAAACGCCTGCGTGGTCTGTTATGGGCAAGTAAATACTTTGATCAGGCCCTTCTTCAAATGAAAAAATTAAAAAGTTCTCATTCCAGTTCGTTATCTCATCAGATGAAATTCTTTGTTTAACCTTAGCTGAATTAATGTCAAAAACTGAGATGTAAGACCTATCCAGTACATACAAACCATCTTTTCTAAGGAACATATCAAAAACAGGAGTATTTAAAAAATCAGGCCCTGTTATTTGTGCTTCAAAATGCCAAAGAGGTTTTTTATTAGTCAGATCAAAAAGCACAAACGTACGTCTTTCATTATCAAAAACGAGTAAGCTGTCTCTTCCAACTATAGAACTCTTATCAACTCTTTTCAACAATAACGAATCATGGGTTAATTCAATCTCATTCCTAACTAAGCTTAACTTTGAATCTATAAATGAGTCTTTGGTCTCTTTACAAGACCAAAGACTTAGTAACAACAAACCGATTGAGATAACTTGATGATTTTTCATAAAGGAGCAATCTGTTCATAATTAAATCCTTACGACTTAAACATAGATATCATAGCCTAGCTCTAAGAATCGTTTTCATAATTAAGAAATCAAAGTTATAAGTCGCCTTTTGATCAATTATGCTAGGTAATCAATGAGAGAAGCTTTGCTCTTTATGATTTTCGTAACAAACCAGCCATCTCATCAATAGGTATTCATTATTCTAGAGCACAGCTAGAGTTTGGACCATCTATCCCAACAATAATAACGCCCGACTCACCATTGGATTAAAGAACCGGCACAACAATTAAATGCAGCATCGTTCTCGATTTTGATTCAAGATAAATTAGTAGTTATTATGAAAAGCACAAAAAACGGATTAATACCTTAATGAGGCAATATATTTAGTTACCTACCTATTGAAAATCAACCACTTAAAATAGGCCTTGTGGATATGGTTTGGAAGCGTCTTTGGACCTGCTGAGTACCACTACTTCGTGCCTACGGATTTTAGCATTGGAATAAGGCCAGAACCAACCAGGCCCGTGCCTCCGGTGATTAAAACTTTTTACCCATAGACTTAAAAGTTTGCAAAGAGCTCAATTTTTGCACAAATAATGACAAGTCAATTAAAAAGGATTTGCTTTCCCCGGCCTTACATTTCTCTTATATTAAGCTTTGCTTGGGTTGAGAAGAGCATGCCATTTCATTAGTGTCTCGCGTATCGCATGAAATTGCGGGTGCCAGGATGTTCTTTTCATCTACTATGTATTCGATAAACAGCTTATTGCCTATTAACTCATGGACAGACGAAAATTTATTGCAACCGGTGGAGCGGCCTCTTTGGGGCTTGCACTGGCCGGTTCCTCGGTAGGAGCATATACTATGCGCAACAAAATAAATGTGGGAGTAATTGGTACCGGAGACCGCGGCACCGGGCTTATGTCTTTGCTCAGGCAAGTGCCTGATATGGAAGTTGTGGCCTGCTCTGATCTGTTGCCTTTCCGATTGGAAAATGCCTTGAAGATGGCTCCTAAGGCTAAAGGCTACGCGGATTATAAAGCATTGTTGGATAGGAAAGATGTAGATGCCGTGCTGGTTGCCGTTCCTTTTGGCGTGCACACGCAAGTGGTCTTGGACGCGCTAGATGCAGGCAAGCATATTTACTGTGAAAAAACCATGATTCGCGGCTACAGCGACATAAAAAAGGTAGCTGCTAAAGTCAGGGCTTCTAATAAAATCTTCCAAACGGGCCATCAATACCACAGCTCGCGCCTGTATACACATCTGGTGGAAAAAATTCAAAATGGGTTGGTTGGAGAAATAACGGCCATTGAGTGCCAGTGGAATAGAAATGGCGACTGGCGCAGACCAGTGCCCGACCCGAAGTTTGAGCGCATTATTAATTGGCGCATGTATAAAGAATGGTCTGGAGGCTTGGTGGCGGAACTTTGCTCCCATCAGATAGATTTTGCCAATTGGTTGCTGAAAGAAACGCCAAGCCGTGTCATGGGTTCGGGAGGAATTGATTACTGGAAAGATGGTAGAGAAACTTTCGATAATGTACACTTGATTGTGGATTACCCAAGTGGAGTAAAGGCCAAATACACCTGCACCACCATCAATTCTTTGGGAGATTATCAGATCAAAGTACTGGGTAAGAAGGGAACTGTTCAGATAGATTATGACAAGGCGTGGTTTTTTGCCGAACCTAATGAACCGAAACAGTATGGTAATGTGGACGGAGTTTCAGGGGCAACCATTAAAGCGTATGACAACAGACCGGGCTATCAATTTAATCTGGACCATAAAGACCCAACCTTACAGGCTTTGCTCGATTTTCAGGAGGCCATAGTTACCGGAGAAGAGCCTCTTTCTAATGTGGTTACTGGTGGGCATGCGGCTATGGTGGTGCAAATGGCCCTCGATGCCATCCACAATAATAAGATTGTGAGCTGGAAGGATGAGTATACTTTGGGGTGATTTGCTTTTAGTAAATTGAAATAAACGTCCTTTGGGTACTTCTTCCAGAAAAGCAGGATTGCCCAGTTAGCGCCTAGAATTTCATCCCGACTTTTAGGAGGGATCAGTCAAGCATTCTCGCCTAACAGATCCCTCGGCTTCGCTCGGGATATAAAGAGAAATTATAGGTGTTTAAACTACCGGCTTCAGCCTTTTTCGTATTGCCTTCCCCATAAACTCATGGCTTGTTTATTTTTCGGTTTGCCATTTGAGTTATCGATTTACGCCAGTCTTGGTGTCCTCACCAAGGCATTAACAGGTGAATCGGTTTGGACACCAATTCCGGCCAGGGTTTAGTGCGTAAAGTCATCTTTCTATGCCGAACAAAACCAGAGCCACTCCCTTTCCATACTGAGCGAAGCCGAAGTATCCGTCCAAACGTTCTAAGCTGATGGATACTTCCACCATAGCCTGAATAGGAATGAAGCAGTGTCTATCAAAGTCCTCTATGGGAGACTTTGATGGGGCACTAGAAGCATCTGTCTAACCTTACGCCAGT
>CESQ01002636.1_pt1 | contig 34217 bp, 31 predicted proteins | sample 361401 | NCBI WGS metagenome assembly CESQ01 (sample SAMEA2622119, study PRJEB7988) | marine metagenome | isolation source: saline water (ENVO:00002010), including | reverse complement strand
TTTATTCCCGCAATAATTCCATCTTCAGGTGTGGAAAATGAATTGTGTGATTCTGCAAATGTGAAATCATCATAGTTCCTAAGACAATATTCACTTCGTCCATGGCAGGTGATCTTACTTTCCGCGTCACGCGGATCAAAGCCTCTCTCTTCTTCCCAATCGTTGGGTAAACCATCTCCATCAATATCCAAATCTACAGTATCACATATGCCATCGTTATCGATATCTGAAGGTATTGAAGTGTTTTTTTGAGGGTCACTATTGCAATTTATCTCTAATGTGTTATTGAATCCGTCTCCATCAATATCTTGGTCCTCTTCGTCAGAAATACCATCATTATCCATATCAGGAGGGGATGGTGATGTGCAGCCAGAAATAAACAAGACTAGAGCGATTAATGCAGCATTGACTGTACGATTCATGAGGGCACGGCAGATTGATTTAAACATGAATCCATTGGAACGTTACGCGACAAGGGACATAATCCATGAGCGGAACCCAGTGGGCGATGGCAGGGCCGCTCAAGCTTCTGACGAACACCTTCCAGCGATGGTGGATGGGTCAGAAAGACAACCATTTCCGAATAGTTTCGTCTTTGACAATACTATCTCTCGCCGCAACAATCTGGGGTATTCTATTCTTGTTTGTCTTAGGTGGTACGACAGACGACTCAAAGGAAATGTGGGTTCCTTGGAGTTGGCTTGGTTTAATCGTTGGAGGAGCTCTAGCATTCTGGATGGTACCGGAATTTATGGTTTACCTTGGTCACAAGGCTGCCCTTGACGAAATACTTCTCCTGGATTCCCGGCCAGAGGTTCTCAGGCGGCGTAAGGAGGCGGAGGAGGCCGCAGATATGCTTGGGCCAGGCTACCAATCCCATCTTGTGAGACTTTACAATGAATTGGGGATTAAAGTCGGTTCCAGATTTAGACACATTAAACCTGCAGGAGCAAGGTCAATAGAATCCATGACGGAGATATCTGAAAATTCCGTAGAAAGAGTATCTGAGCCTTGGGATGAAATTTCTTTAGAATCTAATTCAAACGATTCTTCCACATATTCTAACACTTGGTGGAATACCACAAACTCTCGATTGTCAACATTGCTTCCTGGGGCCAAGATTTTGCGGGACAGAGATGCAAATCGTACAATTCTAGGTTTCACATCAATTAGTGCCGCCCTCTTGCTTTACAACATGATTTTTGGCCTCGCTAAACAGGGAGGTGGCCCTAGGGAATTCACCGTAGATCTAACCCTATGGCTTGCTGGAGACTCTTCGATTCACTCAACCGCTCCCCATTTTGATGGAGTTAGTCTCCTCCTCGCCACTGCCTCTTTGACCATGGTGTTTTTGACTAGACCTGCTAATCTGGAAGACTCGTCTGATACTGAAATTAGCAAGGCACCGACTCACATTGAGGAGGAGTGATTGTGGATATTCAAGTACTCAAGCGAGAGGCAAGTCTTGCAATAGGATTGGTCATACTTCTATTGGGCTCGATGACTATTGCAACTGGCACTTATCCACCTATGGTCGTGGTCGAATCTGGTTCGATGATGCATGACCCTGAGCAAGGTTCTGTTGGGGCAATAGACCCAGGTGACTTAGTCCTAGTAATGTCTCCTGACCGCCACCAAATAATCACCTTTGCAGAAGCAACACAAATTGGTGGTAAGCACGAGGGTTACGAAACTCATGGAATGCCCGGAGATGTGATCATATTCAGGAAGAATGGTGGCAGCGATACTCCTGTAATTCATCGTGCTTTATTCAAAGCTGTAGAGAATCCTAACGGAGGTTGGGACGTACCAGGAACAGATATTGTAGCCGCAGATTCAATTACCGTGGAATTAGATTACGATTGCTACCATGGTAATTCGAAACTAACGGTTAGTAATTGGGTTCCTCAACATGAAGGCTACATTACCACAGGAGATAATCGATGGAGCAACGGCTGCCAATACGATCAGCAATCACTAACTGATGAAAATGGTGAGTTGGTTACCGCAATCAAGGATGAGTGGATTATTGGTGTCGCTTCATTGGAAATCCCTTGGGTAGGTGCTGTGAAACTCTATGCTAGTGGCACAGACGGTCAAGTCACTTCTAATTCTTGGAGTAATCTTGCTGTTATGGTGGCTATAGTAATATCAGCTCCAGTCATCATTGAGATGATTACAGACCGATTAAATGGCAAGAAAGAAAGTCAATCTGATGAAGAAGAATAGCCCATTCTCTCAACTTACCAATCGAGGTAAAATGATTGGAATAATTACAATGAATAAAACGAGTAGACTACTCATTGAACTCAATCTGTTTGCCGCATTCTCAATTCGAATAGGGTCTCCACCGCGCATAATGAATCGCATAGTTGAGTGAGCGGCATCCCTGAAGATGTGACCTCCATCGAATGGAATCATCGGAATTAGATTGGCGAATCCCAATAGGAAGTTTATCCAAGCTAACCAGAAAAGGAAATCAAAACTAGCCAACATACCTTCCGTTCCGATGTTTGAAGCGATTATTCCGTCACCTGCAATCAACATGGCTCGCTCTTCTAAAGGCATTGTATGCCCATCATTTTGAATAGGGACGCCTAACAAAATCAACGGCGCTACTAGCAATACCAATCCTTTCTGAAGCCCGCTTAAATCATCATCAGCCAGGAACCCCCAACCATCCACTGCTGCTGTGTTTGAGCGAAGATTACTCACTCCGAGAAATGCATCGCCTTGTTCAATTTTTAGCGTCTCCATCAATACTCTAGTTTCTTCCATATCACAACCAGTGGTTTGTTGGCATTGGTCCATATGATACTGCCAACGATCTGTAAATGTGATTTCGATGACCCTAGTTTCAGCGTCATTATCTTGAGAAGAAATTACAGTAAAATTAGCAACCTCCCCTGAAGAATAATCCTTCATTACCTCAGTAAAATCGTCACGATCAGCCACTACAGAATCATCGATATGAGTAATGGTTTCGTACGCCATTAACCCAGCATCCTGAGCCCCAGTTTCAGCAATAATCCCAGTTGCATGAACTCCGGGAGTTTTTGCAACAAATCCATTCGCTGTTGCGGATAACAAAATCAAGACAATAAATGTGGCAATCAGATTAATTGAAGGTCCAGCGGCGAATAATCGCATTCTTTCTCTTCTTGGTGCGCGGGACATTTCCTCATACTCGGGTTCAGCAAATGCCCCAACTGGAAGTAAACCGGCTAGAAGAAGTCCGAATGATCGAACTTGCATACCGTGCGCTCTGGCTTGTATTCCGTGACTATATTCGTGAATAACTAAGGCAAAAATCAGAGCAATAATTGGCCACCAAAATGGAACAAAACTAGTCACGCCCGGAATAAGGAGAAGATCAGATGCAGGTAGGACCTCTTGTTGTGCGGGAGCCGCAGCGGTTGCCAACGCCGCAGTGATTATCAATAGGATTACGCCAAACATTACGATAAAGCATAACCAAATAGAAAATTCTCCGTACGCTCTCCAAAATTTACGCGGTTTAGCCAGCTGTTCAAGGGCGAACTTCCCTCTACCAGTTCTTACCATTAGGATGATTCCGAGAACTCTGGTTGCATTCCATTTGTCTAGTGTTCCATTCTGTTCAAAGTAAACCAAAGCAAAGTACCAGCCAGCAATCAATACGAGAGCCCATATTGGAGCCCAACCTCTAACTCCGGCCCAAGCCAGTAATCCCACAAAGAGAATCTGATTCAGGCTCAGGCCTCTTTCCATGAGTGTTCGCCTTTACTCCCCCCACTTGAATTCTCGTCAATGAATCCGTAACTGACTTGACCTGATGGTACCTCGGGTAAATATGGCTGAGAAGGGCGATATGTCTGAACGCAAGCAATCTAGAGAATTAGATAGCCTACGTCGTGATACAGCCGCAGTTGATAGATTACTAAAGCAAGCTAGATTGGATGAAATCCATCAAGACCTCAAACAGGCCAAGGCGAAACTCGATTACGCGGAATCGAGATTATCTGGTGATTCGATAGAGAATGAATAGTTACTTCAAAGGCTGACATCAGATAACCTACTGGCCTCATGAATTCGCCGGTTTATTTCAGCAACATTGGTAGTTTTTCCAATAGCCCTTGCTCTATCAGAACGACTGATTAGTTCTAAAAATCTGTTCAACGGCATTCCATCGTGCCAATTTAGGTATGGAGAACCATTTCTAGTAAGTGGCACATTCGGAATACTTCTAGATAGGACTCGAAGTTTTCCTTTTAGCCCATCTACTGGAACTTTCATCACTCTCCAACTATCTCCTCTTACCCCCTTAAGCCGAAAGGCATACAGCGGTTGGAGGCCGCATTTCTCACCGGTGCTTTTCAGAGCATCGTACTGATCTTTCGTACGACCAGAAAGATAGATTTTGTCTGTTTTTGAAGATTTGACTTCAATTGGCATGCACATATCTCCTCTAAGGGCGAGAATATCCCCCGTACCTTCGGAACCACTACCTGGCGCCCTCACAACTAAGAATGGTCGTTGACATACCTGCATAGCCCGTGCTCGCTCAACTTCTGTACACGAGCGGGTAATTGCAACAACACCCTTGCGCTCGCCTGCGAGAACCGAGCGTAATTCCCGCTCGTAGACCCCAGTCATGTGCATAGCGCATTGTCAGGGTTCTTGACGACATCGCTTGAGACAGCCTCGTAGTGGTACGTTTCGAGGTTTCCAAGTCATCTCGGTGTATATTCTGCAAATGTAAGTAAATTATAGCAATCGGTGACCTAAGAATGGCAACGATTGAAGGCGGAGCGCAATTGTGCACTATCGTGCCAGAGGTTGCAGTGCGTACTGATGATTTCCGTTTGGCCTACAGATTACTCGGCCGTTTACGCGATTCTGGTATCGAACATATGCAACTCGACCCCGAAAAACCAGTACCAAACCGTGTTGATTTCTGGATAGCATCTCATGCTGAAGTAGGGCGAACCAATGATGTAAGGGGAATAGGCTGTGACGTAGAAGAAATTGATTCAGTGATTTCTTCGATTATGAATAGAATTGCAGTAGGAGAAAAGGTTCAACGCATATGTTTCGGTATCGACCCAGGCCCACGGCCAGGTCTTTCTTGGATTGCCGATGGTCGACCAGCAGGATCTATGCAAATGGAATCTGTGGATGCCACAGTCGATCATGTGGTAGCAATTCTGAATGATTTCATGCCACCTGAATCTGTAGTTAGAATTGGTAATGGTTCGCCGACTATATCTTCAAGAATTGCCAATGTTTGTTTGGCTAGGGGTCTAGCAGTCCAATTCGTTGACGAGACCTCGACCTCTATAGGGTCGCGTTACGACCATGTTTCAGCCGCTCGCAGAATTTGTTCAAAGGAAGGAATCCCCGTTACAGAGCGCCTACAGGTAATCCCTACGGAAGGGGAAGTTCGCGAAATTCAACGTCGGAGTCGTAGCATCTCGGAAGGTAGATTGACAATTCCTTCAAAGCTTGCCCGAGCCGTTGCTGTTGGGAGGCAGACTCTAAGTGAAGCCGTAGAACTTCACATACGGTCACTTGACCGCTGAGAACTAAGAATCAAGCATATTTTCCTTTTCTATATGCGCGAGTCTGATCGATACCAGGAAATCTATCCTCCGATTCTCGGTAGACGGTTTTCATATTATTGAGGAAGTTATTGTCATTGGTAACGATTAGCACTTGGTCAACACCAGGGTCTTCACCTTCATCCATCCATGCAAGTACTATTTCCATAGTCATCCGAGCTCCTTCTCGATTTGGGTATGCGAAGACATCCATACTAATCGGCGGCATAACTAGCGTTTTTCGTTTCTTCACATTTTCAATCTGCTGAAACATCGATGCGTATGATTGCTTCAACAAATCACGTCTAAAATTATCTTGGTTTGGACGTCGACAATCAGGTCCAACAACATGGACTAAATTATCGAATGGTAGATTAAATCCAGGGGTAGTGACCGCTTCCCCTACTCCGCAAGGTTGCAAATTTTCCTTACGTCTTTCTACTGCGATTCCATGACAGAACTCGCGAAGTTCATTTCCAGCCTTTTGGTGGATTTTTTCGTCTAGGCCTTCTCTTCCCGCAAGACGATTATTGGCGGTTGTGACTAGAAGATCTCCTTCCACTCGTAGAATGTTACCATAAAGAACTCTAACATCACCATATTGGCATTGTCGTACAATCACAGTCTCCGCCATACAAGTGTGAGATGAGGCCGTCCGCTTTCACCTCTTCGTCGGACAAATCACTAATTTTCCCATCGACAAAGGGTTCATTCCCACAAAGCCCCTCCACCAATATACAATGTCCGTCGGGTATGTACTAATCAATGTCGAACCAGGTGCTGAATACGAGGTTTACAATTCAGCCTCAGAATTACCCTTTGTCGTCGATGCGAATCTATTGTTTGGGGACCACGATTTAATTCTCAAAATTGAGGCTGAAAACATGGGTGTAATCGCTCGATTAGTAGTCGATAACATACGTTCAATTGACGGTGTTCTCAACACAAAGACCCTTGCTTGCGCCGAATTATGAGCCATTTTTTTGGTTCAGAAAACCCTTTGGATTTTCCCAAAAGGTGCCTACAGCGGCGCAGTAATGCGATTATTCGCCTCAAACTTCATAATCTCCCCGAGTCCCCCGCTTTGCGGAGGTGGATAATAAAATGTCTAAGAAATACTTCGTGTTGATGGAAGGCGGAATGGATACTGCTCAGGTGTTTGTAAGCAAGCAACCACGCGGCGCCGCTCTAAAAGCAGCTACACGTGGTCACACCGATATTCAGCTGCGTGAGCGCGGTACGAATAAGGTGCACATGTTCACAGGCTCGACCGCAATGGTCCCTAAGCCTGCGAATGGACCAGCATGGCTTCCTGACAAGATCAAGAAGGCCAACGTGAAGAAAAACGGCATCAAGCACCTCTGAGTAACTCAGAGTGCGCCGTTTTTCGATCATATGCGCTGAATTATGTAAACCCGTCCGTGATACCCTAGCGGATGCGCGGACGGGTGATTTCAATTATGTCTTCAATCCCAACTTTCGGGCAATCATTGCTAAGGGGTCATAATATTCCGTGACTACTCTCTCTTTCAGAGGAATGATTGCATTATCTGTAATATTGATTCCAGCTGGGCATACCTCAGTACAACACTTGGTGATATTACAATATCCTAGTCCAAAGTCTTCCTTGATTTCTGGTATGCGACTTTCAGTGTCCAAAGGATGCATTTCCAGACCTGCCAATCTAACGAAGAACCTAGGGCCTGCAAATTCGTCAAACTTCTGATGTTCACGAAGAACGTGACAAGTGTTGACACAGAGCATACACTCGATGCACGCTCTGAATTCTTGTATACGATCTGCTTCTTCTTGTTTGAATTCCCAATCAAGTTCTTCTGGCCCGTTAACTGGAACCATTTTCTTGTTCATTTCATATGCCCAAGACAAATCAGTGACGAGATCCTTTGTGATTGGAAAAGCCTGCATAGGTTTGACAGTTACCGGTTCTCCTTCAGGAGTCTCTTCCATTATGTCCTCCATTCGTGTCATGCACATCAGTCGAGGCATTCCGTTAACTTCAGCGCTACAAGATCCGCACTTACCTGCTTTGCAGTTCCATCTACAAGATAAATCAGGAGCATGCTCTGCCTGAATCCGGTGTATGACGTCTAGTACGACCATTCCTTCGTCCATTTCGACAGTATAGTCTACCATCTTCCCTAGAGCCTCACCATGGGCATCTCCAACCCCGCGAAATACTCTGAAGGTAACTTCCTCTGACATACTCACGACCCCTCCTCGTGTAGGTCTTCTGCATCAAGTAGTGCTTTGAATTCTTCATCTATTGGTGGATAGGTTGTGTGTTCTATGTTCATTGAACCATCTTCGGAGAGGGAAATGACACTATTCACCTTGCCCCAATGACTATGATCGGGTACAGGAAAATCATCTCGAGTGTGCCCTCCTCGAGATTCTTCCCGTTCTAGCGCGGCTAGAGCGCACATACGAGATACATCAATCATAGCACCCAATTCTAGAGCTTGATGCCAGCCCGGATTGTATATTCTTGACCCCCCAGGGCTTGTAATCGCTGCACGGGCCTCAAGTAGATCAAGATCTTTTAGAGCCTCTTGCAACAATTTGCCGGTTCTGATTATTCCCACTTTTTCTTGCATCATCTCCCGTAAGTCTTCTACAACGGCAGCTGGATTTTCTCCTTCTTCTCGTGCGAACGGCGCTAGAGTTTCAGAAATCACATCAGCGATTTCATCTTCTGGAATTTCTGTGAATCCATTCATTGCAGCGGCTCTAGAAGCCGCGCTCTCACCGGCAATCTTACCGAATACGATAAGGTCGCTTAGGGAATTACCACCAAGTCGATTTGCACCATGTAGACCAGTAGCTGCTTCACCAGCAGCATATAATCCAGAAATAGTTGATTCTTGGGATTCGGGGTCGACTTTGACTCCTCCCATCACGTAGTGAGCAGTTGGCCCGACTTCCATCTTGGTAGTAGTGATATCAACCGCAGCCAATTCCTTGAATTGATGATACATTCCTGGAAGTTTTTTCTTGATATCTTCGGGAGTTCTCCATGAGATATCTAAGTAAGCACCACCGTGCTCACTCGCTCTACCTGCATCACGCTCTGAGTTGATTGCCTTAGCAACAACGTCTCTAGTCAATAATTCAGGAGGTCTTCTCTTTGTTGCCAACTTCCCGGAAATAACTTCGTCAACCCATTCAAGAGCCTCTTTTTCAGTATCTGCAAACTCGTCGGCATACATTTCAGGAATGTAATCGAACATGAATCTCTTTCCTTCTGAATTGGTCAGCATTCCACCTTCTCCACGTACACCCTCAGTGACGAGAATTCCTTTCACGCTCGGCGGCCAAATCATACCGGTTGGGTGGAATTGAACAAATTCCATATCTCCAATTTCTGCTCCAGCCCAATAGGCTAGAGCATGACCTTCTCCTGTATATTCCCAAGAACCGGAGCAAACCGCCCAACAGCGAGTAATTCCACCGGTAGCAAGAATAATTGATTTCGCTTTGAAAAGATGTAGAGACCCATCGTTTCTATCGTAAGCGAAACATCCAGTAACCTCTCCATCTTTAGTGAATAATCTTCGAACTGTGTATTCCATGAAAACGTCCATTCCCATGTGAACTCCCTTTTCTTGTAGGGTTCGAATCAATTCTAGTCCCGTGGCATCACCAATGTGTGCTAATCTAGGATAAGTATGACCACCGAAGTTTCTCTGATTGGTCAAGCCCTTCGGGGTTCTATCGAATACGGCCCCCCATGTCTCAAGCTCACGAATCCTATCGGGCGCTTGCTGAGCATGAATTACAGCCATCCGCCAATCATTGAGATATTTCCCTCCCTTCATAGTGTCTCGAAAGTGAACCTTCCAATTGTCTCTGGGATCTTTGTTGGCAAGAGCTGCTGCAGCACCACCCTCAGCCATCACTGTGTGGGCTTTTCCTAGCATAGACTTGCAAACTAGAGCAACGCTTGCACCCTCTTGACTAGCGGCGATTGCCGCCCTTAGACCAGCGCCTCCTGCGCCTATGACAACAACATCGTGTTCGTGAGTTGTATAGGCCTCATCTGAGATATCGTAGCGCATTCACAAACCTCCCCAGATAATCATATCACTCCATCCGAAAAATGGATCTGTACAAGCGTAAATGTAGAAGTCAGCAAACATTACCCAGAATAGAGAATATAGGGCCCATTCTTTGTGTTGTTCGTTGAGTTTAGTAGATAATTTCCAGAGTTTGTATTTCATTCGATTCATTGGTGAGGACGACCAATCTTGCGAAGCACCCCCAACAACATGTCTGAATGCATGGCATCCGAAAGTATAGCCGGTGAGCATGATTACATTGACCAAGAGAATTAGGCTACCAACTGTAACACCGTAGGCATGAGTATCCCCCTCGTGGAAATTTAATGACAGCCAAACATCAAACGAAAGAAGTGGAAGATAGGCCAACATGACATACATGAAATAACGATGTAGATTTTGTACAACTAAAATTCCAGTTTCTCCTGAATACTCATCCCAGGGTTTTGACACCGCACAACCAGTTGGTTGAGCCATGAAAGCACGATAGTAGGCCTTTCTGTAGTAGTAGCAAGTCGCACGGAACCCAGCCGGGAAAATTAAGATGAACATTGCGGGACTTAACCACTGGAGTTGTTGAGGAACCCAGGAATGTTCTCCTGGTACAATTAGAGGTGAATAAAGAGGGCTAAGAACGTGAGATCCTGTGTCTTCAATTGCCATAGTACCGGCGCCATGCCCGACTCCTGCGGATAGTCCGAAATCTGAGAAAATCCAAAAGTCGGCTTCCATGAATCCTCGCCATGTTGCATAGAGTATCATAAAACCAAGATAAGAAGCCATTGCAGTGGGTCCTTTCCACCATTTATCGACTCTATCTGTAGCTCCAAATCCCTTCTTCATAGGGAGCGGGAAAGTGACGCCCTGACTCATGCACGCACCTGACAATCCAAACGCGCAGTTCGACAGCAATAAGTAATTGCATTCCACCACGTCAGGAGTCTCTTACGATTGCTCAAAATCCGTAGGTTCAATACACCCCCCCCTCTCTGATTAGTTGAGGGGTTTAGCGACATGATTGACGATCTAACCAGTTCGATTTGCCTTAATTGTGGATACATGCCAGGAGCATTCCTGCCTGGGCTTCCATGTCCGGAATGTGGAGAATTAATTTTTCCCTGAATTATGTATCTTCAAAACACTCCTTCAAATGTCTGACGATGTTCAAAAGTTCATGGACGCAATGACCTGTTTACTGGTCTCTGACCCCAAAAGAAGAATGCAACGCTCTTCGGGATTAAAGAGAGGCGTACTGTGATCACCAAGGGTATTTCCACACCCACAGAATTCCATCGTTGATGATTACCTGTATTCCGAGCATAGAGGCCCCAATAAGTGGCAGAATTGAACTTCCGGACACATCGCTCTGCCAAGCACTCCAACCAAACAAAATCAGCAACAAATTCCCAGTCACGACCAGCCACAGACAACCAATCACTAACCACTGTGACCAAAATGCATCCATCCGTATGTGAAGGGACGTCAGTTCAAGCCAGAACATAGAGGGTATCAATACTAGTAAGAATGCAATCAATAGTCTTTGATGCCCGCCATCAGAAACTTCTCCACTCCAAGGCCATCCTAAACCTTCAACAACAGAAGATTCCCATCCAAACAGAAGTTGATGGAAGACTATGAGGAATCCAATAGCGGAGATGAACATACAGGTGACATTCAGGGTTCTCCAAGATTCAGGTATACCACCCCAAAGCGCCATTGGGTCATCTGCGCGACGTACTCCTATGACGTAAGATGCAAGTACCATCGGCCCTAGAACAAATACAACCGTACGAACAAATTCTCTCGAAATTTCCATTTAGATAGCCCCTAATCAAGCAAGTGCGCCGTAATCTGCGTCCGCTTCTTCCATCTCGATTTCATCAACATCCATCTGAGCAAGTTGTAACTTTCCAGATAACTCATCGTTTACGGCATGCCAGTAGGAGTAGGCTTCGATTACCCAAATTCCGGATTCACGGGTTCCGTTTCCACTACCCTTGACTCCTCCAAATGGTAGGTGAGCTTCAGCTCCAGTTGTCGAGTTGTTAATTCCAGTCATACCTGCCTTAATCCCAGTCTTGTAGCGATAGGCTTCGAGTCTATCATTGGTGTAAATTGCAGATGACAATCCATAGGGCGAAGCATTTGCCAAGTGCAATGCATGATCGAAATCACGGGCCTTGACAATAGTTACTAGTGGTCCAAAAATCTCTTCATGGAAACACTCCATATCCTCAGTGACATCTACATAGACATGAGGCCACATGTAGATGCCTTCGCTAGCATCACCATGGAAGCTATCTGGCTTGTTGTCATTTGTAATTCGACCTTCTCCCCAAATTTTGTTAGCACCGCTATTTTCACACATATCGACACCTTGCATGAAATCAACTGCATATCTTTCGGATAGCATTGGACCATACAGTACTCCCTCATGACGCATCGAATCACCAATCGAAGTGGATTTCACCTTCTCCATAAATCGTTCAACAAACTCATCATAAATGTCTTCGTGAATAATCAAATTTCCTAGGCTAGTACAACGCTGTCCTGCAGTTCCGAATCCTGCCCAGTAAGCACCCTCAACAGCATTTTCCATATTTGCGGAAGGCATTATCACAAGGGGATTCTTTCCTCCTAGTTCTAAGGATGCACTAACAAGATTACGGCCGCAAGTTTCTCCAATCATCTTACCGACTGCGGTACTACCCGTGAATGAGATTTTGTCTACCATCCCTAAATCGGCTGAATCAACCAGTGCTTGACCTGCTCCACTACCATTCCCATGTACTAGATTAATTACACCATCCGGTAATCCTGCTTCGTGCATCACACGCGCTAAGGCGAAAGAAAGTAGAGGCGAATCTTGAGGTGACTTCCAAACGCAGGTATTGCCGCACATAATTGCTGGAATCATCTTCCAGAACGGGACTGCTGAAGGGAAGTTGCAAGAATTGATTATTCCACAAACTCCCAATGGTCTACGGTAGGTGAACAGTTCTTTGTTCGGTAACTCTGAGTTGACTGTCTGACCATATAGTCTGCGACCTTCTGATTGGAAGAAGAGACATGTGTCAATAGCCTCCTGAATTTCACCACCACATTCTTTCAATGTTTTACCAATTTCACGAGCCTGCAGGCGAACAAGATCGTCTTTGTGCTCCATCAATAACCTACCCATATTACCAATTATTTGACCGCGAGTTGGAGCAGGTGTACTGGCCCAATCAGGGAATGCCGCACGAGCTGCTCTTAGAGCGTCGTGTACATCTTCTTTGGTCGAGAGAGGAAACTCTCCTAGACAATCATCTAACCATGCCGGATTAGCGCTTTCGTAAGTTTCCCCATCACTAGCAAGAGTTAGCTTACCGTTGATTATGTTGTAGCCCCTGACCTTTGGAGATCCATTCGGGTTATTCGCTTCCATGTATTCGAATCCAGTCTCGAGAACGTGGTTCATACTTCGCGCGAATCGAGAAGTAGCAATGAAACCACCGCATCGCTATTCGTAATTCTGATAACCGAATTACCAGATTTGACAATTGGTAATTGGGGGGTTTAACTACCTCCGATGTCGACAAGGTGTTACGAGGAGGGTGAATATGGCAGAGGAATCCGACAAAGAATTGAAACTCAGAGTAGCCAAAGCAATCCCTAGCGACGTCGGTCATGGCAGAGCAAGAGTGCCTTTTGACAACGAATTGAACCTCAAACCTGGAGATATAATCGAGATTGAGGGTGAACGTTCTACCGCCGCAATTGTTTGGAGGTGTCGACCCGAAGATGCGAACCTCGGTGTAATTCGAATTGACGGAATTATCCGTAAAAATGCGAGTGTGTCTCTTGGCGATCGAGTCACAGTAAGAAAAGTCGAAGCTCAGCCATGTACGCGACTCATACTAAGTCCAGTTATGGCCAAGCAACAAAAGGTCCGATTTGGACCCGGAATCGAGGGATTTGCTCGTCGAGGATTGAACAAAAGACCTGTAGTATCTGGCGACCGAATATTCATTCCAGGAATGACTCTGTTTGCCGAAGCATTGCCCTTCCAAATCGTCCAAACAAGTCCAAAGGGTATTGTCCAGGTGTTGCCCGATACTGAGATCATCATCAAAGAAGAGGCAGTCGATGAGGGTGAAGATGCCGAAGTCTCAAGTATCACATACGAGGATATTGGAGGCATAGGAGATCAATTACAAAAAGTTCGTGAGATGATTGAGCTTCCACTGAAACATCCTGTTCTATTTCGCAGATTAGGAATTGACCCCCCACGAGGAGTTCTATTGCATGGGCCCCCCGGAACCGGCAAGACTCTGATTGCGAAAGCGGTCGCTTCTGAAACACAGGCACACTTTACATCGATAAATGGTCCAGAAATAATCTCAAAATATTATGGAGAGAGTGAAAAACAACTGCGTGAAATATTCGATGAAGCCACCGCAAATGCTCCGGCGATTATTTTTATCGACGAATTGGATTCAATTGCGCCAAAGCGCGAAGATGTCTCTGGTGAAGTTGAGCGTAGAGTTGTCGCACAGCTACTCACTCTTCTTGATGGAATGCAAGGTCGAGATAACGTAGTTGTAATCGGTGCAACAAATCGACGTGATGCAATAGACCCTGCTTTGAGGCGCCCAGGTCGATTTGACAGAGAATTAGAAATAGGCGTTCCCGACAAGAATGGTCGGGAAGAAATCATCAACATTCATACTAGAGGTATGCCAATCAGTGATGATTTCGACATGGATTGGTTACTGGATAATTCCTACGGATTCGTCGGCGCAGATATCTCTGCCTTAGTTAGAGAAGCGGCGATGAAGGCCCTGCGCCGATATTTACCAGAAATAGACCTCGATGAGGAGCAGATTCCGGCCGAAGTTCTAGAAAAGATGGAGGTCAAAATGATTGATTTCCGTGAGGCTATAAAGGAAATTGAACCAAGTGCTCTAAGAGAAATCTACGTAGAGGTGCCTGAGGTGTCTTGGGAACGAGTGGGTGGTCTGGAAGAGGTAAAGGAGCGCTTGAAAGAAAGTATCGAATGGCCACTAACTAAACCTGAGATGTTCGATCATTTTGGAATCAATCCTCCTCGTGGTATCGTCTTATTCGGAGCACCTGGAACCGGAAAAACATTGATTGCGAAAGCAATTGCTAACGAGGCAAAGGCCAACTTCATCTCAATCAAAGGTCCTGAAATGGTCTCCAAATGGGTTGGAGAATCAGAAAGAGCGGTACGTGAGGTCTTCAAGAAAGCCAAACAATCCAGTCCTTCGATTATTTTCCTAGATGAGTTTGAGAGTATTGCAGGAGTTCGTCGCACAATGTCTGGTGAAGGCTCAGATGTGATGAATAGAGTAGTCAATCAATTACTATCTAGCATGGATGGTGTAGAGACGATGGAGGGTGTAATCGTAGTTGCTGCGACAAATCGACCAGAGATGATTGACCCCGCTCTGCTCCGAAGCGGTCGCTTCGAAAGAGTACTACACATTCCGCCGCCAGATACAGATTCTCGTAAGGAAATTATGAGAATTCATACCAAGGATATGCCGTTGGGTAAATTCTCTCTTGATGATTTAGCGGGCCAGATTGATAATTACACAGGGGCCGATATAGAATCGATTTGTCGAGAGGCTGCTCTAATCTCTATGCGAGCCGGAAAAAAATCAGTCTCGAAGAAGGCCTTTGAGGAAGCAATTGCTAGAGTCAGGCCCACAATCACCGATGAGATGATGGAGTATTACGGTCGCATGGAAGGTATGCTAACCAGTGGTCTTGAATCGGTACGTCGCCGACCTGACACACTTTCTGGTATTGAAGCGGTTTGAGGTGAAGAAATGCCGACAACTTTCGGCCGAGAAATTCTTGGACGAAATGTTGTTGATCAAGCTTCTGATAAGCTTGGAGTTCTAGCAGATTTTAGAATTGATATGTCTAGCGGAAGAATCACCGCTATACTTGTTGCTCTTGAGAATGATTTGGACCCAGCAATGCTACCTTGGCCAACTGTAGAAGGCCTACTGTCGGTTCCGGTTGAAGAGATTGCAGAGGTCGGTGTGAACATCCAACTTGCCCGTTGAGCCGATGCACGCTCCGTTCAGCGGTGAATAACGGTCTTAAGTCGTAGTTGAGGCTCGTCAGACGTTCCGTAGGAACGGTGGCTTGCAGCATGGCGGATTCTCGCGTTTGGATGAGGAGACTAACGTCGAGACAAACTCGACGTCTTGCAATCACCACAGCATTCTGGTTGATGCTCGGAATTCTTCTATTTTCAATTCTGCAAACCTATATCATAACTGGTGAAAAACAGCAGTCTGCATATGGCGACGACTGGAATGATTTGAACGGGTTTAGAGATGAGGTATCAAATCTAGGAATTGAAACTACGGCACTAATTTCAAGCCCACTTCTTCTTACAGAAATCGATAATCCAGAACAGGCGATTTTCGTTATCTCTGGAGTGGAGAGAGATACTATTTCTCTACCCAAATTTACTGGAGACGAGACTATAGTCGATTTTCGAGAAGCAGATGGGTATACCAGTTCGGAGATTTCTGCAATTAGGGATTTTGTTGACACTGGTGGAACACTTCTGTTGATGGATGATTTTGGTTACTCTGCAAGTCTTGCAGATGAATATGGTTTGACCTATTCGGGTCATCACCTCTACGATGGGGAAGCATGGGCTAGAGAATTAGACTTCAATTTCGTTTGGGTAAACGAAACTTCAGCATTTAATTTCACTTCTACTTCTGGTTCAGTCGCAATGGCAATGCATCCATGTTTGCGTGATGTTGATTTCGATGGAGTAATCGATTTGCTCGACGATGAGCCATATGATCCGAATGTCGGGGGCGTTATTACCGAGCAAAATGTTGGTCTTTGTGCCCACAGGTGGGACCAGGAAACTGGTGAATGGGACTTTACAGAAAACTACAACCTATTGACAAATTCTCCATCAGCTTTTGAGAAGGATGGATCCTTCAATCCTGCTGAGAATCGCTACGCCATTAGTGCTAGCACCCTTGATTCATATCTCGATACAAATGACGATGGCAACCTAACTGTCGGCTTTGAGGCGGCAGGAATAGCAGGTGATGAACAAGGTCCCTTTGCTATCTATGTCAGATATTGTGTTGATAGAATGTGTCTGGATTCTGATTCCGGTCGAGTTCACTTTGTCAGTGACGGTTCGGTACTAATCAATTCACTATACAATGCAGGACCCGATAGTCCGTACGCTGACTCAGTCCCAGTAAATGATAATCGCAAGTGGGCCCTAGATATTATCGCTGAAGCTCTACTTCTCGGAAATACAAGCACAAATGCCGGTGAAGAAGCCATCATCATATTCGATGAATCAAGACACCAGCAGGAAACTCCAATGGGCGATACCTACAATCTACTATACTACATTCTAGTCTACTTTACTAACGATTGGATGGCTATGCTAATTCTATTCCTAACCCTCTTCATCGTACTAGAAGCGGTCCTCATTCGTAAGGATGATCCAGATGACTGGCGTCATGTATTCCGTATTATTTACTATGGATTCGGCGATGCTCGGAGGTATGAATACTATCAGAGACCTCAGAAAATTCGGCAGGTGTTATTGACTCGGGTTCGCAATCTCAATACGATGTCTCGAGAGGAATTCGACGCACTACCTGCCGCCGAGTTGCAGCGTATAGTCGATGACCCAGTGTTAGTCCAATTCATCTTTGAAGATAGACGATACAAGCCAGATGAATTGGTTGGAATAATCAAACGAATCAGCGCCTGGGGTCAAACTACAGAGGAGAGTGATGCCTAATGTGGACACGTAAGGCCGCAATTATGCTGACAAGTGGCATTTCTTTGATATTGATTGGAATGATGATATCTCATTTCCAATTGATGATAATTGGTTTAACATTCATCGCCTTCTTGGTGATAAACGGCTGGGTAACTGGCCATTCAGATCTTGAGATTACTCGAAATATTTCTGCACAAAACGTCTACAAGGGTGACGATATCTTAGTCGAAGTCACGGTTACCAATAATTCGTATCGTCGTACTCAATTGCTTGAGTTATTCGATAATGTCCCTCATGAGATGAAGATGAGGAGAGGAATCAATCAGATGAGAATGAATCTCGGTCCGGGACAATCTGCTACAATGCGATATACAGTTCGCTGCCCACTCCGCGGTCATTACACCGTTGGGCCGGTATCTGTTCGTCATCGTAACGCATTCAATCTCTTCGTTAATGAGTCGAAAGTAGACGACCGAACCGACATCACCGTATTCCCTCAAGTTAGAGAAGTTGAGGAAGCCTTACTCCGCTCCAATGTACCCAAAATGTATACCGGTGCAACTACTCTGAAGACCCCTGGTCAAGGAATGGAATTTTATTCTCTACGAGAGTATCTACCGGGAGATGCCTTCCGAATGATTAACTGGAAAGCATTTGCCAGAACTGGCGAATTAATGGTCAATGAAAAGACACGTGACGCAGTTACCGATGTATTCATTATTCTAGATATAAGAGACGTTGCAAGAATAGGAACAGTACTCAAGAATCCATTGGAGATGGGTACTGTAGCAGCGGCTTCTATTGCAAATTATTTTATTCGTCGCCGTGATTCTGTATCTATTGTCACCTATGGTGACAGGATGAACTACCTACCACCAGAAACCGGTGACAAGCAGTACTACAAGACTCTCAGTATGCTTGCGGGTGTAACGTCCAAAGGTAGTATGCCATTACAGGCTGTGACCAATGCGATGAGTTCTCGAATCAGTAGAGGTTCTCCAGTATTCATAATCAGTAGTTTGGAGGGGGATGGTACAACTCTTCCAGCAATTCGAAATCTTTCAGGCAAGGGTCACGAGGTTATCGTTCTGTCACCATCAAGTATCGATCTTGAGAGACTGGTAAGTCGAATACCAAGAATGTCCTATGAGGTGCTAAAGCTAGAGAGACAGAATAGATTGACGGCAATATCCGGATATGGTGCGAAGGTCATCGATTGGATGCCAGATATCGAATTATCACAGGCTTTGCTGCAGGTAAAGACGGTTTGAGGAGGTTAACATATGGCAATGGAAAATGTACCACCAAGTCAGACATTACATCTTCCTCGCTTACGCCGTCGCTGGCAAATCCTATTCCTTCAGGCAATCGCTACAGCAGCCCTATTGGCGTTATTATTCAGAATGACAGAAGTATACGGCCCTTGTGACGAGGGATTCCTAGAAGACGGCAATAACTGGTGTCCCTCTTACGAACATACTAGAGGTTTAATGTGGGTCAATGAACAACCTTCTTTCCAAGATAATGCACTCTCAGGAACTGATGGTTTGATTCTGCCAAGAGAATTAGTTGGAATTGATTCAACCGGATTCGCTAGTCAAGTAGTTCCACTTACTATGTGCTTTCTTCTGGCAGGATTATGGATGTTCTATCAAACTAGAGATGAGAAGGTAAAGTTGTGGACTCGCAGAGGATGTACCGGTGCGGTTGTACTATGGGCCATTGTACCATTCATTCTAGATTGGTTTGATGAGATTGGGGTTATCGGTTTTCACGTTCCCCTACAACATATAGGATCTCTGTTACAGCCGTTACAATTAGCAATTGAGTTATTCTTTGTTGGAATCGTTTTTGCGCCTATATTGGCTGGACTAATCGGTATCTGGAGCCTATCTCGAAGGGCGCTTACTTGGGCTGTGGGTTTCTTCTTGATGATTATAGGAGTACACGCACTATTGACCTTCCAAGGAATAACAGATTCAGTGGCCGGAATCGGCCTTAAGCCGCTACCGGCACAGATTGGAGAAGCAACACTGTATGGTGGTCTAATTTCTCCATTAGCACTTGACTTACTGGGTATTGCTATTCTGATACTACTATTCCATGAGGCAGGGAACGCCGTAATTGGCCATCTAGAGTATGCGGTTATGTTACCAGATGCTAGTAAATCAGATCCAGAATATGTACGTCAGTTCAACAATGTCGTGAACAGTCATGTTTTGCATACAGTTTCGATAATTGGTGGGGTTGCACTTACAACCGCACTCGCCCTAGAGTTCGATGCCCTAATGCTGGATATAGTGGCTATAATGGAAGGTGGACAGTGGAGTGGACAAGTCTCCGAGTCACTGGAGTTGCAATTGACATACGGGAAGGTTATCTCGGCTGGATTATTCCTTCTAGCGGTGGCAGGAATGAGATACGTGGTACCTTGGCAGAGAGTTAGTGGACTAATTGAAGCAGGAATTGCTAGCCTACGGGGTACAAGATCGGAATCCTAAATTTTTCATCTAATCCCTTGTAATTTCTCAAGTATTAGGACTACTTGACTCGCAATGAAGAGAGAGGTTAGTCCGAGGAGGGTGGCCGCAACCGGATTAGCCCACCATCCCAGATGAGATTCCATCGTAGAGATTACCTCTTCACTTATCTGCCAAGCTGCGACTATACAGGATAAGAGAACGAATCTATCCATCCAAGGCGAAGTCTTCTTTCCGGCTGTAGTAGCCCTATCTGGTAGGTTGCCAACCTCGCTCATGATGACGTTGTGTAAAATATCGCAAATATATGCACCGATTGGCTTTATTCTAATTTCACATACTACTATCAGTTGGGTTCAAGCCACAGAGGTCAGCCCGAAGACTATGGCCGCAGGTATTGAAGTAGAGACTTGCAGTCGCTGTGATAAGCCTGCAATATTGCATCAAGAATACAGTGGACAGCACTTCTGTGCCTATCACCTTGGCCAATCGATTAGGAAGCGAGTATCGAAAGACTTGCGTAGCCAATTGGTCCTTCCAAAGAACGCCAATCATGAAGATGGTAGACCATACACAATCTTAGCTTGCGTTTCCGGAGGTAAAGATTCAGCAGTTCTTTTGGATATGTTGGTAGATATTATTGGAAAGCGACGTGATGTACAAATCATCGCCGGTTGTGTTGACGAGGGAATAGATGGATATAGGTCTCCTTCATTGGAATGCGCGAGGGATTTAGCAGAATCATTGTCTATCGAATTTGTTACTTTGTCTTACGAGGAAATGGGTTATGAAAGAATGGATGAGGTTGTAGAAAGAATGCCGATTATAGCTGAAAATCATGATGAGGCAAAGGGAATGATGCCTTGCTCATATTGTGGTGTTTTCCGTAGACAAAGCCTCAACTCCCTTGCTGAAAAGATACAAGCGGATGTTATGGCACTAGGTCACAACCTCGATGATATGGCTCAATCGATACTGATGAATTTGCAAAAGGGTGAGATTGAACGAAGCGTTAGACTTGCTCCACACACAGACACACCAATCGAAGGATTGGCACCACGCATAGTTCCTCTTCGTTGGGTGCCTGAACAGGAGATACATGCATATGCCTTTGCCAAGGGTCTCCCTATTCATCACGGAGACTGCCCTCATGCACCAGGAGCAATGAGGCAACAAAGCCGTGCAATTGTTGCCTCTTTAGAGGCCCAAAGTCCAGGTGCTAGACACGGATTACTACACGCTTTGGAACAGATTAGGGAATTACACCGAGAGGCGAGAGGAGACCATCAGTCGGATGTCACAAATTGTCAGCAATGTGGGGAAATAACGAGCCGTCAAATTTGTCAGTCCTGTACAATGAAGGAATGGTTAGCGGAATCATCTTTGTGAAAAATCAATTGTGAAATCTATGAGGGCTTGATACGTGTTTTATTCCTAAAGTGGAACTCAACATACCTCTTTCAGTAGAATTAGGGTCTGATAACGCTTGTTTGATTGAATTAACAGGGGCACAGGGGATTCCATCCAGTAAAGATTCTAATTCACTTGATGTCAATTGTTTGACAGATTTTGAAATCATCGCATCGACCAATTTTCTATCTTCAACACGTTGTGAATTTTTCGACCAATCCGAATCTAATGGGATTTCTAATCTCAGAGCCAGTGCCAATTTTCCCCATTGTTCATCTGATCCAACGGCAATAACAAATTCACTATCCAAGGTTTTGTACGCTCGATAGGGTACTAGATTTGGATGAGAGGACCCCATAGGTACAGGATTTTTTCCTGAGATTATTGCGTTCTGAGCTTGATTCACTAACAAATCTATAGCGCAATCCCATAGAGATAGAGTCAGTTTTGCGCCGATTCCTTCTTTCTCTCTCCTGTAAAGGGCTGCAATTATTGCAGAACTAGCGTGTAATCCGGTTGCAACATCGATTACAGCAACTCCAACTTTTGCTATAGTTCCATTTTCGTCACCGGTAATCGACATCAATCCACTACGCGCCTGCATAACGATATCATAACCTCCTTCTCGAGATCTTGGGCCCTCATTTCCATAGGCACTGATACTGCAAACAATTGCCTTATCAGGCCACGGTTCAAACCATTCTTCGGCCTTTCCCGGTCGGAAATTCTCGATAATAATGTCTGAATCAGAAATTAATTTTCTAACGTCTTGCAAATCGCTTTCTTTCTTGAGATTTTTTCGTATAATTGATTTTCCTAAATTCACAGAAGTCCAATAAGCCGCAACTTGTTCATCTCCAATCTCAGTAAATGGAGGTCCCCACCCTCTAGTATCATCTCCCCATGGTGCTTCAACTCTTAGCACAGTTGCTCCTAAATCAGAAAGTAGCTTTGCGGTATATGGTCCTGCTAAAACTCTAGATAAATCGAGTACCTGCACACCTTCTAAGGGTCTGAACATAAATTTCGCCTGATGGGAAAGTGCATCAATGGTTGTGTGCTAAGGGCTTACAATGGGGCTAATTCTCAGTAGAATTTGACTTCCACTTCCATCTCTTCACTAACTGATTTGTGAACGGGACAAGCCAGACCTCGCTTGATTAACCAAGCCCTATCTTCGCTATGCAATTCTGTAGGTAAGGAAATCTCAACCCCCAATTTTGATACTTTCCGTGGACCTGAAGTCATGTGTTTCTCTACCGACCCACTCATTCCACTAACGTTCAATTCTCTAGAATCTGCGGCTATAGCAATTATCGTCATCATACAATTCAACATAGATGTGGCCAAGAGGTCAGTAGGGGAAAATGACTGACCTTTTCCCATGTTGTCAACCGGAGCATCTGTGACCAATGTTTGACCTGAAGGAATGTGTGTTGCCGAGCATCTCAGATTACCGTCATAGACAGCTTCAATTCTTACCATCCAGAGACCTCATAGAATCGATTTGGCCAGGTCATCAATCGATTGAGAGCGACCGCAATATGAGCACCTTAGATCTAATGGCTCTGCTGAAATCACTCGTAGCTTGTGTGGCAGTGGTTCTCGCGAGTTCTGGGTAATACAATTCCAAAATGAACATCGAGCGATATTTACCAATTCTGAGCCGAGCTCGATTTGGCGTTTCTCAGCAACGCTGAAGTTTCGAATTATTGCAACCGAAGCGTTTGGAGCGATTAGTGCGAGCCTATCCAACTCTTCCTGTGTGAGTTCGCGATCTTCGATTTTCAATACATCTTTGCGACCTGCCTTTCCACTTGGAACATTCATCACTAGACTAATTGGATTAGATCGACCAACATCTACCCTCAGCATTTGCATTACTTGCAGTGCCTTTCCCGCAGGAATGTGATCAACTACTGTTCCATTACATATTGCAGTAACACGCCTCATCTCACTCATTCGCCAACCTCCATTGGAACATCCACTCCAAGACTTCTACAGAGTAGAGCCATTCTGGTTGGAACACCATTGAAGGCTTGTTGGAAATATCTAGCGTGTTTTGTTGAGTCAACGCTTGGGTCTATTTCGTCGACTCTAGGAAGTGGGTGCATGACAATCATTCCACCCTTGGCTTCAGCTAAGTTATCCGCAGTCATCTTGTAGATACCAGCAACCTTGGCATATTCATCTTCATCAGGGAATCTCTCCTTTTGGATTCGAGTCATGTAGATGACATCGGCGTCTGCAATAGATCCAGAAAGATCCTCACTCTCGATAACTTCAGTATCATGAGATTGCAGATCGCCAACGATTTCAGTTGGCATCCGTAGACTATCGGGAGAGACTAGAGTTAACTTGGCTCCGAATCGAGCTAGTGCATGTGACAAGGAGTGAGTAGTTCTTCCATATCGTAAGTCGCCGACCAATACCACATTCAACCCATCAAGTGTCCCGTGAGCTTGTCGAATTGTGAATAGGTCAAGCATAGTCTGTGTTGGATGATTCCCGGCCCCATCCCCAGCGTTGAGAATTGGAATTCCAATTGCATCTGCGCTATACTGTGCCGCGCCTTGACGAGGATGGCGAATTACTGCTATGTCTGAGTAACCATCAACCATTTGCATAGTATCGTACAGTGTTTCTCCCTTGGCAACGCTAGAACCGACTGAACTGAGGTTTACCACCTCTCCTCCAAGTCTCTTCATCGCTGATTCGAAAGACATCCTAGTTCGAGTTGAATTTTCAAAGAATAAGTTGCCGAGAACCTTCCCTTGCAACAAAGGAGCGTAAACATCTCCATTTGCAACCGGCAACAACCTTTCAGCCGTATCGAGTATCTCCAAGATCTCATCATTGCTAAGATCGTCCATAGTAATCAGGTCGCTCATACCGTGTCCTCCGACGAATCCCAACGCCGACATTTGATAGCCCTTACCCTTGGTAATATTGATTCAAACCGCTCTCCGTCGTCTTGAAGTCGGATGCTTGCGCCGAGTAGTTGATGATAATCTCGCGTACGCCAGTGCGAGTGTCTTTCTGCGGAGGTGGGACCGATCTTGATTGGTTCGCTAATTCTGAGGAAAACGGGGGACGTGTCACCTCTTTAGCGTTAAATCGTCACATCCATGTGACCGTAAACGCTCGATTTGACGATAAGGTCCGAGTATCTTATTCAAAGATGGAATTAGTGGATAATTTTGAGGATATTGAACACGAATTAGTCCGTGAAGCCATGAGAATGACTGGAGTAACCTCAGGAGTAGAGATTACCACTATCGCCGACATACCATCACGCGGAACAGGTTTGGGCTCGTCATCTACCGTAACCGTGGGCCTTCTAAACGCTTTACACAATTTTGTAGGAAGGCAAGTTTCTGCAGAACAATTAGCAGAAGAAGCTTGTAATATTGAGATCGATATTCTAGGTCAGCCAATTGGAAGACAAGATCAATACGCAGCCGCTCATGGGGGTGTTAATTCGATATCATTCACTTCAGAGGGCGTTGAGGTATCACCCCTGAACCTATCAAGCGAGGTTATTTCTCGATTGGAGTCGGAATTTACCCTAATATTCACCGGATTAACCCGTAGCGCAAGTTCGGTCTTATCCGAATCTCCCGAGGACGAATCTGACCGCCTACAGCGACTGAGGTCAATTCGTACGCAGGCAGATGAAGCAAGAATAATGCTTGAAGACGGTAAATTGTCTCAACTCGGTGAATTATTAGAGTCGGCTTGGCAGGCTAAGCGAGGCATTACTTCAGGCGTTTCTAGCCAAGAAATCGATGATTTACATGACAGGCTCATGCAACTCGGTGCTTCAGGAGCAAAATTGTTGGGTGCCGGAGGTGGAGGTTTCTTCCTAGTCCATGGTGATGCAGATTTGCGAACCAAAATACAGAACGAATTTGGCGGGAGTAACCGAATTATTCCACTTGGAGTTGATTTTGAGGGCTCAACCATTATTCACAATGGAGGTGAGTGAATGTCTAGAGATTCAGCAGCTATTTTTATGACTTTAATCATAATAATTTCTTCAACTCCATTAAGCAATGCAGACACACACGGAATCCCTCATGATACGGATCCATACAACGGCTATGCGGAACTGATAATCCATGATGAGCTACTTCCAAACTCAAACATCACCGCAACATGGACTCTAAACATTTCAATTTCTGAATTTCTTGGTTCGAGTGAATTAGCTCACCCTGGAATTGGAATACGTCAACAAATAGATCAGTATCTCGGTAATAATGATGGAAATATCAACCAATCTGAAGTAGATACTTTCTCTACATATTTACTCAACCGACCTTGGAATAATTCAGAATTAGCAGGATGTTGTATCCTAGACCACGAAGCATTCGAGACCAGCAATGTAACAATCATTCCTAGACCCCCTGTACCGGGTCCAATAGGTGATCTCAATGGGACTTGGGGTTGGACAGAAATCGTCGATTTGGTAGGCCAAACAGATGGACGTACAAACCGTCTTATCGACGTGCCAAGAGTTGGAGGGTTGATTGAGGAAGTTCCTCTGACTATATCTTTACCAACGCCTTACGAATACAGATATTCTGCTATGCAGGATGTAATAGATGGCGCACCAAATCAATTCACAATTAATCGAAGTGCAGTCCCAGTTGCTAGTGACATCAGAATAAGTGTTGGAACAAATATGCCTCCAAACATAATTGCAAACCGTTTGGGTAGTAGTTCACAGATCGCACTAGATAAAGCAACTACTTACGAGGTAAATTGCGTTGATAGTCATCTAGATGATACTGAAATAATTTGGACATTTAGTAATAATGGAACAATCGTCCTAACTAGTGACCAACCTTTCGTATCAATTACTCCATCAGAGTATAATTACAGTCATGGAGATGTACTAAGCGCAGTGGTGCAATGCGCTGATCATTTCGGCTCAACTAGTCAGTGGTTCGAAAATATCGTAATCGATGGAGTATCTCCAACTTGGGAAGCCTCGTTTACAGCTCAATCTACAAATAATGGAGAGATTACAATCGATACTAGTGACGGCATCATTGAAATCGGAAGCGAGGATATTTTGGAAATTAACATCTCAGCCTCAGACGATTCAGGATTGGATACGACAATTGAGATTACCAGTAATCGAACCAGTGAATGGAGACACGTAGATTGGAATCAGATGTTTGCCCAAAGTCGCTTCCCTCAAGGCGACAATGTGAACAATATGAATCTAGATATTGAAGACCGTCATCAGTCAAAACCTGCGACAACTTACACTCTTCATCTGATGGTGGTAGACGATGCTGGTAACTCCGTGCATAACGATTGGATAATTTTAGTGCTTGACGGTGCAGGTCCGACAATTCTCCCAGATATCTACTCAAATGATGTTATGATTTCAGCTGAACAACCCGCTAGAGCGGATGAAACAATTACAGTTAATCTGACTAATTCTTATGATGACTTGGATTCAATTTATGATACCAGATGGACTTTCATATTGAATCAAGAAGCCTATTTTGAAAACCAATCATTTTCAGAAATTAAAACCTTTGAAATCAATTCACTGGAAGCCGGTAGTCATTGGTTCATTTTGATGGCATGGGATTCTAAAGATAACATGGATGTGCTCTCATTTTCAATTGCGGTACAACCTGCTCCGGGAGTTAATATCAGTATTCTTAACGTGAGTTACGATGGCAACCCGACAGTTGGTGAAAATCTGGAATTGTATGTAATGGTAGAGAATATTGGAGGAGACCCTGCAATCGGTAGGCTGTGTAGCGGAGAGATTTGTTCGGATTATGTCAACGTACCATGGGCTACTTCTATTGGCCCTGGTGTAATTGGAATATCATTAGTAATTCCACTTGATAGAGCCGGAGAATTACCTCTTCGCTTCGAGTGGGAAGGCAGTGAAACACAGAAGGATAATTCATTCATTATTGATACTAACATTATCGTCAATCCCGACTCAGGCCCACTTCAAGTAATTCTGGGTGTTTTCCTAGTTCTTTCAGGGTTAGCTATTGGAGCCCGTATGTTGTGGGGTCCCGGGCGTTTTGAGGACTAGATAAGCCTCGTAGTAGGATCACCCTCTAGGTCCAAACAACCGCTCGACTCTTGACCTATACACCTTGGTGAGGAGGTATGGTTCTACCACCCGACCATGCAGATCGGGTTATCGCCCAGCATCGTTCTAGGGTGGAAAAGGTAGCAATGATGGGAACTTTGCTACTGATTACCTCTGCTGGTTGGTGGTTATTTCCAGCAATGGATGGGAGCGTAGAACTACTCCCCCGAATGGGCCCCGTAATTGCCATGTTCGTTGCGGCTCTAATGCTGATGGATCTAATCGACCATGGACCGGTTGAACGCTCTAGAATTGCTATTGCTAGTGGTCTTGCGTGGCCTATGGTAATCGCTATGGCAATCGATTCATTTGGAGATGGAGATAGGACACTTGCATCTGTTATTTTGATTCTAGTGGCAATAAGTCTTCTATTGCATTGGCGAAACGCCCTAGGTGGTTCACTTTCTACAAGGAGATTACGAGCATTCTCTGGTCTTGCGGGAACCGCTATAGGGATTGCAATAGTAATTTCTCTAGGCCTTGAATTATTGATTGCGTTAGTTTTTGCATTAGCTTGTATTGGAATGGTAACTCCAGACTTAATGGCTAAAGACGACGTCCATAAAGAAAGGAAAAAATTCGCTAACGAATTAGACGAGGCTGAAGCAAGAATGCTTGAGTTACGCTCAAAGAATTCAGGTTTAGAACAAGCCTCCTCTCTGATTCAACAAGCGCGTGAAGCAGGTTGGAAAGATCCAGCACGCGGAATGGTGCTAATCGAGGAAGCCGACAGAGAAGCCAAGCGAATCATGGAAATGGCAGTAGATATCGATGCGATTCGCAGCGATTCGCTTTCAGCGGTCGAAAAGGCAGAAGAAATTGCCCCTGTAGTCCAAGGTCCGCGCCGAGCATTCACAATGGGAGATAGAGAGGCAGGACATGGCTCACTTCGAGAGGCTGAGATCCTCTATCGCCTAGCAAAAACAAAGGCAGAGGCCATAGAAGAAAATTGGCAATTAGCAGCAGAATCGATAGCCACCGCTGAGAAGGCCGTAGCGGCTAAGTCAGGTTCTGCTGCCGACTCGATTAGAGGTATCCTAACAGCAGCAAAGGAAGCAATGGATGCAGAGGAGCCAGCCGAGGCACTGCATATCGCAAGTTCGATACCTGCTCATATCGAGAGCCTTGAGGCTTCCAGCGGTGAGGCAGAGGTCGCAATTGCAGATGCTGAAGCAGCACTTAAATCGGCTGAGGGTGAATTAGCCTTAGCCAATGCAGAACGTCTCACAGAAGCCAAGGAGGCATTGGCTAAGGGCGATGTACCTCTAGCCAAGGGTCTAGCAGATAGTCTAGCCCGAGAGGTCCGAGAAACATCGGATGCGATGCAAGAAGTTCAGCGAGCATTACGACAGAAGAAGCAGATTTCAGCTAGATTCCCAAGTGGTCAAGCCAATCAATTTTGGCAATCAAGGCTTGAGGAAGTCGAAGCCGCAGCCTCATCTGGCGCATGGACTAATGCCTCACAATCTCTAACTTCGTTAACTAACGATTTAGCAACCTACGAGTCAGAGGCGGGCGAAGCCAAGGAATTGTTGGACTTTGTTCAATCTGAATGGTCTGAACTCCGCCGCCGTCTAGATTCGAGTTCTATTACTCCAACCGATGAATCACGTAGAGCAACAGAAGCGGCCGTGAATAAGGCGACACAGGCTTTAGATTCCGGACAAATCCAAGATTGTTTGACTGCTCTAGGAAAAGCAGACGAGTTACTTGAGGGTCTACGTAGAAGAGTCGTCTGAGACTATTCTGAGGCAGGAACTAGACCCAATGCCCTCTCTCGATTTGTAATTTCAGCGAATAAGTCGGACACGAATTGATCCAAAGGAACACCGTTACACTGGTCGCCATTGCGTGCCCGAATCGAGACGGTTTGATTCGCCGCCTCATCCTCACCAAGAATCAACATGTAAGCAGGTCGCATTTTTCTATGCATTCGGATTTTCTTACCGATGGTCGCATCAGAATCATCAACTTTGACACGAACTCCGGCAGATTCCAAAGCGGTTTTTACTTCTGCCGCATATTCAATTTGTTTCTCTGAAATAGTGATTACCTGAACCTGAACTGGCGATAACCAAGTCGGGAAGTTGCCAATCCAATGCTCGGTTAGGAATGCAACAAATCTCTCGTGAGTCGATAGAGGTGCCCGATGAATCACGAAGACCTCGCCATTTTCCTCCCCATTCTCATCTTTGTAACTCAACTCGAAGCGATCCTTCGCAGCGAAATCCAATTGAATCGTCGACATCGACTCCTCCCGTCCGAGCGCGGTCGTAAACTGAATATCGATTTTCGGTCCATAGAAAGCCGCCTCACCGACCTCCTCGACGAAAGGCACACCCATATCGACGAGAATAGACCGCAAGTGTTCCTGAGTCGACTCCCAGATTTTAGCGTCGCCGATATACTTCTCAGTATTCTCAGGATCCCACAAAGATAGACGTAAGTGGAAGTTCTCAAACCCGAAGGTTCGGTAGTAATCGTTGACCATTTGTACATTCGCACGTACCTCATCCCCTACCTGGTCCAGCGTACAGTAGATGTGAGCATCATTCATCGAAAGCATTCGAACTCGAAGTAGACCCGCAAGAGTTCCTGAGAGTTCGTTTCGATAGACCGTTCCATACTCAGCAATTCTCAAAGGCAATTCTCTATAACTTCGCTTTTTGCTGGAGAAAACCAAATGGTGCATTGGGCAGTTCATTGCCTTCAGATAGTATGTTCCGTCATCCATTTCCATTGGTGGATACATTCCATCTGCATAGTGAGGAAGGTGACCACTAGATTCGAACAATTCTTGCTTTGCTAAAACTGGAGTGGTAACTCTTTGATACCCATAGGATTCCTCTGTTTCTACAGCATATCGCTCGATTTCGCTTTTGAGAATCTCCCCATGAGGTAGCCATACGGGTAGTCCTTTTCCAATCATCTCGTTAATCATGTAAAGTTCCATTTCTTTGCCAATTTTCTTGTGGTCTCGTTTTTCTGCTTCCTGAATTTGCCTTTGACGTTCTTTCAGACCTTCTTTGCTGGCGTAGCACATTCCATAGATTCTAACCAATGATTCTCGCTTGCTATCAGCCCGCCAGTAAGCAGTACTGGTACTAGTCAGTTTGAACCAACGAAGATGAGAAGTTGAAGGAACGTGAGGGCCACGACATAAGTCAACAAAGTCACCCTGTCGATAAACTGATGAGCCAACATCATGACCTACTTTGTCATCCATTATTTCGATTTTGAATTTATTTTCTGAGAACATTTCTCTTAGAGTCTGATTATCGTATTCTTCACGAATCATGGCATGATTTGCTCTGATATGTTGATTCATTTTCTTCTCTATCGCCTTAAGTTCCTCATCGCCGATAGGATCCATGTGGAAATCATAGTAGAAGCCATGATCGATTGGTGGCCCGATAGTCGGTTTAGCATCTGGGAACATTTCTACAACAGCTTGTGCCAAAAGATGAGCACAGGAATGGCGCAGAATGTATAGCCCAGCCTCGCTCTCCCCGTTGATTGGATCGAGACTGCAATTAGAATCTAAAATGTGAGAAAAATCGCGCTCACTGCCGTCTACTAATGCCGCGACTGCTCCAGAGCGCTTTCCATGAACGTTGAGAATAACCTCTCCTACTGTGATTCCAGAGGCGTACTCGTGGGTTCCGCTCTCCCCCAAATCTACCGCAATCATGCTCATGGCGCGTCTCTCCGTCGGCTACGCCGACGAATCGCCGCTATGAAGGGCTTGGCCTGAAAATAGGTCATTCGATGACGAATTGGGTCCCTGCGACTCCCGCCACCATCTCCGGTAAATCGGCTAATGACCCAATGACTGCTCGCTGTCCAGTCCGCCTCACGAAGTCGCAGGCGGCCTCGACTTTCGGCCCCATTGAACCCTCCTCGAATTCATATTTCTCAATCTCATCCGGATTAGTCGTAGATATTTTCTCAGCATCATCAGTTCCCCAATTAAGATAGACTCCATCGGTGTCTGTAGCCATGATTAGCAAATCGGCCTCCAACTCGAATGCAAGTAGAGAACTCGCTCTATCTTTGTCAATGACGACCTCTACTCCCTCTAGATTTCCTTCGCTATTGAAAATCGTAGGGATACCGCCTCCACCCGCACAGATGACAATCGTTCCTTTTTCCAATAACCAATGTATGGGTCTCATTTCGAAAATTCTGTGTGGTTCGGGAGAAGGCACAACTCTTCGCCAATATTCTCCATCAGGCTTCATTGTCCATCCCTTCTCAGTCTCGAGAAGTTTAGCATCTTCATGGTTGTATATAGGTCCGATTGGTTTTGTTGGATTTTCGAAGGCTGGGTCTTCTGGATCAACTTCAACCATTGTAAGGATTGTAGCAAATGGTACTTCGATTGGAAGCAGGTTTCCGAGCTCTTGCTCAATCATGTAACCAATCATTCCCTCAGTCTGTGCACCAAGCACATCTAGAGGGTACGCCTCAACTTCTTCGTAGGCGGCAGATTGTAGTGCAAGAAGTCCAACTTGTGGTCCATTTCCATGGCTGATTACCAATTGATTTCCTTCCGTAATCGGCGCGAGAGATTTCGCGGCAATTCGAATATTCTCTCTTTGATTTTCAGCCGTCATTGGTTGCCCTCGCCTAAGTAGAGCATTACCACCTAGTGCCACAACGATACGCATTTCGCTAATTGGTAAGACTGTGGAGATATTAACGCGTGCCTGCTGCGCGAGGTATGACCCGCATTGGGCTACTTGTCAACCCTGATGCAGGGCTTGGAGGCCGATTGGGTCTGAAGGGCTCAGATGGACAAGCAGAATATGCCCGTTCACAGGGTGCAGAGGATAGAGCAGGGCCTAGAGTCAGGGATGCTCTAGAACATTTTACAAGGTTAAGAAAAGACACCTCAGATTTGCAGTGGGTAACAAGCGAAGGTCGAATGGGTTCGGAATGGATTGGCTCAGAAATTGGAATTATATCCACTATCCATCAGTCTTCTGGATTAACTTCCGCTGAAGATACTGCAGGGTTAGTTCAGACCTTGCTTGACGCTGAAATCGATTTACTGGTCTATGGTGGAGGAGATGGAACCACTCGAGATATTGTAGCCGCCTTAGAAAAAGCAGGTCGCGGTAACTTACCTCTGATCGGAGTTCCTTGTGGAGTAAAGATGCATTCTGGCTGTTTTGCTGCCTCACCAAAGGCTGCAGCCGAAGTACTCTCAGCTTGGCTAGATGGAGAGTTATTGGTTGCAAATACCGAAGTCCTAGATCTCGATGAGGAAATCTATCGTGAGGGACGTTGGGTTGTAAGAATGTACGCCGAAGCGATGACTCCAGCAAGCCCTCGATGGATGCAAGGAACCAAGCAACGTGTGGAAGCTTCTGGTGAAGAAGAAATTGTTGAAGGTTTAGCAGACCATATTCGTGAAATTCTCATGCTCGACAACCACCTAATAATCTGGGGTTCAGGTGGAACACTTCGAACAATAGGAGAAATGGTGGGAATGAACCCTACCGTTCTTGGCATAGACGCGAGTATTGGTGATAAGCAAATTGGAACAGATTTGAATGAATCAGATTTACTCAAATTGCTTTCTGAACACGAAGGTGAGGTTACCATTTTACTTTCCCCAATGGGTGGACAAGGCTTCCTAATTGGTAGAGGCAATTTACAACTCTCTCCCGAGGTTTTGAGAACTGCAGGAATTGATTCCGTTCTTGGAATATGCACTCCGGCCAAGCTGCTAACAGTGCGTAGACTAAGGATAGAAACTGGCGATTCAGATCTGGATGCGGAATTCGCTGGAAAGCGCTACATGAAAGTATTACAGGGATATCGTACAACTAGAGTTCTACCTGTTTCAGTTGATTGAATCATAGGGTACCCTCTGATAAATCTTGAAATTAGTCAATTCAATAGTATGCAGATAGTTTATTCAGAATCTGAGACTCTCCTTTTCCATATAAGAAAAGATACAGCAACTAATAGTATTGTCAATAATATTGGAAGCATTAACCCAAGAGGCCCAGAGGTACCTAAGCCAAGTAGACTCTTCTCAACTTTGACCATGTTCGATGAACAGAAAGTGGGGAGCTCTTGACCCTCAAATTGAATTCCCAAGCATATATCAAAAGATGAATATGACATAGAATTAGACGTTGCTACAAAGCTGCAATCGTGTAATGTATAGCCAACCTTAGCCTCTAAAATACACTCTGGACTTTTGTCCTCAAAGCCATCTGGCCAATACACTGCTCCAGAATTATTGGAACTTATTTTCCCCATCTCAATCATGACGAAATTCATACTCATTGAAGCATCTACGTTGCTGCTGCATTCTAAAGTGAAATCAAAACTTATTTTTCTATCCGCTCCAATCTTCACATCCTCTGGTGTGTTGTAAATACTACAATCTGTGTAAGAATCGATTATGATTGTATTACTGTCAGTGTCGGATTGAGCCAAAAAACCTGCAGAAACACCGGCTACCTTTCTGACCACTGCTTTGACGGAAACCTCATGATTACTCGCTTCCATATGAACTGGTGCTCGGGCTTGAACTGTGATATTGTTTGTACCTCCTGCACCAATCAAAATTGTAGTTGGCCCACTTACTGCCAATTCGTCAAAGCTATACTGAATTTCTATTTCTTCAGGAGCACTGGAAGTATTCTCTATTTGGCATTCGAATGTAGTCGATCTAGTTGGATGGGTTGGAGACGAATCTAGGTGTACTGCGTTGTCTTGGCAGTC
>CESQ01029303.1_pt1 | contig 34270 bp, 35 predicted proteins | sample 361401 | NCBI WGS metagenome assembly CESQ01 (sample SAMEA2622119, study PRJEB7988) | marine metagenome | isolation source: saline water (ENVO:00002010), including | reverse complement strand
AATTTCTCCTTTTAAATTTTAAATTCCAAAGAATAATTATTATTTATCAAAATTTTTTAAAATAATATATTACCGAAGTTTTTTTCATTAATTTGTCTGATGGAATTTTTAGACTTAAAAGCTCAACAAAAAAGAATTAGAAAGCCTCTTGAAAAAAGAATTAATAAAATTTTAGATCATGGGGCATATATCATGGGCCCCGAAGTATTTGAACTCGAAGAGAAATTAGCAGATTATTGTGGAGTAAAACATGCTATTTCATGTTCTTCTGGAACTGATGCGCTACTAATTCCTTTAATGGCGTGGGGAGTGGGGCCTGGAGATGCTGTATTTACTACCCCTTTTACATATGTTGCTACAGCTGAAGTAATTTCAATCTTAGGGGCAACACCAGTTTTTGTCGATGTTTATGATAGCACTTACAACATTGATTGCGAAAAACTTGAAAAAGAAATAAAAAAAACTTTAGAAAAAGGGGAATTAACACCTAAAGCAATTATACCTGTAGATTTATTTGGGTTGCCAGCAAGGTATAGACTTATAGATAAAATTGCTAAAAAATACAATTTGAAAGTCGTAGAAGACGCAGCTCAAAGTTTTGGTGGATCAATAAGAGGTAAAAGGGTTGGTGTATTTGGAGATGTTGCTGCTACTTCTTTTTATCCTGCAAAGCCCCTTGGTTGTTATGGAGACGGGGGTGCAATTTTCACAAACGATGATGATTTAGCAGAGGAATGTAAAGCCATTCGTATTCATGGAACCAAAAAAGATAAATACAATAGTGAAATGATTGGTTTAAATGGCAGGCTAGATAGTATTCAAGCAGCAGTTTTATTAGAAAAATTATCTATTTTTGATGAAGAGCTGGAAATGAGAAATACAGTTAATCTTCATTATCGTAAATATTTAAATAATGCACAATATCATCCTAAAGACTATCAATCTGCTCATGCTTTATTTTCTATTGTGCTAGGATCAAAAAACAAAAGAGATGATTTAATAGATAGACTATCACAAAATAAAATTCCATCAGTAGTATATTATAAATTTCCAATCCATTTAATGAAAGCTTTTCATTACTTAGATTATCATAAGGGCTCTCTTCCTGTTTCCGAAAGCTTATCAGATTCAATCGTCAGTTTGCCAATGCATCCATATTTAAGTGAAGCTGATATAAGTTTAATTATTGAATCAATTCAAATAAAATAATGAAATATGTAGTTACAGGTGGAGCAGGATTTATTGGTTCTAATCTAGTTGATAGATTAGTTAGTCAAAATCACGATGTAAACGTTATTGATAATTTTATTTCTGGTAAAAAAGAAAATTGTAATGAAAATGCCAAATATCACGATATTAATATTGCTAATGAAGCAAATCTAAACATAATAAAAACAGTTCTTGATAAATGTGATACAGTTTTTCATTGTGCTGCTTTAGCTAGGGTTCAGCCTTCAATTCTTGATCCAATAAAATATGAAAAAAATAATACCCTGGGAATTATGAATATGCTTAAATGTTCAGTAGATATGGGCGTGAGAAGGTTTGTATATAGTGCCTCCTCATCTGCATATGGTTCTACTAAAAAACTTCCATCAAAAGAATCAGACAAGCCAAATCCAATATCTCCATATGCAAATCAAAAATATTATGGAGAGCTTTGCTGTAAAATGTTTTCTAAGGTTTATAATATTGAAACAGTATCCTTGAGATATTTTAATGTTTATGGAGAAAGACAAAATTTAGGTGGAGCATATGCAACTGTTGTAGGAATATTTTTGAATCAATCAATTAATGGAAATCCGTTAACAATTAATGGTGACGGCAATCAAAGAAGAGATTTTACATACGTTGGTGATGTTGTTAGTGCAAATATTCTTGCTGCAAAATCCCAAAATGTTGGAAAAGGCGAAGTATTAAACATAGGCAACGGTGAAAATATATCAATTAATGAACTAGCAGAAAATATTGGAGGAGAAGTTATTTTCAATAAACCATTAAACGAACCATTTGCTAATTTAGCAGATATCAAAAAAGCAAAAAAATTATTAGATTGGGAACCAACAACTGATTTGATAAGTTGGATTAAAAAATATAAAAAAATTAAAGGTCTAAAATAGTATGAGTAAAAAAATTTTAATAACTGGTGGAGCTGGTTTTATTGCACATCATGTCATAGATAAAATTTTATCTACAACAGATTGGAAAATTATTACCCTTGATAGGCTTGATTTTAGTGGAAACTTAAATCGCCTTAAAGAAGTTGTCTCTTCTTACCCTGAGATAGAACAAAAAAGGGTTAAAATTGTTCATCATGACTTAAAGGCTGAATTAAATCCTGAAATTATTTCAACCATTGGGAAAATTGATTTCATAAGCCATTTAGCAGCTGGCTCTCATGTTGATAGATCAATAAATTTCCCTTTAGAATTTGTAATGGATAATGTTGTTGGTACTGCACACATTTTAGATTATGCGCGCAAATTAGATAGTTTGGAAAGATTCGCTTACTTCAGTACTGATGAGGTTTTTGGGCCAGCTCCCAAAGGAATTAATTATAAGGAGAATGATAGATATAACTCTACTAACCCTTATTCAGCGTCAAAGGCAGGAGCAGAAGAATTGGTAGTTGCTTTTGAGAATACTTATGGAATACCCTCACTAATCACTCATACTATGAATGTTTTTGGAGAAAGACAAAATCCTGAGAAATTCATTCCGATGGTAATTAAAAAAGTAAGGGACAATGAAACTGTAACGGTTCATGCAAATCCAGAGAAAACAATAGCAGGTTCAAGACACTATATTCATGCTGAAGATGTTGCTGATGCATTATTATTTCTTTTTAATTATAACATGTCATCGTTTTCTCCTGACCCTACTGGAATGAAATGTCAAAAGTTTAATATAGTGGGAAAAGATGAAATTGATAATTTATCACTAGCGCAATTTATTGCCAAAGTCCAGGATAAAAATCTAAATTATGACATGGTTGATTTTCATTCTCAAAGGCCAGGGCATGATTTAAGATATGCTCTTGATGGTTCTAAAATGAAAAAAATGGGTTGGGAGCCACATTCAGCATATGATAGATTAGAATCAACAATTAAATGGACTTTAAATAATGATAGATGGCTATCGATTTAATCAATATTTTTATCGACAACAGCTCTTCCTTTAAGTTTTTCCCAATCTTTTTCCGGCCTTACCTTTAAATTTGTGTCCCACGCCGCTTGAAGAACTTTAGTATCAATATCTATGTCTTTAGAAAATTTTATTATTGCCTGAATATCTTTAGGAAAACAACTTCCGCCAAAACCAAATTTTCCATCATGGCCTGGAACATTTACATGCGATAATCCAACTCGGCTATCTAATGTAAATCCTTCAACAGTTTTATCCCAATCAGCATTAATTTTGTTAGCAATTAAAAACATTTCATTCATGAATGATACTTTAGTTGCTAAAAATGTATTATTCATATATTTAATTAATTCAGCGGTTTGATAATTCGTTTGAATGATAGGAATTTCCTTTTCAAATCTCCAGTTATAAAGCTTTGCAACTTTAGATGTGTAATGTTTGTCACCTCCAAGAATTATCCTAGACTGATTTATAAAATCGTTATTTGCATTTTTTTCTGTCAAAAATTCAGGGTTGAAAACAATATTAAGAGAAGGATATTTATTTGAAAATTTTAATGATGTACCAGGAGTGACCGTTGATCTAATAAGAATAATACAGTCATTTTTTATACATTCATTAATATCACTTAGTACAATATCTAAAAATTCTAAGTTTATAGATCCGTCATTATTTGCAGGCGTTGGAACTGAAATGAAAACAAAGTCTGAATCATTTACAGTTTCTGAAAGTGTATGTGTTGAAAGCTTTGGATTTATGTCAAAAATTTTAATTTCGGCTTTAAAATTTTTATTACAAGTAAAACCATGCTCTACTGCAGATCCAACAAATCCTTTTCCGATGATTCCAATTTTCACTTTAATAAAACCTTTTTGTAAATAGCTTGTATTGAATTGTTCATTTTATCTTTTGTAAATTTTTCTAAATATCTTAAATATGCTCTTTCAGAAAATCCATCATATATTTTTTTGGTTGAGCATATTTTTTTAATGCCTAAGGCTATTGATTTTGAATTTCTTTTTTCTACGTTAATTCCGCTGTAATCATTTTTATTAACCCAATCGATACCTGATCCATTTATCATTGATGCAACAACAGGAACTTTAAATTGCATAGCCTCTATTTGAACGATTCCAAATGCTTCAGCTTTACTAATGGAAGGAAGGCAAAATATATCAGCTAACTGATAGTAGGAAGCGAGGTCTTTATCAGAAATTCTTCCTAAAAGCTTAACTTTTTTACTAAGATTATTTTTTGTAATACAATCCTCTAAATCCTTTTTAAGAGGTCCATTTCCACCAATAATAATATTATAAGATTCATCTAAATATTTTGCAGCTTTAATTAAATATTTAAAGCCTTTATATGAAACTAATCTACCAAGTGAAAAAATAACTTTTTTATCTTTATATTCACTTTTAAGTAGAGCAATTTTTTCATCATTTATTATAAATTTATTAACATTAACACACAAAGGAACAATTTCACATTTATTACGATACTTGTGTAAAAATGGAGACTCTTTAGCATATTTTTTAGAAGTACAAATAATTATATCAGCTTTATTGAGTAACCAGGTTTGAAGTGGCTTATAAAATTTAAGTAAAATTTTTTGCTTTACGATATCACTATGCCAGTGCACAATAATTTTCTGTTTTTTAGGATTTGCAAAAAACAATGCAAGATTAGCCATTGGATCAGGAAGATGAATATGAATAATATCATATTGATCTATAATTTCTTTTAATTTTTTTATCATTTGAGGAGTTATAGATGTAGAAAACAATATTCCATAAGTTTTGGTTCTATAAATTTTGTTCTTATTATTTATCTCCTCCAAATATTTAAATTTTTTATTTGAACATAAAATATCACAAGTAATATTTCTTTCATTTAAACCTTCGACAATATCAAGCATAACAGATTCAATCCCGCCAACGTGAGGTGGGTAGAATTTACCTAATTGTAGAACTTTCATAACTTTACCATTTTATCTTTAACGGATTTTCATTGGTTAAATTGAGTTCCTTAAAATAAGAAAAAATTAACGTCCAGTGAAGTATGACAGTTTGAGAACCTGATACCTGTCGATAAACAAAGATATTTAGAGCAAGAAATATGATTAATGAAAGAACATGATAGTTCTTTTGATTAAGAGAACGATAAAAAATATATAATATTGGTATAGCATAGATAATAAAACCCAATATTCCAAGCTCTAATAGAAACATTAACCAGTCATTCTCTGCACTGTTACTGTATTTCATACCAAAGCATTGACTACAGCCAAATAGTAAATTTTGTAATGAATAATTTAAATAAAACTCCCAACCCCAAGTCCAAAATAACACCCTTTTAAGGTTACTTTGATTGGTAAAATCACCTACTTCTTGTAATCTCAAAATAGCCGCTTCAGAAAGAATTGTTGGTAATACAAATGAATACACAAAAAAGATACCAAATATAAAAATTAGAAATGTTAAAGCTGGCGATACTTTATGAACTCTAAATTTAAAAAACATATATGAAGCAAGAATAAACACGATAGTTATTATACCCGTCCTAGTATTTGATAAAATTGCTGAAAATAAAGCTAATGAAATTATATATGGATTGTGTCTAAATAAATAGGCAATGTAAATTGCAAAAGCAGACGCAGTAAGCGGGCCCTCAAATAGCCCTTTAGTTCTTAAAAGATACGAGTTTTCTAAGCTCAGTTCAAACTCATTACCATATGCTTCGACAACTACTTCATACAAATAGCTAATAGTAAAGTACTCGTATAATTGAAAAAAAACTTGTACAAAAACAGACCATAAAACAAGTTTTTTAAAAAATTTATTATCTAAAATATAGACAATGCATGCTAAATAAAAACCTAAATACAAATTTAATGAGTATAAATTAGTCCATATTAAGGAAGCGCTGACAAAAAGAAGTATTATTGAATAAATAACTAGCGGTTTAATTAATTTTGGCAAATCTATTTGAATAGACTTTTCAGTTAATATTATTGATAAGAAGAAAAAAAGAAACATTAAAGAAAAAACTAATCGTGTGCTTGAAAGAGGGGTAGTATAGTCTAAAAAAGTACTAAAGATTGTAGCTAGAACAATAAAAAAAACTGTCAATTTTCTTAATAAATTATCTATGCCATTTAATTTCATATATTCAAATTATAAACTTAAAACAATAAAGTTGATTAAAAATATTGACCAGAAAAATAAATTAATAAATTTTAAATTATTCCCGATATTTTTTTCTTTTTTTAATAACGTTAATTGAAAGAACACTGTAGCAATAAATCCTAATAACCAACTCAATACTGCTACATAAACTAAAGAAACTTGTAAATTTTGTGCAATAATGAATGTTGTAACAAAAAAGAAGGAACCAAAAATTATAGCATACAAGTGTTTTAAAGGTTTTTTTTCTCTATAAATTAAACCCTCTAAAGATCCTGAAATGCACCAAAGGCATATAATGCTTATAAGCATAAATTGAATGCTTGTGTTATTCAATGGAATACCAGAAATATTCATTTGAAGGCTATTAATATATTGTATTGAAAATAATATAATAAAACCAAACAGTAGCACTCCCACGCTTATAAAGGAAATAGATCTATCAAACTTTTTTATAGACATAGTATATAAATCTCTAAAGTAGACTAATGAAAAGAATCGATAAATAATGATTGCAATTGATGCCCATCTAAAATAAAGTGAAAATTCAGCTACAAGACTTAAGGACTCATTACCTAAAAAAATCCTCGGAAGATTGAAAAATATCAATGATGCGTTAGTCGCAAGAATTATTTTTGCTCCCCTTACAAAATATAGTTTTAAATCTTGAGTGCTTAAACCTTTGTTAAAATCTGTTCTTAAAAAAACAACTGATAGTAATAGAAGTCCTACTATTGAAAATGCATATCCAGATAATATGTTTTCATTTTCGGTTACAGAAATAATTAATGTCAATATTAACAATAGAATATAGAAGGAGCTATCAACTAATCCAGCAAATGCTCCCTTTCCATCGGATTTTAATCGTGCACTAAGTGCATATTGAATTACAAAAATAGAAGAAATACCTAATATTAAACCTGCATATGGCATCGATTCTGCAACTACTAATGTTGTACTGAAAAAGATAAAACATATAATCATGGAATATTTCTGACCTAAGTGCACTAATTTCCTTCCCTCTTTCTTTAGATTTTCAAATGCAATGGTATTACCTGATCCAAACGAAAAAACTGATGAAAAAATCATTGCAAAAGACAAGGCCCATTCAATCAAACCGTAGTTTTCTTTAGAAAGAACTGCAGCCGCAAAAATAGGTGCAATTAAAATACATGCTTTTGAAATAAAGAATATTAAGCTACTGAAACCTAAATTTTTCAAATTTAAATTGATTGAAGCACCTCTTTGAAAGCTTTTTGTAATCTTATAATATTGTTTGCATCTATATTTTCATTCGGCTCTGATATGATATTCCCATCAAAGGTTTTATGAATCATTTTATTATAAAATTCAATCTTTTCTTTGTAAGATGCATGATTAATGTTTTCATAGTTGTCTAAATATTGAGGTAAATCTTCAATGTTATCTAAAAATTGATTTCCTTTAGTTATTAAAAAATCAGTTTTAATAAGAGATAGAACAGGTTTATTTGCATAAATACATTCAATTAATACTGTTCCTGTAACTGTTATTATAACGTTAGATATGTCAAATATATTTTCCATTTTCTCATGAGAGTTTATGCATATTATTTTTTTACTTTCTGAGCATAGCTTTAAAAGATCTGGAGTGAGTTCATATTTTGTTTTGGGATTTAATTTCACAGCTAATAGCCATCCATTAGGTAAATTTTTAACTATTTTTTCAATTAACTTTTTTTGATCCTGATACTTTTGGCCCCATACGTCAATATTCGCTTCAGGTTGTAAATGCATAGGAAACATGATAATTTTTTTCTTCATTAAAGCAATTTCTGAATTTTTTTTAGATTTTTTATTCCACGAAATAATTAATTTTTTTAATCTTTTATTCAATGCTATTTTTTTAGCAATTGATGGAGTGTTATATACTTCACCCCTAAGTCTACCAGTAATTCGAAGAATTTTATCATTTAAATTTTCAAATAAAGTACTTTTTTTAATTTTCATGTATCTTGGCTTAAGAGACCTATCATTAATATCGGTTATAAAATTTCTAGCATCTTCATCATATTTTTTTTTGTTTTTATTGTAACAATACGGTTCTTTTGTATCATACTTATAAAATGCTATTCTATCCTTTGGATATCCAATTTCAGAGGGGTGTAAGAATAAAATGTTATTACGCTTACATATTTCAATTGACATAAGCTCATGGAATAGTGTTGATTCTCCAAAAACAACAGAAGGGCTATATTTGATAATATATTTCTCTATTTGTTTATAATAATAATCGTAATGATTATTGTTGCCCCCAAAATAATTAATATTTCTGTCTGCTTTTTCAATTTTTTGAAGATTTTTTGAAGATTTTTTCAAATCATTTTTTGAAGGGTATTGTATAATATGATAATCAATTTTTTTAGGAGCAAAGATATGATTTTGAACAAGAAAGCTTATTTCATGACCATCCCTAAGTAAATATTTAGCAATTTCCTCCCATGTATAAGTTTTATACATGTTTTCTATAAAGAGAATTTTCACGAATCTAAATCGATAATATCGAAACTCAGCTTATCACCCATTTCCATATCCTTTATAATCTTCTTTCCTAAAACTTTCTTCAAGTGTTTTGGATGTAATCCATACCCAGGTCTAACAGACCTTATATTATCTATAGTTATTTGTTCACCAGCTTTAATATCCTTACAAATATATAAACTTCTTGAGAATTGTCTGCTATTTTGCTTTTTTTCTGTCATACTATAGTCTACTGCTCCAAGCAGTTTCTCGGTATCCCTTACTTTTTGTACCATATCACCAAATTCTTTTTTATCTAAAGAGAAATCTGAATCTGGTCCTCCAATAGATTTATCTAAAATAAAATGCTTTTCTATAACTTTTGCACCAAGACTGACTGCTGCAATAGGTGCTGTAATACCAAGAGTATGATCTGAAAAGCCAGCAATAACATTGAAAGTTTTTTCTAAATCTTTAATTGTTAATAAATTAGCATCTTTGAGCGGAGCAGGGTATGCGCTTGTACATTTTAAAAGGACGATATTATTATTTCCAACATTCCTACATATTTTTACTACTTCACTAATTTCTTTAAATGTTCCAATGCCTGTTGAAATAATTATTGGTTTAAGTTTACTTGCTGTGTATTCTATGAGCTCATAATCTGTAATTTCAAATGATGCAATTTTATATGCTGAAGGATCAAATTGTTCTAAAAAATCTACAGCAGTTTTATCGAATGGAGATGAAAAAATATCTATACCTATTTCTCTCGCATAAGAAAAAAGCTCCTTGTGCCATTCCCAAGGAGTAAAAGCCTCTTTATACAATTCATGCATTGTTTTTCCGTCCCAAAGAGTACCGCCTTTGATAATGAAATCCTCTTTTTTGCTGTTGAGCGTAAGAGTATCAGCAGTGTAAGTTTGCAATTTGATAGCATTTGCCCCAACTTCTTTGGCAGCTTTAATTGTATTTAAAGCGTTTTGAAGACTGCCATTATGGTTTGCTGAAAGTTCAGCAATTATAAATGTACCCTCTTTTTCAATATTAAAATTTCCGATTTTCATTCTTCTTCCTTTTATTCAATACAAAAATCAATTATCTCTAAAATACCATCATTGCATTTTACATATAATTTTTTATTTATCATTTTAATCTTTCCAATCTTATTGATTGAATGATTTATTTTTGATTCCCTAATTTTATTTATTATAATTTTTTTACCATTAGCAAAAAAGTAATAAGCGCCAGGATATGGATTTGACTGTGCTCTAACGAAATTTATAATTCTTTTCTTATTTTGATTAAAATCAATATAACCCATTGATGGAACCCTTTTACCAAAATAGGATGCATCATCATTATCTTGATCATATGCTTTACCACCTTTCAAAAGAAATTCGATAGACTTTAAAAGTAATTTAGGATAAATATCTTCATATTTTTTTAATAACGAAGCTCCAGTATCTTCTTCTTCAATTAAAATTTTTTTTTGTTTTATAATTTTCCCAGTATCTACTCCTTCGTCAATAATATGAGAAGTAACCCCAGCATATTTTTCTCCATTTATAATTGACCATACATGAGGAGTTCTTCCCCTGTAATGAGGTAATAATGAGCCGTGAAGATTAATTGCATATTTATACTTTGAAAAGATAGATTTCTCTAGTATGAATCTATAATTTATGCTGATTAATATTGATTTGTTTATCTGATATTTATTTAGGTTAATTTCTTTTTTTCTTAAGTCTTCATAAAAGAATGGTATATTGTTATTCTTTGCAAAAGTATCAACACCTTCATCTGATAAATCACTATGTGTAAAAATGTATTCTATATTATAATTGGATTTTTTAAGAGCGGATATACACTTTAAACCTAATTTCCCAAAACCAAAAAATGCTATTTTATTCATGTCCCAAACCATCCATAACAGTCATAATTATGTCATTAAGTACCTTGGGGTCAAAATGATCCATTGTGGGATATTTTTTTTTATGTAAAAATTTATATATTTCATTTTGATTTTCTGCAATCTTAATAGCAATAAATGGAATATCCATATAATAAACTTCATTAATAGTAACACTGGGTGTTGTAATAATCAAACTAGCTTGATTCATTAAAGTAGCCATTTTATTTGTTTCGATGTGCAAGTCAAAGTTTCTGTGTTCATAGCAAAGTATTTTTAACTCATCCAGATTCAAATTAGCATTTGTAGTAATGATGTCAACTTTTATGTTTTTAAAGTTAAGTAATATTTCTAGTATTTTTACATTTAAATGACCAGCGTCCGTTCCTCCCATAGAAACAAGAATTCTTTTATTATTTTTTAGAGACTTCCTTTTCTTTTTTTCAATTATAAATTCTTCTCTAATAAGAGCAAAATTTTCTCCACATCTTAATTCAGCATTTTCAGGGACTAATCCTCTATATTTTAATTTATTTGCACCTATGTTGTGATTTAGCAAGATATCACAATAATGCTTTTCGTATGTATCATCTAATACAAAAATTTGAATTCCAGTTTGCTCCTTAATTTTTTTTTCTTGTTTATATTTTATGTCATAATGGTCAATGATAATTAAATCGATTTTTAGTTTTTTTATCAATTGAATGCATTCATCAATGTTATTTGTTTTTAATGTTTCAATTGCATAACCAGCGTCTTTTATCTTTCTATTAATATTTTTTGGAAGATTTTGTACTGCAAACTTGATATTATCTTTAGGATATTGTTTGGCCAATACCAAGCTTCTCATCACATGTCCTATTCCAATTTTACTTGAAGAGTCAGTTCTAAACAAAATATTTTTCATTAGTTTAATTCAAACGACCAAAACCTGAATGAACAACAGGTCCTTTTAACAATTTATCAATATTGATATTATCCTGTTCACACTCAAAAATTTTATAAAAAATATCATTAAGAGATTCGCCATAATCTTTAATATCTTGTTCTGAATGTTTGATACTTGCATAGAATGCTGACGATGCTAAAAATCCTTTCTTGAGCATTTCTTGTGTAACTAATGTTTTATACTTTAAGTTATTTTTATAATTAAAATTGTATGTACTAATTGCAGGTAGGCCTGATATTTCAATATCTATTGAATTATTTGAAGCTATTTTTAGCCATAATTCATTCATTTTTTTACCAAGGTCTGTAATGATTTCCCAGGATTTTGTTTTTTCCATTATTTCTAAAGTTTTGAGAGCTGCAGTGGGTCCTATTCTTTCAGTCCAAAATGTGCTGCTTATAAATGAAGATTGAGCACTTTCCATAACAGCTTTCTTCCCAACAATAGCTGTAATTGCGTAACCATTTCCTAATGTTTTACCAAGCATTATTAAATCAGGATTTACATTAAATTTTTGATAAATTCCCCCAAATGTTTCTCTAAATCCAGAAGTACACTCATCAAAGATTAAAACAATATTTTCTTTATTTGCTAAGTCTCTTACTTCTTGCAAAAAATTATTCTGTGGTTCTTTATTTCTTATTACCTCCATTTTTATTACACCTATATTATGATCAGAGACAATAGATTTTAATTTATCTAAATCATTATATTCAAAAGGGAAGACGGTATTTTTTAAAGCTTTAGGAACTCCGAACGGGTTTAATCCACTCAGCAGATGAGTTCCTAGTTCATCTTTTTTATTATGATTTGCAGACAAGTACCAATCATGCCATCCATGGTAACCACATATTGCTACATTATCTCTCCCAGAAGCTGCACGACCAATTCTGATAGCTATAGAATTAGCTTCTCCTCCTGTTCTAGCAAGTCTTACCATGTCTGCCCATGGATTAATCTCAATTAATTTTTCAGCTAATTTAACTTCCTCGGGACAATTCAATGTAGTCATGTTACCATTATTTATAGTATTTTTAACCACTTGGTCAACATCTGGATTATTATAACCTAAGGTGTTTGTACCAATTCCCATAATTGACATATCACGATATTTATTTTTATCTAAATCCCAAACATTAATTCCACTGGATTTAGAAAAATAAGCTGGCCACTGATCTGGGAGGAACATCTCAGGTCTTTTGGAAAGCAGCATTGTTCCACCAGGAATAATTTTTTTTGCTCTTTTGTAAAGTTTTTGACCTTTATTGCTCATAAAAACTACTTTGCATCCTCAATAATTGACTTTTGATATCCCTCATTTCTCTTAATATGAGAATTTAACTTTGCAATTTCAATATTATCACTATAAAACTTTGCATAATTTTCCCAATTATCATTGAAGCCTAATTTATTTATCAAGATTTTAATTACCTGAAAATCAACTTCTTCATCTACAGTCATTCTCACATTACTATAATTGATATTATTGCTGATATTTTTAGCTTTAAAAATTTTATTGCCAAAGTAATCTGAATTTTTTCTTATAAATGGAGTTACATGCTCCCTGTCTGATTTTAAAGTGCTTTTAATCCATGCTTTTTTTAATGCCTCAAAAGTAAAAACTTCTATATCTTGACCATCAGGATAGCTTTCGTAAAAAATATTTGATAGATAGTCAATATCATGTATTGATTGAAACTTATTAATCATACTATCAATTAAATTACTATCGATTAAAGGACAATCGGATGTTAGCCTTATAATTATATCTGCATCAAATTTTTTTGCTGCATTATAAAATCTATCTAATACATCATTTTCTCTACCAGCGTAAAAAGAAACATTATTTTTTTTTGCATAATCAATTAGTTTTTTATCTTCTTTATTTGTGGTTGTTGCAATAATTATTTCATTTATTAATTTTGAATTTTTTATTCTATCTAGATGAATATCTAGTAGAGTCTTATCCTGTATTTTCTTTAAAATTTTTTTGGGAAATCGCGTGGAACCAAGTCTCGCTTGCGTTATTGCAATAATTCTCATTACCAGATTGAAGGGTTTAGTAGTTTTTTATTTTTAACTTGAATTTCGTCAATAATATTCATTGAAATTTTTAATTCTTTGTTATATGAAGCAATATTTTTAGTAAGATGGTTAATATTATCTACGCCAAAAATAATTTTACTTACATATTTTTTCTGCTTTGGGTAATGCATTAATAATTCATCAATACTACAGCCTGATTCAGTGCATAGCTTTTTGATTTTTAATATATATTTTTTTAATGGTAATAGTTTTTTGGGTAATGAATTTTCATCCATATAAAATAAACCCTGAAGAAAAATTGACCTTACATGAATTTCAATATTTTGTTCATTCAATCTGTTTATAGCATCTTTTCTTAAATTATGATTATCCAATACATTAAATGGCATCTGAATAAAATCAAAATCAAAATTTGATCTTAATGCTTCATTTATTTGTTCATCAGTATAAATGGAAATTCCTAAATTTTTAATTAAACCCTGTTTTTTAATATTAACAATTTCGTCATATATGGCTTGATTTTTTTTAAAAATATCAAGAGAGTGGAACATATATCCCTCAAAATTATCAATATTAAGAAGCTCTAATTTATTAATAATTTTATTTTTAAAGGATTTAGGCTCTTCATAAGAACTTTTATCAAAGATATTAAATTTTTTTAGTGGAAATTTTTTATGATATTTTTTAATTACTTTATATGCGTCCCCATAAACTTCTGCAGTATCTAAATTTCTAATTCCTAAACTAAATGCTTTTTCTAAAATATTTAAAGATTCATTTGATTTAGGTTGACCATCAGAATTATTAATTCCATATTTCGTACCTAATTGCACTGTGCCTAATATTAGTCTATCCATTGTAGTATTTTCATAGATTAGTTTTGATTACATTATTAATTTAATAAATTGAATGTAATTAATAGGAACACTTTTAAATGATTAAATCAAATAAATTTTTTGTCAAAAATCTCAAGCAAGTAGTATTTATTGGGTATAACCCAATGCTTGAGAAATTTATTAACATAAATAGTAAACTAGGAATATCTAGCGCTATAATAACTTCTACTGATCAATCAAAAAATATTAGTCAAGAACATCTTATTTTTGATAATGTAGATAAAAAATTGTTTGAGCATATTTCAAAAAACTATGACATAGATAATACTCTGTTTATTTCATTAGGCTCGAGAATTCTATTCAAAAAAGACTTAATTGATTTTTTAAAAAATAACTTAATCAACTTTCATGGCTCAAGACTTCCATACGACGGTGGTGGTGGAGGCTTTTCCTGGAGAATTATGCGCGAAGACAGGATAGATAATCAGTTAGTTCACGTTATAGATGAAGGGGTTGACACTGGTCAAATTATTGATAATAAATTATCACTTTTTCCATCATCATGCAAAATCCCCAGTGATTTTGAAAATTATAGGTTAAAAATGTTTATAAAATTTTATAAAGAATTTATTGGTAATATAAAAGATGGCAATGAATACGATTTAAAAAATCAGGTAGATTATCTTGGAAGATATTCTCCAAGATTATCTACTGTTGATAATGGTTATATAAATTGGGATTATAGTTCATATGAATTAATTAGCTTTATAAATGCTTTTGATAGTCCCTATGCAGGTGCTATGACTTTTCTAAACAGAGGTAAATTTGGAAGATTACATATTAAATCAGCCCATCTTCATGGTGGGGATTCTTCAAATCATCCTTTTATGAGTGGTTTAGTTTCAAGACACGATAAAGATTGGATAGTTGTTTCAACAATAAACAAGCATTCTTTATTAATCGAGGAAGTTATTGATTCAAAAGGTAATAACATTTTAAATAAAATAGTTCCAGGAGATAGATTTTTTACTCCTAATAAATATTTAGATGAAGCCAAACAAAAAAAAGTTATTTATTCATCGCTCGGGAAAAAATAGTTTAATTAGTATAATCTAACAAATTTTTAATGACATAGTTTTGCTCTTCTTTTGTAAGAGATGGAAACATTGGTATAGAAAAAGAAGTTTTATAATAATAATCCATTTCTGGGGTAATCTCTGATCCGTAACCTAAACGTGTATAGTAAGGCTGTTTATTTATAGGTATATAATGCACCTGCAAACCAATATTTTTCTTTCTCATATCAAAAAATAAATCTTTTTTTGAAAAAGAATATTTATCAAAATTAATTTGTACAACGTAAAGATGATAAGATGATTTACCATTGAATGTATATAATGGCTTAATATCTACATTTTCAAAAGCTTTATCATATTTTTTAGCAATTTCTTCTCTCTTCTTTATAAACATATCTAGTTTTTTTAATTGTGAAATACCTAGACTCGCTTGTATATCTGTAAGTCTATAATTAAAACCTAAGCTATGCATTTCATATTGCCAAGGATCCATTGATTCGTCTTTAAACATTCCGTGACTTCTTAGTTGAATTAATTTCTTATAAATAGATTGAGAGTTTGTAGTTATTGCTCCGCCTTCACCAGTTGTAATTAGCTTTACTGGGTGAAACGAAAAAATTGTACAATCAGAAAATGAACATGATCCAGCTAAAATTGCGCCATCCTTAGCACCGATTGCGTGAGCGCAGTCTTCAACAATTAATACATTATATTTTTCTTTTAAATGATTCAATTTTATTTGATCAACCATTAAACCGGTCATTGCAGTAACAAAAATTGCCTTTATTGATGAATCTTTTTTAAGCTCCTCTTCACATAAATCTAAATCAATATTACCATCACTTTTAATATCGACAAATATTGGTCTAGCTTTAGCATATAAAATAGCATTAGATGTTGCTAAAAAAGAGTTAGGAGAAGTAAGGACTTTATCTCCTTCATTCAATAATGCTAAGGCTGCGAGGTGTAATCCTGCAGTTGCATTAGAAACAGCTACTGTAAACTTAGAGCCACAATATTTTGAAATAGCACTTTCAAATTCTTGAATCTTTGGTCCTTGTGTTAAGAAGTCAGATTTTAGATTATCTACAACTGAATCGATATCGTCTTGATCGATAAATTGTCTTCCATAAGAAATAAATTTCATTTTTAAGATATTTTTTGGAGCAATTCTTTAGCTTTAAGCCAATCTTTATTTTGAATTGAGGAATATTCAAATCCTACTTCCACAGCCCTACCTGATTCATTCAATTTATTTTTAGTATAGTCTACATCAAAAACTATTGGAATAGAAGGAGTTATGACGAAATGATCATCAAATTCCAGAGTAAGATGGCTATCATCTGCAGGGCACATAACTTCATGAAGTTTTTCTCCAGGCCTAATGCCAATAATTTCATGATCTAAATCTTCTGCAAGGGCTTTTGCTAAATCTTTAATGTACATAGATGGTATTTTCGGAACGAATATTTCTCCTCCTTGCATCCTAGAAAAATTTGTAAGAACAAAATCAACTCCTTCTTGCAAGGTAATTAAAAATCTGGTCATTTCATTATCAGTAATAGGAAGTTTTTTAGCCCCCTCTTTTATAAGTTTTTGAAAAAAAGGTATAACTGATCCTCTTGACCCAATAACATTACCATATCTTACTACCGAAAATCTAGTTTTTGAACTGCCTACCATATTATTTGCTGCAACAAAGAGTTTGTCTGAGGCAAGCTTTGTTGCTCCATAAAGATTTATTGGATTTGCAGCCTTATCTGTTGAAAGTGCAATTACTTTAGATACATTATTTTTGAGTGCGGCTTTGATAACATTTTCAGCTCCATTGATGTTAGTTCTAATACATTCTGTAGGATTAAATTCTGCTATAGGAACATGTTTTAAAGCTGCTGCATGAATAATAAAATCAATATCTTCACAAACCGTATTTAAGCGATCTGCATCCCTTACATCTCCTATTAAATATCTCATACATGGATGATCAAATTTTTGAGCCATTTCATATTGTTTTAACTCATCCCTAGAAAAAACAATAATTTTATTCGGCTTAAAGCTCTTTAATAGCGTAGCAACATATTTTTTACCAAAACTGCCTGTGCCGCCAGTTATTAAAATATTTTTGTTATCAAACATAATTTTGTTCTAAAATAAACTAGTAAAGAATCATTTGCAATAACGATATTTAAAAATAAATTACGGTTATGAAGAAAGTTCTATTGGTATTTTTTATCTCAACCCTTTTTGGACAAATTTCTCGAAGCGATTTAAATAAAATTAGCAACGAACAGCTTGATTTATTAAGAAAAGAAATAAGTTCTGCACAAGTTAATATCCCAGCTAGTGGCAATGATGTCAATCAGATAGAAACAAATACTGATGTAGTGTCTATGAAAACAGAAATAATTTCAACTGTTAAATCTCCTTATTATGGTTATAACTATTTTAAAAGAGACTTAAACTTCTTTGATAATATTCCAGCTCCAAATGACTATATACTTGGTCCTGGTGATCAGATTGTAGTTTCTTTTTGGGGAGAAAGAAATTCTAGAGAAACTTTCACTATTAACAAGGAAGGACAAATATTTTATCCGGACATAGGATTTATTAATATTTCTAATAAAACATTAAAAGATGCTGAACAATTTCTTAATGAAGAATTATCAGCCGTTATTTCTACTTTAGAGGATTCAAAAAATTCTACCAATATAAATGTTAGTTTAGGAGAATTAAAATCGATTAATGTTTTTTTCACGGGGCAAATTGCCAAACCTGGTTTAAATCTAATTCATCCTTTTTCAGATGTTTTTACTGCAATTGTACAAGCAGGAGGTGTAAATATTGATGGTTCTTTGCGTAATGTTGAAATAATTAGATCTAATTCAGTAGTTGAAATAGTAGATTTTTATTCTTTTTTCTTATCAGGGAAAAATAATTTTTCAAAATTGCGTTTATTAGATGGCGATATAATTCATATCCCTACCGTTAAAAATAGAGTTGAGCTTACTGGGTCAATAACTAGCACAGGATTTTTTGAATTTACTAGTGGTGAATCCTTAGAAGATTTAGTTAAATATGCTGGTGGATTAAAATTTAATGCAAGTACTTCAGCAATAATTAATTCAATAGAACCAATTGAGAACAGAATATCAGATGACAATGCAAGAATTAGCAAAGTTATTACTTCAAATGAATTCTCATCATTGGATCTAAGTAATGGTGATGCTATAGAATTTTTATCAATTTATTCTGCAGATAAAATGATTGAAATTCTTGGCAAGGTTAAGCGACCAGGTAGCTACCCAGCTAATTCAAGCTTAAAAGAAACACTTATCTTATCTGGAGGATTTGAAGACCCTGAATTTTTGAAAAGTATCAATCAAGAAGAAATTATTGTTTTACGTAAAGATGAAAATCAATTTTATTCTATTGAAATTCGTACTTCATTTGAAAACTCCTCAAATATCACTTTAATTCCTGGAGATAAAGTTTTTGTTTATGAAAATAGTTATTATGATAATAACTATTTCTTTACAATTTCTGGAGAGTTTAATAAAACAGGTTCTTTCCCTTATAAAAAAGGAATTACTTTAGAGGATGCTATAAAGCTAGGTGGAGGCTTAACAGAAATGTCATCAAAACAAAATATTGTTCTTCTTGAAGAATTTTCTAGTGTAGATGATAAAAACAACATCAATATTAAATCTAATAAAGTTTCTAATCTTTCTAACAATCTTAAGCTTACACCTAATTCAATAATTATTGCTTTACCATTGGAAAATACTATCCGAGTTGAAGGAAATGTTTTTAATCCTGGCTTAGTTGCAGGAGATGGGTTGTCTGTTCGAAAAGTTATATCATTATCAGGTGGATTAAAAAAATACACTGATAGAAAAAATATTTATATAATAAGGGCAAATGGAACAAACGAAACAGCAAAGTGGAAAAAGCTTTCTGCCGGAGATACATTAATTATTCCAGTTAAACCTGAAAAAGATTTTGATATTACAACATTTGTGGCTGATATTGCTCAAACGTTAGCTAATATTGCGGCTATATTAATTCTTATAGATAATAGCGATACTTAACCGTGATTGATAGATACATTTTTAATAAAAACACAATTGATATTAAGAATTTAATTTCCTTTTTCAGAGAAAGTATAATTAAAAGAAAGACGATTCTCATTGCTTTGATTTTATTGAATTGTATTGGTATTTTTTTTGGAGCTCCCAAATATAAAGCAAATACTTCTTTTTACACCGAATTTAAGAAAACTCCTTCGTCATCTTCATTATCCTTTTTTGATCAAATAATATCAGGTAAAGGACAATTGCTATTTAATGTCGAAGATTTGTTAAAGTCAGATCAATTCCTTGATGAAATAGTAAATTCGAATTTTTTAATCAACAATAAAAAGACATCTTTAGCAAGCCACTGGTTTGATAAAGAAGAGCAGATTTTTAATCCAATAACACTTATCAAAAAGTTGGATAATTCTCTACATCTCAAGCCCAATATTTCAAAGAATGAACTAAACAGTTTCAAAGCAAAAGAGAAACTAAAAGAAATGCTAAAATATTCTGAAGATAGAAAAACTGGATTGCATTCTATATCAATAGTAATAAAAAAATATCCTGATTTGGCCATTCAAATTTTGGAAAAAATTTATGGTTCTATTGTTCTTTATTCCAATGAAGTAACAAACACAAAGGCGAAAGAAAAAAAGGAATTTATTGAAACAAGAATATTATCATTAAAATCAGATTTGCTTCAAAGTGAAGAAAAATTAGTTGAATTCATTGCTAATAATAGGAGTTTTACACAATCCCCAGTATTAGTTCTTGAAAAGGAAAGACTTGAACGAGATATCGCTTTGCAAAGCCAGTTGTTCATTAGACTTTCAGATGAATTAGAACTTGCAAAAATTGATGAAAAAGATAATACATCATCTATATTTTTGTTACAAGAACCACATGTTTTAACTAGGAAGTCTGGAGGAAATGCTTTAATGAATTTGATAAGAGTAGCCATAACCTATTCATTGTTTATTTTTATATTTGAAGCATTTTTAAACCGAAAAAAACTCTTTAGTTTTTAATAATGATTATTTGGCTTACAGGACAACCTGGTAGTGGGAAAACTACTCTCGCTAATGAAATAATAAATACTCTTCAAACAGAATCTAAAAATTTAAAAATAATAAATTTAGACGGTGATGATTTAAGATCAATTAATAAAAATAAAGATTATTCTAAAGAAGGAAGAATTAAAAACATTTCTACTGCCATTTCAATTGTCAGATTTTTAGCAAATAAAAATTATATATGTATTATATCTATTGTAGCACCATATAGGTTTTTAAGAGATGAATTAAAGGATGAATTTCCTTTGTTGGAAGTATATCTTTTTACAGACGAAAAAAGAGGTAGAGAAGATTTCTTTGCAAAAGATTATGAGGTACCAATTGATCCTAATCATCTTGCAATAGACACAGGAAAACTAAATATTAAGGAAAGTGCTAATGAAATACTCGATGTTTATAGGAAGATGGCAACCTTGGCATAAAGGTCATCGATGGTTAATTGATCAAAGATTGAATGAAGGTAAGAATGTTCTTATTTGCGTGAGAGAAGTCGGCAAGGACGACAATAATCCTTACGACCCTAATAGTGTTAAGGAGAATATTGAAATAGAACTTAAAGATTTAATTGACAAAAAAAGAGTTAAAGTAGCTATCATTCCTGATATTGAATCTGTAAATTATGGTCGTGGAGTTGGTTATGAAATTATAGAACATGTTCCACCAAGTGATATAGGCAAAATTTCAGCCACTGAAATCAGAAAAAAGCGTTTAAATAATTAGGGCCCATAGCTCAATTGGTTAGAGCAACGGACTCATAATCCGCAGGTTCGGGGTTCAAGTCCCTGTGGGCCCACCAAGAACTGCTAAATTATGAGTGAAAGAAGTTTATTGAGTGATATATACCTCTTTCAAACTTATTAGGGCATCTTTTGAACTTAATATGAGATCCTATTTCAGCATTATTCCAGTGAGCATACCTTGGTCCTTGAAGAATATTAAAAAGCAATCTTGAGTCTAATTTATAAGCTACATAATCTTTACTTTCATCTAAGTCATTGACAAAATTAAATCCTGAACCATTCATACTTACTTCTACAAAATTATTGTTGTCAATCTCGATATACCAGATTGTATCACTTGAGAATTTCATCTCACTTCTTTTGTTTTCCATTCTCAGGTAAGCTGGCTCAATAAGTTCTTTAATTTGTTCTATATTTGGTTCTTCTTCAGATTGATAATCCAGCTTTATTTTAGATAATATCTCGTGCATATAGATTTTTTTTTCTTTTAAGTTGATAGGAATATATTCTTGAGATTTTTCTTTAGTATTTAAGTCAAAATAGGTATTTGTATTAAGAAGAATACATTTTGAATTGCTCTTAATAACTTTTGATTTAGTTAAATATTTTTTTGCATAGCTAATATCCGGTACTGCTTTTCTTTCATCTAGCTTAAAAAGATTTCCAGCAAGAGTGTATGTACCTGCAAAAGGCATATAAAACTCAGGTTTTATTTGATTAATATAGCTTTCTGCTTGTGAAAGAAATTGGGTCATTTTGTTCTCCTCCGCTTCAGCTCTTTCATTGTCAGATAATTCAAAACACTGAGGGTAGGGTCCAGCTCCTCCATATCCGACTAATAAAAAATCTATTTTCTTATATTGATTCATTACCATATCTATAGCTTGAGAAGAAAGATCGTAAGGACAATCATTGGTATTTAATACACAATAATTATTATCGCTAATAACACACAAGGAATCAATTTGAGTAGATTTATAATTAGTCTCAATTAGGCCACAACCCATAAATTTAGCACAAAGCTCAGGATTGCAGTTATCCGCAGCTAAGATATTTATTGAAACATCATTTTTGAGCAATGTTTTTTTATTATGCATTAACTCTGTTACATTAAATCCTAACCGTTCTATGTTCATTTTTAAAAAAGGGGAATCATATGCATGAATTAATACAGGAATATCCTTATTAAGCTTTTCAAAAGATTTTCTACTAAAGTGATCGGGATGAATATGACTTACATATATATAATCAATATCATTAAAAAAATTTTCTTCCAAATCTAAAGGTGGATAGATATGCCAAGAGCCATAATATTCGCCACTAACAAACCAAGGATCGCATAATATTTTTACATTATTTGATTCTATAATAACACAAGATGAGTTTATATGTTTTATTTTCATATTTTTTGAAATTTTTGAAACATAATTTATTCTAAATAATAAATTTTTGAAATATAATTTATTCTAAATAATAAATAAAAATCATATATTTTTTTATGTCTTCTCATTCTTATATAAAAAATAAAAATAATAATAATATTTTTATAAATATAAATGGAAAATTGTTTCATAGAAACAAAGCTAAAATTTCTGTATTTGATAGTGGTTTTCTATTAGGAGATGGTGTTTGGGAAGGTATTAGATTGCATGACTCTAAGCTTATTTTTATTGATGAGCATCTTGACAGATTGTTTGAAAGTGCTGCTGGAATTTCACTGAATATACCTTTTACAAAAGACAAAATAATTGATGAAATTAATAAAGTATTATTGAAAAATTCTATGGAGAAAGATGTTCATATAAGGCTAATTATTTCTAGAGGCGACAAGATAACTCCATATCAAAACCCTAATGCAAACGTTGGTCCAATAAATTTTGTTATTATCCCTGAGTATAAAAAAACAGACCCTAAGACTTATCATGATGGAGTTGTAATAGGAAGAGTCCCAATTATTAGACCTTCTGAAAATATTTTAAGCACCCACTTTAATACTTTGAGTAAACTTAATTGTATATTAGCAAGTATTGAAGCAAATAAGCTCGGTTTTGATGAAGGTATAATGAATGATCCTAATGGCAATATAAGTACATGTAATTCAACCAATCTTTTTTTTATTAAGGGAGGTAAAGTATTGACATCAAAAGGAAAATATTGTCTTAATGGCATCACTCGGGGGAAAGCTATTGAGATTTGTAAAATGAATAATATCCCTTTATCAGAAAAGGATTTTACTTTTGAGGATATAGCAGATTGTGATGAAGCTTTTGTAACAGGAACTTTTGCTGGAATTATTCCAGTTTCAAAAGTAGAAAATAGAGATTTAAAATCAACTAATTTAGATTCTTTAGTGAATGAAATAAGACATTTATACAACAATCTTATTAAAGTGAAAATTAATTCATAATGATAGTAGCTTGTTGGTCTGGGCCTAGAAATATTTCCACTGCAATCATGAGATCTTGGTCATCTAGAAAAGATACATTTGTGACAGATGAGCCATTTTATGCTTACTATTTGAAAGAAACTCAGAATAATCATCCAATGAGTGAAAAAATAATTAATCATTACTTATCTGATTATGATAGAGTTGTTAATTTCCTTACAGATGAAATTCCAAATAAAAAAAATATTTGGTATCAAAAGCATATGGCCCACCATTTAATTGATGTAAGCAAAATTGACTGGATTAAAAAATGTGAAAATTGCATTTTATTAAGACATCCAAAAGAGGTCATAAGTTCTTATACAGCTAAAAATAACTTGAAAAGTGTTGAAGAGTTAGGATACCCACAGCAGTTTGCAATTGTAAAGTTTCTAAAAAAATCAAATCAAAGATTTAAGATTATTGATTCTGCAGATTTACTTAAAAATCCTCAAGAAGTATTATTTGATTGGTGTAAAAAAATCAATATAAAATTTGATGAATCTATGCTTCATTGGGAAAAAGGGAATCATCCAAATGATGGTATTTGGTGGCAACATTGGTATGATAATGTAATAAACACTTCAGGATTTCAAAAATATCAAAAAAAAGATATTAGCATTGAGAATAAATACGATTCTATTTATAATGAATCAATGGAATACTTTAATTATTTAAAAGGTTTCAAATGAAATCTTTATTGAAATTATGGGCACAGCCATCTTGGATTAAATGGATAGTATATTTAGCTATAGTTTATATTCTATTTTTAATTAAAGAAGCTTTTGCTATAGTGCTCTGGTTTCTTTTTTGTATTATTTTATATTATATCATTTTTGCTAACAACATATTTAAAACAAGGACTTACTATGAAAAAAATAATTTTTAGTTTATTAGTATGCACATTCTTGTCTTGCCAGGAAAATAGACCCCATGGGAATCAATATAAGCTACCAGAATTAACTCCAAACAACTTCTTAATAGGAAGTTTAAATGAAAATCGATCATCTTATAGAGTATCATTTTATGATATTAATATTGATTTTGATATTGATGGCAAATCATTAGACGGTTTTGTAACAATTAAAGCTGAAAGCATAAGAGACTTAAATAAACTACAGATTGACTTAGCAGAAAATTTAAGTATAAAAAAAGTAACTCATAAAAATCAGGAATTATCTTTTTCAAGAGAATTTGATGCAGTATTAATTGATTTTATTTCAACTATTAAAAAAGGCAGTATTTTTGAGTTTACTATTTTTTATCAAGGGATTCCTCAGAGTGCAGATAATCCGCCATGGGCTGGAGGATTTACGTGGTCAAAAGATAAAGAAGGACGTGATTGGGTTGCTGTTTCTTGTGAAGGTGAAGGCGCAAGAATTTGGTGGCCTAATAAAGACCATATTACAGCAGAAGGTGATAGTGTAAGAATGGCATACACAGTTCCATCAAATATGGTGGCAGTAGGTAATGGTAAATTAAAAAATATCATTACTAAAGATAATAAATCTACTTATGTATGGTTCGTCAGTAATCCAATAAATAATTACAATATTTCAGTTCAAATTGGAAATTATGTAGCAGTTCAAGATACTTTGATTAAAGATGATATCATTCATAACATGAATCATTATGTTCTGGATTACAATAAAGAGCTTGCTTCAAATTATTTTACCCAATCAAAAGAAGTTATACGATTTTATGAAAAGTACTTTGGCGATTATCAATGGTATGAAGATGGCTATAAACTAATTGAAGTACCATACTTAGGAATGGAACATCAATCCGCAGTGACTTATGGTAATGGATTTAGCATTTATAATGGATTGAGAAGTAAAAGTTGGCCAATGTATGGTGTTATAGATCCCCTTATTATACATGAGACAGGGCATGAATGGTTTGGTAATAGTGTTACTGCATCAGACCCAACACATATCTGGATTCATGAAGGATTGCAAGTATACTCAGAAGCAATATATTTTGAAGATAAGTTTGACAGTTATGAAGTTGGAGTCCATTATTTAAATTCTCTTAAGAATAGAATTGTTAACGAAATACCTATAGTAGGCAGAGAAAATGAAAATCATTGGGCCCTTCATGGTGATACTTATATGAAAGGTGCATGGGTAATGCATACTTTACGAAGTGCAATAAATAATGATGAAATTTGGTTTCAAATTTTAAAAGAATTTATGACCGAAAATGCCAAAGGTTTTGCAAGTACGGGCGATTTTTTTGCAAAAGTTGCTGAAAAAACTAATCAAGATTATTTGTATTTTGCTGAACAATATTTTTATACTCCAAATCAACCAAAATTAGAACATTATCAAACAGATAATAATTTTTATTTTAGGTGGAATAATGTAAATAACAATTTTATAATGCCATTAGATTTACTTGTTAATGGTCAGGTTGTAAGAGTTTTTCCTACTTCTGATTATCAGTCGCTTAAAATAAGTAAACACTCTCAAATTGAAATTATGGATTGGAAATTTTACGTAGAACCAGTTCTGATGAACTAGTCTATGAAATTATATCTAATATTTTTATTATTTTTATCGATTCTTTTCCCAAAAGAAAATAAGAAAATATCAATTGACATCTATGATTATGATAAGATTGAATGGTGGTCAAAGTTCAATAATAATGGTTTGAATTTTACTCAATCTAATATTTCATTATCATATAAGAATGATTTCGATAATTATGAGCTATTAATAAATACCCATATATCTAATGAAAAGATAATTGTTGGAGAATCTTATATTTCTTTTCCGCTATCAGATATTTATAAAGTAAAATTTGGGAGGTATTATAGAGATTTTAGTTCATATCTAAATGATGAACTTAGTTCAGGATCTATGCTAATAGGGATAAATGCTTTACCAATTCCCAAGATTGGTTTATTGGGTGAATATCAAATCAAGAAAAATAATAAATTTAAACTTACTTATGGCCTAGCACATTCTATTTTAGATAAGAATGATATCTATAATGAATCTCCATTCATACATGAAAAATTTTTGTATTTAATAAAGAACGAGGATAATTATGATTATGGTTTTGGATTTGTTCATGAAGCTATATGGGCAGGCAGTACATATATTAATGGCAAATTTCCAAGTTCATTTAATGATTTTTTGAAAGTTATTATAAGTGCTGATGGAGAGAAGATCGAAGGACAATCGCATGCAAATGCTTTAGGTAACCATTTAGGAATATGGGATTTTTATTTTACCAAAAAAAACAAATACAATGTCTTAAAGTTTTATTACCAGCATTTATTTGAAGATACTAGCGGTCTAAGATTTCAAAATAGGTTTGATGGTTTATGGGGCATTGAATATAAAGATTTATCATCAAAATTTAATTATGTTCTGGAATATATTAATACTAGCAATCAAGATAGAGATCCACCTTATGTAAATGAAAATTACTATAATCACAGTGAATACAAACTTGGATGGAGCTATAAAAGCTATGTTATTGGTAACCCTTTTATAGATAATATTAATAATAATCCATCTAAAGTTATTCATGCTGGTATCAGCTATAATGATTTAAATAATTATAAATTTAAAATTTTACTTTCAAAAAGAATAGATACAAATGATACATTAAAATATTCAGTTAGTGTCGGTAAAGTATTTCAAAACTTTACAACATCATTTTTTATAAATGGAATGAAATCAAAAAATATCGGATTAACAATTCTTTATGATATATAATTTCTTTCAATCAAATCACAAATTATATGTCCAATTAAAATATGCATTTCTTGAATACGTTGAGTACTATTTGAATCAACATTAATATTTAAGTCAGAAATATTTTTTAATTTCCCACCGTCGTTTCCAGTTAGTGATATCACTTTAATACCAGCTTTTTTTGCATAAGTTGCTGCATTATTGATATTGTTTGAGTTACCGCTAGTTGAAAGACCAATTAAAATATCTCCTTTTTTACCGCTAGCTTTTAATTGTCTACTAAAAATATTTTCAAATGAGTCATCATTGGACCAAGCTGTTAAAAAAGCAGTATCAATATTTAAGCATATTGAATTAAATGGGCTGATTTTATTCTTATGCATTCCACCAATCAATTCGGCAGATAAATGATTTGCTTGAGATGCACTTCCACCATTTCCGCACCAAAAAATTTTTGAACCATTATCAAGAGCATCTATCATTATCTTGATAGCACTATCAATTTTTAACTCATCAAATTTCATGATAGTTTCTGAGTGTTCTTCAATAAATTGTTTAATTAAAAGTTTATTCATTTGCATTAATATAATTATTTATCTCATCAATTGTAACAGAAGCAGTACCAGGCTTACTAACTGCTAATGCAGAAGCATTAATAGCAAACTCAGCAGATTTTTCAATATCTTTGGTAATTGCAAATGCTAAACTTATGCTTGAAATCACTGTATCGCCAGCTCCAGTAACATCAGGGGTTTTTACAAATCTCGCTTTTAAGTGTTTTACATAATCATTATTACCTATGATTGTCATTCCCTGTTCTCCTCTTTTAGCGATTATGTATTTTAGATTATATTTTTTTAGCATTGTCTTACAAGATAATATTATATCATCTTCTGAAGCAATTTCATTTCCTGACAATTGCTTTAGCTCATTGAGATTAGGTGTTATAATATCACATTGATTAAAATTAATAAATGATTTCTTTGGGTCTAAAAATACTATAGAACTTTCTGGTTTTTTAAACCAATTTTTTGTTAATACCCCTTTATTATAATCAGAAAGAACTATAACGTCATAATTATCAAAATTTTTATCCATAAAACTACATTTTTTTTCTAAAGTCTCTTCATTATCAATTCTAGCAATTTGCTTATCATTTGAATATATCCTCTGCTTTAAAGTTGTGCTAAAATTTTGAATTATATCAATATATGTACTATCAATACCTTCTTTATTTAAGATTGATAGAAGTTTTTCTCCCCAAGAATCATCTCCTATTGCTCCGGCGCAAGAAACTTTTGCCCCTAAAGATGATATATTCATTGCAACATTAGCTGCTCCACCTGCGATGGAATAATTACTGGTAGGTCTAATTACAGGCACAGGTGCTTCTGGAGATAGTCTTGATGATGAACCCATTATATAATTATCAATCATTAAATCACCAACTACTAATACTTTTATAGATTTAAAATCAAAGCTCATTTTATTTTTCCTTGGTTTTCAACAATTTCTTTTTTCTTATTCAAAGTTTCTTCATCAATTAAATATTTTTTATCAATAATGTTAAGTTCATTATTTAGTTTATAAACTAATGGAACTCCAGTAGGTATATTAACTTCAATTATTTCTTTATCTGATAAACCTTCCAAAATTTTAATTATTGCTCTTAAAGAATTACTATGAGCTACAATCAGATGATCTTTTTCATTATTCTTTATAAAATCAAAATAATTTTTCAAGAATGGCATTAATCTACTAATCACATCTTTCAGGCTTTCTCCAACAGGAAGTTCACACTCTAAATTGCTAAATTTTTTATTATTTTTTGGATGACGTATATCACTAATTTCAAGTTGAGGAGGAGGTATGTCAAAGCTTCTTCTCCAAACTTTAACTTGATCTTCCCCGTACTTTTTTGCTGTTTCAGATTTATTTAATCCTTCTAGAGCTCCATAGTGTCTCTCATTTAGCCTCCAATCATTTTTTATTTTTGATTTTGGGTAATTAATTATTTGAGATACAATATCTGTAGTTTCAGTTGCTCTTTTTAATAGAGAAGTATAAATGCTTTGAATATTAAATTGATTTTCTAAAATTATTTTACCTGAATATTCTGCTTCTTCAATTCCAAGTTTAGTTAATGACACATCTCTCCATCCCGTAAAACGATTTTCAAGATTCCATGTGCTTTGTCCGTGTCTTAAAAGTATTAGATTCATTATTAATGTTTAATATTTTTTGGGAATAAAATTACAATGAACGTTTTTAAAACTATTTTCATATCCATAATAAAATTAGAATTTTTCATATATTCATAATCTAATTCAACTTTTCTATCGTAGCTATTGCTATCTCTACCATTAACCTGTGCTAACCCTGTAATGCCAGGCTTAATTTTGTGAATACCTTTGCGTTCCCTCATCTCTTTAATAATCTCTTCATTATCTACCATACATGGTCTTGGACCTATAAAATACATCTCACCTTTTAAGATGTTGAAAAACTGAGGAAGTTCATCAAAACTAAATTTTCTTAATATTCTTCCTAATTTTGAGATATAACTATCTGCATTATCAAATTCTTCAGTAGGTAGTTCAGGAGTATTTTTTTTCATGGTTCTAAACTTATAAAGAGAAAAAACCTTATTATTTAAGCCATAATTTTTTTGAATGTAAATGATAGGAAATCCGTCAAAAATAGAAATTAGAAGTGAAATAATTATAAACAATGGTGACAATAATGCTATTAAGACCAATGCTATTATTCTACTTATCATTAAAATTATATTGTTCTAAATTTTATCAAAAAAATATCGAAAATTAGTACCTATATTCGTCCTTCTTATAAGGTCCATTAACTTTTACACCAATATATTTTGCTTGAGATTTTGTAAGTTTTGTCAAATCAGCGTCAAGATGTTTTAAATGAATTCTAGCAACTTCTTCATCTAACTTTCTAGGTAAATCATATATTCCTGTTACAGGTTTATTTTTTGCTAGAAACACCTGTGCCAAAACTTGATTTGAAAACGAAGTGGACATTACAAAACTTGCATGTCCAGTTGCACACCCTAAGTTAACTAATCTACCTTCTGCCAATATGAATATTTGCTTACCATTTTTGAAAGTATACCTATCAAGTTGTGGTTTTATTTGATCTCTTTTTGCGCTTGATTTATTTAATGCATCTACTTGAATTTCGTTATCAAAATGTCCAATATTACAAACAATAGCTTGATCTTTCATTTTTTTCATATGTTTCAAAGTAATGATATCTTTGTTACCTGTAGTTGTAACGAAAATATTCCCTCTATTCAAAACATCTTCTAATTTTTTAACTTCAAATCCTTCCATTGCTGCTTGAAGAGCGCATATTGGATCTATTTCAGTTACAATAACCTTGCAACCATATGACTTCATTGATTGTGCTGATCCTTTACCTACATCTCCATAACCGCAAACCACAACAGTTTTTCCTGCAAGCATAATCTCTGTTGAACGTTTAATACCATCAGCCAATGATTCTCTGCAACCATAAAGATTATCAAATTTAGACTTAGTTGCTGCATCATTTACATTGAATGCTGGAAAAAGCAATGAAGCATCCTCAACCATCTGTTCTAAACGTGCTACTCCAGTCGTAGTTTCTTCTGAAACTCCTATTATTTCAGGTACAATATTATGCCAGTGATTTGGATCTTTTTTATGTACTTTCCTTAAAAGTTCTTCAATCACAATTTCTTCTTCAATTTTTGTAATTATCTTTGGAAGCTTTTTATATTTGTTATAATAATTTTCTAATTCGTATCCTTTATGAATAAGCAATGTAGCATCTCCACCGTCATCAACAATAAGATTTGGACCTAAATTGTCTTTAAAAGTCAAAGCTTGAAGTGTGCAGTCCCAATATTCTTTAAGAGTTTCACCTTTCCATGCAAAAACTGGAATTTTTGTTTTTGCAATTGCAGCTGCAGCTTCATCTTGAGTAGAGAAAATATTGCAACTTGCCCATCTTATATCAGCTCCTAAATCTTTTAAAGTTTCAATAAGAATTGCAGTTTCAATTGTCATATGAAGTGATCCTGTTAGCCTAAAACCTTTCAGTGGTTTTGATTTAGAATATTTTTTTCTCAATTCCATCAGACCTGGCATTTCTCTTTCTGATATATTAATCTTATCTCTACCCAACTTTGCTAGTACAATATCTTTAATTTTGTATGGCAAGGATTTAACAATATTTTTTGATTGTTTCTTAATTTTATTTCTAGATTTAACTAATTTATTTTTTTCTGATGTTAATAATCTCATGTTTCCCCTTAAAAGTTTAATTCATTAGATATATCTGTATTTTCCCAAGCAAGATGGTTTTTACCAAAATGACCATAGTTAGTTGTATGTGATAAATCTAGTTGAAATAGATTAAATTTTCTAATGATTCCCAATGGTGTCAAATCAATATTTTTAGAAATCCATTCAGATATATCATTTCTAACTTCACCATCACAATAAACGTAAAGCGATACAGGCTCTTTAATTCCTATAGCATAACTTAGCTGAACAGTAGCGTTTTGCGAAGTTCCTGATGCTACAATATTTTTAGCTAAATATCTTGCCATATATGCACCGCTTCTATCAACTTTTGTACAGTCTTTTCCGCTAAAAGCTCCTCCTCCATGAGGAGCATACCCGCCATAAGTGTCAACAATAATTTTTCTTCCAGTAACTCCAGTATCACCATCTGGTCCACCTGTCACAAAATTACCAGTTGGGTTAACTTGAAATATAGTATCTTCATCATACATATTATCCAATTCAGGTTTAATAATTTTTTCTACTCTTTTTTGAACTTCAACAGGATTATCTTTTAAATCTTTGCTATGTTGAGTACTACAAATAATATTTGATATTCTTACGGGTTCATTCACATTACTGTATTCGACTGTAACTTGTGCTTTTCCATCTGGACCCATCCAATTTTGGCCAGCATGTCTTGCAGTTGAAAGTGCTTTAGTAATTTTATGACTATAATAAATTGCACTTGGCATGAAGGAGTCATTTTCATTGCATGCATATCCAAACATCATTCCTTGATCACCTGCACCAAAATTATCAGTTCCTCTTGCAATATCAACACTTTGATTATGAATCAAATTTTTAAAAGATAGTGTATTCCAATGAAAGTTGTCTTGTTCATAACCAATATCTTTGATCGTACTCCTTACTAGTTCTTCAATGGAGTCTATATTGTCCATTAAGTCCGTCTTCACTTCTCCAGCAATGGTTACCATATTTGAAGATACCATTGTTTCAATAGCTGCTCTGTGACTTTCATTTTGATTTATTAAAAAATTTGCCACATTATCTGAAATGAGGTCAGCAACTTTATCTGGGTGACCTTCTGTAACTGATTCAGATGTAAAAAAATAGTTTTTCATCAGTTTTTTTTTATCCAATCATGTTTTGTATAATCAACAGTAATTTCATCACCAGAATTTATATGTATTAATGTTTTAATTTTAATAAAATCTCCAATATAAACTGCTTCACAGTTAGGTTTCTTTGAATGATTAAAAAATCCACCTAAAGGAGTTCTAATATATCCATGAGAAAACCTATCATCTTTTATATGAGATATTCCAAGTTCACTTTGTGATGTTATTTCACATGTTGCAAAGAGGCCCAATCCATGAATCAAAGATTTTTTAATTGTAACATTTGACGGCAAAGGCTCAAATGTCTTTAATTTTTTGAAATTCTCCACGTGAAATAATATAATTATTTAAACTTAGAATAAATGTTTTTTTTAAAATGTAATTAGAATATATTCACATCGTAATGAAGACAGTCCTAGGAAATCCAACTTAATGAACTTGATAAGTCAAATAATATTATTACAAGAAGTTGATAGTAAATTATTTGAAATCAAAAAATTATTAGGAGACCTACCTTCAAAAGTTGAAGAATTAATAAAAAAAGAAGATAACTTTAAACTTTCCTTAGAAAATAAACAGAATGAATTAAAAGAAACATCTGTTTCAATTAGTTCAAATGAAACTCTCGTTGAAACTACTTCAGAAAAAATTAATTCACTAAAAGACAAACTTATCGATGGATCAATTAGCACTAATAAAGAATATGATGCTATGATGGAAACCATAGATTTCGAAAAAAAATTATTATCTGAAAAAGAAAATGAGCTGATTGAGTTAATGAGTAAGAAAGAAGAGCTTGAGAAGGAAATTGAAGAAGACACTTCAGCTCTTGATGGGATAATCACTGAGCTGACTTCAAAAAAAGATGCCTTAAATACTAAAATGCAAGAAGTAGCAGAAGAGCAAAATGCTTTAGAATCTGAAAGACAATCTGTAGCTAAAAATATTGACTCAGATAAAATGTTAAAATATTCTGAAATATATGAAGCACGAGAAGGTTTAGTGGCAGTAGAAATACTCGATGGAAGTTGCGGAGGTTGTGGAGCAATGGTTCCACCTCAGCTTGTTAACGAAGCTCTTTCCCAAAAAATCGTTTATTGTGGTAACTGTAGTAGATTTCTTTATAAAATAGAAAATTAATTTTTTACTTCTAAATTCAATATCTATCCCTT
>CESQ01060990.1_pt1 | contig 34758 bp, 31 predicted proteins | sample 361401 | NCBI WGS metagenome assembly CESQ01 (sample SAMEA2622119, study PRJEB7988) | marine metagenome | isolation source: saline water (ENVO:00002010), including | reverse complement strand
GGGGTTGACAGGCGACGCGCCGCCGGACCGCCATTGAGCAGCAGCCACCCGCTAGACCGTTGGCACAGTGCCGCCATCAATGACAAATTCCGTTCCGCTGATTGATGCTGCGCGCGGAGAGGCCAGAAACGCAATGAGGTTAGCTACCTCTGCCGGCTGCGACGGGCGCCCAAGCGGGATGCGACCCAACGAATCCATGATGATCTGCTTGCCGCCCTCATAGTCGGTTCCGGCGTCTTCCGCCAAACGCTCTGCCAGCGCGACCGAGGCCTCGGTTTCTACCCAGCCCGGTGACACCCGAATCACGCGCACCCCTTTTGGCGTCACTTCCTTGGAAAGGCTTTTGCTGTAGGTAGAGAGCGCCGCCTTGGCTGCTGCGTAGGCCGTGGTGGCTTCGGGCAGGGGCAGTTTGTTCTGAATGGAGGTGACGCGAATGACAACACCTGCCCCGCGCTGCAGCATGTTGGGCAGCAAGACGCGATCCAGTCGCACGGCCGGCAACAGGTTCAGGTCCAGCTCGCGCTGCCAGTGCGCATCGCTGAGTGCGGCAAAGCCGCCACCGGGCGAGGACGAGCCTCCCAGCACGTGCACCAGCACATCTACGCCGCCCAACATGCGCTCTGCTTCTGCTGCCAACATCTCGCAACCCTGCGCGGTAGTGAGATCGACCGCCAGGTGCAGGCAGTCGGGTAACGGGTTGGTGACCTGCCGAGCTGCGGTCATCACCTTGGCCCCTTCCGCGACAAATAGCTCGACCACTGCCTTGCCAACGCCCTTGGTACCGCCTGTGACTAGCACGCGCTTGCCGCTTAATTGCAGGTTCATGAGGGTTTGATCTCCAGGGACTGGATCTGGCCTTGCTGCAGCACAAACACATGGTCGAGTTGCACCGGGCTACCGGGGAAGTTACCTGTTAGTCGTGCCCGAACATTGAGCACGTCATTATCAGTGAGTGATGTGTTCGATTACATCGAGATGTTTTATAACCCCAAGCGCCGGCACAGCAGCGCTATGCAGCTATCGCCAGTGGAGTTTGAAAAGCGCTATTTCCAGAGCTTGGAGAGTGTCTAGGAAAGCCGGGGCGATTCACTTTGACAGCTTACCAGGCTCAAAAATGCCCCTGAGAAAGGCTTCTAGACAGTATCCGTTGAGCTTGGCTCAAGACGTAGCATGGTCACTCCACTATCGCCTTCAACAACGCATCACGCGCATCCTGGTAAAACTGGATGTCGATCTTGGTGGCCATGTCGTCAGACAGGTCATACAGTTGCCGCCTAGCCGTTACCGGCATAAGCAGTGTGCCGGCGCCCTTTTCAACCGCCAGCTCAGCAATATTGACCGCATTGCTGATGGGCTCGATAGAGCCACCCAGGTTGATTTCACCGACAACGATCAGGCCACCTTTCACGGATTTTTTCAGCAAGCTGCTGCACATCGCTACAAGCGCAGCAATACCCAGCTTAGAGCCACGCTTGGCCGAGTCGAAGGCTCGAAGCTGAATAGAGAACTCATGGGACCTCGGGTCACGATCACCGATCAACTGCGCTGACCGAGCATATAGATTTTGCTCAGCGTAACGAACGGACTCCTTGAACGCTGCAGGTGCTGGGTTATTTAGAATCTTTACCCCAGAGCCTGGACCTTCGTTTACCTCGATTCGGTACAGACCGGCGTTGTCATCAATGTCAGCACCGCCTTCACTGATAGTCCAGATCTGGCCTGGCTCCAGCGGATCATCCCCAATCTCGTTGTCAGCCCGGAGCTCGGGCGTGGCGACGAACTTCTCGACGCCATCGTCGCCGATGAAATAGCTGAAATGCGTATTACGAAACTCGGCTGCGCCTACCCGCTTCTGCTGCTCTTTCACACGGCGGCGTACTTCGAGACCCAGGCGGGTGGCCCACTCCAGATCCTCGTCGGACACTGGTATGTCCTGGTTGGGATACATTAGCTTGAGCAGACCAGACACCGTCTTGTTAACGGCATTGGTATCACGGCCACTGAGCGCACCGCCCAGGTGAACGCGGTTTTGCATGGCCGATACGCGGCTCTCGAACCGCAGGCGGCTCATACACTCGGAGAAGAAGTCACTGACCAGGCCAAAGTGATCGGTAGTCAGATCTTTGTTCATCTTCGGCACATCCCAACCCGGCAGGTAACAATGAATGCGGTCCATCCAGGCGGTGTCGTCGCGCATTTCAGCCGGTAGTGGACCAAACAGGTGGCCGACTCGTTGCTGGTGTTCGACATCCACATCAAAGTTGCCAACGAACACCATGGAGCCATCAGCACGGATGCTTTCCTTACCGCGGCTGAACTCACCGGACTCCATGTAGCCTTTCATGATGTTGATCCCTTCCTTAGTATCGAAGGAAATCCCACTGACCTCATCAAAACAAACCACATCGTACTGGCAGACCAGGCCGCGCTGGCCACTAGCATTGTTAACGAACATCTTCGCGATGGTCGCTTTACCACCGGAAATCAGGTGAGCGTAGGGCGATACCTGCTGGAATAGATGACTCTTACCCGTGCCTCTTGGCCCCAGTTCAACCATGTTGTAGTTGCGCTCAACGAAGGGGACCATACGCAGCAGGATGGCATCCTTAGCGCGCTGGGTCAGGGCATCGGATTCCAGACCAATGGAGCGCACTAGAAAATCACGCCACTCTTCGCTAGTGAAGTTACTGCGTGCCTCAGCCAGGATATCCAGCACATTGCGCTTCGACATCTGGATCGGCCGCAGCTCGGAGATGCCAAAGGCGTTACCCTTCTCCTCGGCAATCACGCTGTCGTATTCAAGAGTGACCTCGGCGTAAAAGCCACCGGTCAACAGCCGCTCGTTATCATCAACAATTTTGTCAGCGATACGAACTCGATTCAGATTCAAACTGGGTAGGCTAGCCAGATAGCCACCTTCTTTTTCGACAAAGCGCACACTGACGATATCTATCAGCTTGGCAGAGCCTTCCTTGTAGGCCCGCGCCTTGAACAACTCCTCCTCGCCAGCACGCACAGTGCGTGACGACAGTTGACGCTGCACAATCTCGAGCCCCTCTTCGATCTCATCAGGGTCCGTGGAGGCACAATATCGCCCCAACATAAACTCGACTACATAGGTCGGCACCGGAAACTGACGTGCAAAGGTTCGGACCAGGTCCTTGCGAACCAAGTAGCCTTCAAAGGCTTCGGCCGCCTTGCGGTCCAACGTATCCATTTCCACTTATTCGTCTCCCACCAGCGCCGGCGTCTTAGCCAGCACGTTACCTTGATCATCCAATAACACTAATACCGCAGGGCTGCCCTCATATTGATCGTCAACCATCAAGCTGCATTTGCCGTCTTTCAGCGGCTTGCGCTTGGTGATTTCTGAATCAGGGTCACCGGCACGGGTTCGTAATACAGCTGAAACCCCTTCAGCTTGGGTATCTGCCTGTATCTTGCAAGTCAGCCCCAACCAACGAATATCGGACAGCGTCACGGTCACCACAGATGCGGCCGTGGCTACCTTGGTATTGCGTATATGAATCACCGGCGTCATGCACTCCTGCAAGCTCAGGCCGCCATGGTCATAGTTCTGACCAGCCTTGAAGCTGCAGACGCCAGGTGCCATAGCGATACTGACTGCGCTATTCCAATACCAGCCCACTTGCTGATAGCCCGAATCCACAGAGTCTTTGATAACAGCACATCGACCCCATCGTGTTTCAGTCAAGTGCTTGGGTAGGTCGACTTTCGCCATAGGCCGGGGAGTCAGTATCCAACCGTGGTCAGTCACAATCCGAATCTTGCGCCAACCTGCAGCAATCAGCTCTTCGGCACGCTCGATTACCTCATTGAGTAACGCATCAATGCGTGCAGCGAGCTTCAGGCCTTTTACATGGCCTTCCTTGTCGATATCACCGCTTTGCAACCAGGCATTCGACGCAGGATCACCTGACTCGCCCTCTTCCAGATACTGCCAGCCTTTCTCACCGAGGAACTTGCGTAGGTAGTGCGAAGAAAAATCCTTGTCATCATCCGCGAGGCTCGGTTCAAAATCCCGATCCGATACTCGGCCAGTCAGGCGGTCATGCACGGGGGTAACCGCCGCTTTGGCAGTGGCCGTTACTGAAGGCAATGCTGCCCAGTTCGAATCCAACTGAATTTCGCCCAAGCCTTGCAGCTTGGCCGCTAGGCGCTGCGCCGTGTCAAAGCGCAGACCATCAACAAAAAATACCGCCTCGCCGGCCACGGCATACTCCGCCGTCGCTTCATTGACCTGATCGGTGCCTGGGTAACCTTTGCTACGCACCAGGCTCTGGAAGTTGTGCGTAACACCGTCCAGCCATGGGGTGTAAATCAGATCCAGAAGACCTTGAACCAATGCTTGTTGACCAGGTGACAGGGGATAAGCCAGCGCACGCAATGCATGATCATCTGCACGCCAATAACACTCGCGATACTGGCTCGCCATCTCCTCAGGATCTGTCCCAGAAAATGTCGTGGAGGTTACTTTAGCTATCTCCGCTAGGTGCTCCAGCACGCCGGCCAGAGGAGCTATAGCCAGGGAATGCCATACCCAGTTACGGCGCTCCGCATGGTGGCTCTCAAGCTGAGCGATGGTCAGGCGCGCCTTAGCTGGATCAAGCTGCAAAAGCTCGTTCAGATCGCGTTCAAGCTGCAGCTCTTCACTCGCATTGATCGAAGGATAACTGGCACCGCTAGCCGCTAAATCTGCTTGAACCTTTAACAGCAGCTGGGGCAATTGAGGGTAATGCGTGCAGGACTCCAGAAAACGTTGCCATACGCCTTCCCAGGCGCCCTGGCGCTGGCACAGCAGTTCCGCCGCCGTAAGTTCGCCATCCTGCTCCGGGTGGAAGTGATATTCGGTTTCGCAAATGCCAACCAAGGCTTGCCATTGGGAAGACTCCCAGCGTTCACGACAGGCCTGGCTGTCGTTCATCCAGCTGAGCAAGTCTCGAACCGGGTCACTGCTGACCAGCTTGTTAAAATCCGCGGCCTCCAAGCGGCGATTGCTTAACTCATCGCGCTCACTTTCGAGAATCTCGGGCAACACACGCAACATGACCTGCTGAGTTTTCTCATCCTTGGCCACATCCAGCCCGGCGCCGCCGTTGCTAGAAACCAGGAAGGCATTCACCGTCCAATCCCGTCCGGAGTTGCTGTAGATCCACCAACAGCCACGGTATTGCAACTCTGCCAGCGGCTTGAGCTCTTCCGGGCAAGCGGCGATGGCGCGTAAATCTCGGCGCTCATACCCTGGCAAATACACAATGGGCGTACGCCCGGCGGGCAGTTCAATGCCAGGCAAAACACCCTCAACCGCACACTTGATCCAGATGGCCGGGCCTGTTTTACGTTCTGGCGCATAGTCACCCAAAACAATCAGCTCAGGCATAGCTGCCTGCAGCAAGGGCAAGGCAAGTTCCCACTGACGCAGCTTGTCGGTCCACAGAATAACGCTCGGTGCGGCTTGCATGTTGGAGTTGTAGGCCGCGCTGGCACGAACTTCGTTGGCCAACAGGTCAATCAATTTCATAGCAGTCCTTGGCGGTTGGCTTCGTGCCAGACGTAGAAGGTTAAAGGTTGTTCAGCTTCCAAGAGCAATACAGACATCCCTATTTTTAGCCTGTCTGATCGGCGCTATTTAGCCTGTGCCGCCGCCAAAGCCTCCAACCGATCAAGCCAAGCATTGAACAAAGTGCACTTGTCACGCATCGCTGCGAGGCCTACTTCCAGTGCGGCCAAGGTCCCCATCAATGGCTTCTGGTAACCTGGGATCAGGGCCTTAACTCGTTTGCTTGGAGCGGTATGAGGGCTATTGTTGATATGTTCCGGGCTGTCGAACTGAGCGGTGATCTGAACTAGCTCAGCTTCTAGCTTCTCCAGATCTACCCCCCTGGCAAATGCTTCCGGATCGCTGAACAGCAGTGCCTCGAACTCATACATCTGCACAAAGGGAATGAAACGGCGCATCGGCTCCTGTCCGATCAATCGCTCCAGTTCTGAGGTCATAGCTTCCTGAACAGCCGTCGCTTTACTGTGAATATCCGCATTATCAGCAAGGGTGTCTTTCCCAGGGAATGATTGGGGCAACCCGTAATAGTCAAAAAACGTCGTGCAATAGGCCTGGCGCTCGCCTAACAGTCGGTTCTCAACATCTGAGTGCAGACGCTCGAATTTGAAATTGCCACCCTTGCGTCCTGGCTTGCCAACCAGGGCTGGAACCAGATGAATGCCCCGAGCCAAGAAAACTGGCTGGAGCAGTTCGTTTACGAACATCTCCTCAGTCTGGCCTTCACAAATAACGTGGACACGAATCATCGCGTTGGTCTCCCGCCCAGGATATTTTTCTGCCACAGCTCACCGATGGTGTAATCTTCCAGCCAGGAAGCAAACTCGGTCTCATCTAGGCGCTTAAACACCGAGCCGCCGTTTTCACGGTCCACGACTATCAGGTCATCAACTTCAAACTCGTTAAGCAGAGCTACAGACTGGGTGGAAACGATCACTTGGGTGCGTGTGGCCGCCGACCGGATCAGTGCGCCTAGCAGTGTTATTGCATAGGGATGAAGCCCGAGCTCAGGCTCATCGATAATGATGGTAGTCGGCGGGTTGGGCTGCATCAGTGCTGTGACAAGACAAATAAAGCGCAGCGAGCCATCAGACAACTGGCTTGGCCACAGTGCATAATCACTGCCCTCCTGCTTCCACAGCAAGCGAACCAGTTGCTCCTCGGAAGCCAGAGTCGTCGGCTTCAAAGCGAAGTCGTCAAAAAACGGAATGGCCAAGCGGATAGTTTTGCGGATCTGGTTGTATACGGTCGGAGCCTCGCTCTGTAACCGCAGCAAAAAAGCCGCTAGGTTTGACGCATCCATCCGCAAGAAGGCGTTGTCATGCACCGCGCACTGGCGCTTTACTCCAGCGGTATCACTGGTGTCATGAAAGTGATACACCTTCCAGTTCGAAATCGCGCTGTAGCAATAGCTTGCGACTTTCTTTGAAAAACCCCTTTCCGCTTCTTTTTTCAGGTTGGATTCAGTATGCCCCGCGCCTAGGTTTGGGCGCGTGATACCGTAATAAGGTCCTTTGAAATACAACATTTCAGAGGTGAAGGTCAGACCATCATCCACTGTCGGCTCAAGCTCAAGATCATAACCGTTGGCACCGAAACGTACCGAGGTTGTTAGCGCGAAGGTTTCCCTGACTCCATAGCTGAGCACCCGGTCTGCACCGCCTTGTTTGGCGACCCACACCTGCAAACGCCCCTCAACCAGCTCAGAAAGCATACGAAAGTAAGCAACAAAATTACTCTTCCCGGAGCCATTGGCACCGATCAGCACGTTCAGATTACCCAAACGCAGATTGTCCATCTTGCGGATAGATCTAAAGCCAGAAATGGAAAGCGTGTGAATCGCGCTCATTGTGTTGAACCTAAGGTCCCGAGAAAGTTATTGCCCATCAGACACCATCAATAGATATTTTTCCATCACCAGCGCAACCATAGATTCGTGTCGGGGAGGTTCAACATCCCGCTTTATCACGCCGCAAATTCCAACCATTACTCAACACCTCAAGCAGGTCTTCCTGGCGCTTTGTCACAACTTCTGGAGTCCACTCCGGTGTATTCAGCACCTGGGTTGTCATCACGTAAGATGAAACGCCTTTGCGGCCGCCAAAATACGCGGTTTTCTTTTTGGTGAAATCGAAGTTTCTTGCCGCCGAATTGCGCTGCTGGGTCAAGGGCACCAGGTTGGCCAGCTTGTGCACCCAGTGCTGCCTGGCTTCTTTATCCGGCCAGATTTTTTCCCATTCACTACCGCCTTCAACCGTTTGTGGCAATACATGCTCAATGGTCAACACTTTAGCGTCGTAGCTAGCGGCCCCATCTGACAAGAAGGAATCCAGTCGCAGGATGAGATAATTTCGACGACGTGCAGTCAGGTAATAAATATCGGAGTTCAGCACATCCTGCATTTCACTCTTTTCGCTGGCAGTTAGCTCCACTGTCTTGACCGGGCTTTTAAGGGAGTGCGCGCCCATAAGCTCTTCGACCACAACCGCATAGCGCGCAATACGCTGGTTTACGTTCTTGGCGCTGATGTGCATATAGGCTGCCAGCCGCTCCAACTGCCGGAAGAACCACAAGACATACTCGGGGGAATCCTTATGGATGGACAAAAACTGGATTGCGCAGGGCATCCAGTCAGAGTTGTCGATGCGATTCAGCCATTTCAACAGAGCGTTCACATCAGCTGCGTTCGCTGTTGAGACGTACTCACTCTTCTTGGCGATCAGGTAGGCCATGGCGTACGGCTCAATCACCTTTGAAATCAGTTGCTCAGAGCTGCTCGATTTCTTTACCACATGCTCGTCAAACTCTTCCAACAAGGTGCGCTGTGCCTTGGCTCGCGCGTAGATCATGCGGATATGATTGAACAGCTCGGCAAAGCCCGCTCGCCCGGTTTTGACCTCTAGCTCTTCCCATGTGTTGGTGTAATCTTCCTGTTTATCAGCAACGATGTTACCGATCACATCTGACTTGATGATATCAGTCGGCAGCAAATCCAATCCCCGGCTATTCAGCACTGAAAACACCCGGAACGCCGACTTTTTGCTGGGGGTAGACACGACGACCAGGAAACAGCGCTGGATCAGGAAAGCACCAAACCTAATCAGGCCATCCGTATCATTGGGAAAAGCCGATAAAATCCTATCCCTCAGCAGTCTGGCGTTGCGCTGGATGTTCTGCTGCGGCTCTTCCAGCTGGGCCGATTCCAGGGCCAGCAGCTCGTTGAATTTGAATGCCTGTACATAGTCGGCAAAAAACTGTCTGTCACGCTCGCGCAAACTGAGCCTGGGTTTGGCACTGATACCTTGCGAAAGCCTGCCAGGCTCACGGATATAACCCTCAAAATCAGCGCGTACTTCACCACCCAGCAAACTAGTGATCACCGACAAAAATATAGTCAGCGTGGTCAGTCGCTGCTGCCCATCGATCACCTCCGAAGCGGGCTTACCCTCTGCCTTGATCAACACAATGCTGCCAAGAAAATACGAGTCGTCCTCCGGCTCCGCCAGATAGAAGCTGTGCAGGTCGTCAAACAGCTCTAACGCTTGGTCGTCAGTCCACGCGTAAGGTCTTTGATAAGCAGGAATAACAAAGTCAAAATCAGAGCTAAAGATTTTTGCCAACGGGTACTCTGCCCCCGTGATTTTGTTGCTCATGCATTGCTCTCCCTTGCTTTGTGCTTCTCCGCCAAACTCAAGTGATGGTCATTGATCCGTGCGCCCTCGCCTTCGCCGTATTCCAGGCCAAGCCGGTACCAGGGGGCGGATTCGACGTCTTTGCCGCGATCCTTGGTCCATTTGATGTTGGGTTTCCAGCGCAGGATGCCGGCGTCCTTCTTGCCGACGTCACGCGCGTAGAGAAACGGACGGATATTGAGGCGGACGCCGTCGTTGAGGTCGGGGGTCCAGCCGATAGGTTGTTCAGCGAGGAGCTTCCAGCGGACGAAGATGTCGTAGGGCTTTTCGCCTCCGAGGATGGCTTCCAGCTCTTTCTTCAGGCCCTCTGCGGCAGCGAGGCGTTCCTGGGCGCCGTCTTCTTTGTTGACCAAGCCTGCTTGCTGAGTACGAATCCAATCGCCCAGGTAGGTGTAGATCAGGCGCTCGAGACCAGCCTTGTCGAGCTTGTGGTAGTTGACCAGTACGCTGAAGCCGTCCTTCAGACCGTCCCAGATGTGCCAGATAAAAGGACGGTGTTGAAACAGCTTGCAGTGCTGTTCAAAGAACTTGTCGCGCAGCCACAAACCAAGTGATTTGCTACCGACGGCGTCGAGCAGGCGGTTTTTCAGCGGGGTGGTCCAGGCATCGCCATAGGCGGCTTGCAGCAGGGCCTCCAGGCGCTGGTCGGCGGCCTTTTCGCCTCGCACCGGCGGCAAGCAGACAATGCCGTCGTCATCGACGAAGCCAGCCAGCTCCTGGCAACGCTCTACCCATTCGCGCTGCTCGGCGGCCAGCTCCATGTTGGGGTCCAGCTCTGCGGGCCAGCGATAGCCGAGCAGGCGGGCGACGGCAACTTGCAGCACGGTGTCATCGACGCGCAGCTCGCCGTGGGCGGTCCACTTGCTGTCTTCCTCCCAGATCACCGAGCCACAGGGGTGGCCGTGGAAGATCCACTGGGTGGGGTCGTTGGTGTAGGGCTGGGGTAAGCCGTTGGGATATTGCTCTTCGGCGACTTTTGTCCAACGTTCAAGATTAAATGGAACCTTGACCAAGGTCCCATTAGCCACAATTACGTTTTGGTCGACCTCTCTGACACGATCATGAAACTCAGAGGAGGAGCAGAATGCATATATAGCTACTAATGTCCTAATATCCTTGGGGACAATGGCCGCCATAGACTTATCGTAGCGATTCCCTAGAAATACTGAGCTACGCAGACCTCTCATAAGTGCGATCGAAATACCTTTCTTGTTCCAAGCCTGCTGACCACTCTGATCTTGATTGTGAATTCGCTCCCGGTAGAGCTTGTCCATCCCTCTAATTCTATTGACTTCATGATCCCAGGCCACTAACAACGACAAGCCGTCAAATACCGCCCCATCATTCTGGGAAGACGAATGCAAAAAGTCCCAACCAGCCCGTTTAGAACAAAACTCCCAGAAGCAACGACCAAACTGCTCAAAGCCACCAGTTCCTAGACCCAGAAAGCTATCAGCATAGTCAGACAACAGCCTCTCTTCCTCAAGAACGTCCAAGCTCACTCTCGCATCCGGATTCCCCAACTGCCTCCCCTGCTCCACACTCTTCACTTCATCCGCCGACAACCCAGCCGCCTTCTCCGTCGCCGTTCGCGGCTCGGACACATCCATTCCTCGAATCCAGTTGCCCTGCTCGCCACTATGCAGCAGATCCGCCGACTGACCTGCGGCATTGCCACGGCTCAGATTGATCAGAATGGCTTTGACCACCTCGCCACTGATGGTCTCGAAGGCGCCCGGCCCGAGGCGGGCAATCAAATGCCAGCTGTCGTTCTGCAATAACTTCTCGCGAAACTTGCGGTAGCTGGTGAGGAACAGCCAGTTCTGCGGCAGCACAATACTGGCGGTACCGCCCTGCACACAGAACTCCAGGCAACGGTCGAGAAACACCGTCGCCAGATCGTTCTTGCCTGCGGGGTAATAGGTTTCGCAGAAATCCTTGAGGGTTTCGTGCTGCTTGCCTCGTGCCAGATAAGGAACGTTGGTAATCACCCAGGTGTATTGGCCGGACAGCAGTTCGGCGGCTTTGGCCAAGCCCTGGGCAACAATGCCCGCCTCCAAACGATTGGTCAGGGCTGAGATTTCGCCGTCGGCCTGGTTTTGCTGGTTGGCCTGATCCTGCGTAAGTGCCTCACCCAACAATTGCTGCAGTTCGCTCCACTGGGCGATTTGCGCGGCCTTGCTGCGACGTGGATTGATCAGGCTGCCAAGTACCGGGGCATCCTTGAAGGTCTGGTACATCCAGTCCAGGGCGATGGTTAGGTTTTGTTTACCGGCCTTGCGGCTAAGCTCTTTCCACTCATCGCGTGCAGCAGCGATAGACAGGCCACTGCAGGCCAGGTGCAATTCTGGCAGCGTGCGGTAGCCACCAGCATCGGGGTAGCGCCAGGCTTCCAAAGCCACGGCAAAGGCAGCCAGCTCGACGCAGCGCTGGTCAAGCTCAAGGCCGTGGAGGTTTTCGCTGAGTACTTTATCGATCGCTTGCTGAGCAGTCAGCTGCTCAGCCTGCATACGCATGGGCACCAGCATCAGAAATGCAGCCACCAGGAAGTGGCCGGAGCCACAGCAGGGGTCGAGCGCTTTCAGTTCACTGAGCCGTTTGGGCCAGGCGTCAAAGGTGCCAGAGGCAGGTTGCCATTGCTGAGTTTGGTCGTCTTTTACAAAGCGCAGGTAGCTCAGCGGTACGCCGGAGATGGCGGCTTTTTCGCGCAGTTCCTGTTCGCGGTGAGCGGCTTGCCAGTCGTGCTCGGTAAGGCGTTGGCCGGCCCACCAGGCACCCAGGCTGTTATCCAGCAGAAAGCTGACCATGTAAGGTTCGGTAAACAGCTGGGTGACGGGCGAGAGTTCGTCGGCACCAATCTTGACCTCGGACTTGTTGACCTCTTCCTTGCGCTTGCTTTGCCAGAACTGGTAAACCCAGCCGAGGCTATCCTGGGCCTGGAAGGTCTCGGGGGCCAGACCGGTGACCAGCTTCTCTAGCTCGCGTTGGTGCTCAGGAGCGAACTCCAGGGCAAACACCGGCGAGTCGATACGGAAGATCTGCGGCAGCATTTTCGAGGCCAGCACACCGGCCAGCTCCCAGCCACTTTGGCAACGGCGCTCAAGATCATCCCGGGCGGTATCCGAGTCCTGGGCCAGCTCGCTGCACTCGGCCAGGGTCAGTGGCGTGTGCTCGTCGTACATCAGCAGGTGGTTCTGCTCCAGAAAACGGGCGAACAACATACGGTGCCAATGCTCATAAGCCACTTCGGTAATCAGCTTGTTCAGACTTTGCTGGCCGCTGGCCTGCTTGCTGTCACCCAACTGGCGGCCATGGGCGCGCAGACGGGTACGCAGTTGACGTTGCTGGTCGTTGAGGTAGTCCGCCGCTTTGGCCTCGCCCACGCTCAGGCGGGTCAGCGCTTGACTGGCTGCCAGCTCGGCGATGTCACGGGCTTTGACAACGGTCGCTTCCAGCGCGCGGCGCAGGGCTTTGTCGAGGGGCTGGCGATGAGTGGCTTGGGTCATCAGAAGGTCACCGGTCCGTCGTTGAGTTTGCTGAGAATCTGTTGTTTGACCTCGGTCAGCCAGGCGTCCACATCGGCCTCACTTTCAAAGGTTTTACGCGGCAGGTTGATGCGTTGCAGCTTGGGTTGCAGCAGTTCGGCGGCGTCCAGGCGGGCGGCGTCAAACTTGCTGGCCAGTGATTCTGTGCGATCGGTCCACTGCTCCAGGCTGACGTCGCTGAGGCTGTCGATAATGGCCTCGGCATCGTTGAGTGTCGGTTGCTCCAGGGTCAGCAGTTTGCGTTTTTCCAGGATGGCGCGCTGTTGTTCATCGCTTAACTGCTGCCAGTGGCTGTCGGCTTGCAACTGGACCAAGCACTTGGCGTGCTGATCCAGATAGGCCTGCACATGGAACTGGATAGCATCGCGTAGTTTGCTGACCAGCTGCTTGATCAAGCCGGTAGCCGGATTGGGGTCGTCCAGTAGTGAACGCTGCTGGCTGATGGCGTCGGCTTCGGCCTGAACGGAAGCGTGGAAGGCCAGGCCGCGACTCACATCGAGCAGGCTGCTCAGCAGTGTCCAGTCGCCACGACGGGCCTCAATCAGCTTTGCGGTATCACTCCATTCCTTGATCGACTGTTTGATGGCTTCCTGCTCATCCAGCACCTGCTTGAGCTGGGCATTACCCGATTGGCGGGCCAATTCGTCAAAGATTTTGGTATCTGGCACTGCAGGGAATGGCGCAGGACCACCGGCGCGCTTAGCCAGGTCACGGCCCCTCTCGGCCAGGAATGGCAGTTTGCTGGCCTCTTCCCCCGGCTGGCACTCGATACCACTGCTGCTGAGCACGCCACGGATCTTGATCATGTCCACCGGGCGGATGGTGATGCTTTCCGGACGGAAACTGGCCTGGGTAATTTGCTTACGTTCCAGGCTGCTGGCGGTAACGGGGTTGTTGCGGCTGTCGGCGGCAATCAGAATACCGCTCGCTAGCAGCACATAGAGCGCGCCGTCGATGGCATCCTGGGGCCAGCCATAGGGCGCGGCGAGAAAGTGCTCACGGATCTCGCTACCCTTTTTCGACACGCCGATAAAGCGCTTGATGGCGGCGCAGACCGGATGCTGCTCGGCATCACCGCTATAACCTAATACCTCCAGGGCGTTCTGCCCGCCTTCCTTGCTAGCACGATCAAATACCTTGCCCCAGGCTGGATGGTCGGCCTGATCAAACTCGCGGTAGAGCCTAACCAGGGAGGCCTTGGCAGCGGTTTCGACACGGTCGCTGATGCTGCTGCCGTCCACCTCGTTCCCACCGGCTTGCAACACCTGCACGCCGTCGAAAATCTCGCGCAGCAGGGTTTGCACCTGCTTCTGTGCATCGCGATAGCGAGTTTCCATGGCGCTGCGGGCATCTTTACCCGCATCGGTGTTAGGAATGCCGCGCTTGTCGAGGGTAGCCTGGGCGGCGTGTTCCGCAGTAATGGCGTTGGTCAGTTCAGAACGGTTACGTGCCGGCACATAAATGAAAATTGTCGGCTCACTCGGGTTCCGGCTGCGGGCCTCGGTAGCAAAGCTCTTTTCATCCAGTGCCCAGCCATCCTGCACCCAAGCGTAGATTTTTTCATTGGCATCCTTTGGTAGCTCTGACTCGAAACACGGTAGTACCTGCCGAGGCTCGTTACATTTGCCTTGAGTCAGGCGCACCTGAGCGATTTGGCGGCGAAGCTCCTTGTGCAGCAGGTCAACTCGGATGTTCTCTACCCGCTGCAGGTTGCCACGCAGGTCGGCTTCTTCCTGGCGCAAGGTGTCGTACCACTGGGCGCTCTCCTGGGTTTGCAGGCGGTATTCGGTACCGGTGCTGGTCTGCATGGCCATCACTAGGCCGTCGTCGGCCAACTCTTGGAGCAGCTTGGGTACCTGGGTGCGGATTGCGTCTTTGCCCTGGTTAAGGTCATCAATCAGCAAATCACCCAGCATGTCGGCGGTGGCGCGTACACCGCAGTCCGCCGACGGGTCTGTAGGCAACTTACCAATCAACAGCACCAGCGCAAGAATACGAGACTTGAGCCGATCATCAGCACCACCGGCGGACAGGCGACCGATGGTCTCCGCAATCTCTTTGGAAATCACCCCGGTTTGTAGCAAATTCACCGAAATCTGGTTGTAGATGAAATCAGCTGCTACCACGTGCCCTATCGGTTGGTCAGCAGTAGCCTGAGCGGCCTCATGGATAACCTTGAGCTGGTTACGCAGCTGCGAGGCCGTGCCCGTGGTGTCGACAATGCGCAGAACCTTTTCCCAGAAGCGCCGGCGCACTGGAAGCAGGGGGTAGTCTGCGAGCATGACCTTCTCATCATCGCGGTGATGCTCAATCTTGGTACCGCGAAGCTGGCGGGAAATCTCGCCCAAGTGGGACTGCATGACCTGCTCAAGCTGCGGGCGGGCTGAGGCCTTCTTGCGCAGAATGACCTTACGAATTACAGACTCAACGTCGGTGTCAGACAGCTGTACCGGAATCTGGAAGCGGCCGAGCAGTCGCTGCAAGTTAGACATACCGGAAAGCGCGCTTTGCCCGGTAGCGACGAACAGCATTTTGCTCTTGAACTTGGAGTGTTTGCAGCAGGTCTCGACAACCTCTTGCACCTGGTGGGCCTTTTCCGAGTCGGAGCCAACGTATTGCTGCACCTCGTCCAGCACAATCAGCGTGAGAGGGAATTCACCGTCGGCCGTCAAGGCGTCGAAGATGGCATCAACCATCTGCTGGTTACTGACATCCTGCAGATTAGGATATTGCTCGCGCAGTAATTGACGCACCTGCTTAACGTCGTCACCCAGCGTGCTGTCGACGGCGAGTAGCGCGCTGGCAATGCTCCTTGAAACGTAAAGATCTTCCAGTTCGTCGTCCCAGTTGTCTCCCGACGCTTCTACGTGGTTTTTAACTTGGTCGAAGATACCCTGCTTATGCAGCCAAAGCACAAAGCGAGCCTGGTGATACTGCTCCGGAAGACCCGCAGACTTAAATACAATGTTCAGCAGCGCCATGCGCACGTTGTTGTTGGCACCAGCCCCTAAGGTACCGGACGCGGCATGCAGACCACCATGACGCTTACCTTGGATGCTCAGTTCCTTGAGGTGATCCTTGATGCCCTGGGGCAGCTCAGCGACATCACGCGCTGCAACGCCATCATTGAATGGCTGATTGGTCCAGAGGGCACGGAGCATTTTGGCCAGGTGCGATTTACCCGAGCCAAAGAAACCGGAGATCCACACGCCCGGCTGTTCGTGGCCGTCACCCAGGTTACGTAAGTAGGCCGATAGGATCTTATCGAGACCGGCCTGGTATTCACCATCACAGACAAAGGTCTGTAATTCGTAGCGGAGCGTTTTCAGCGCCTGCTGCGACTGATCATCTTTGACCTCAGCAACACCGTTGTTCTCCAACCGATTTTGTTGTGGGTCAAGGTCGTAAATTTCGCGGTTCAACATCTGAGCGTACTCCCTGTGCGCATGAGCGCGAATCAATGCGACGTGGCATCACGTGCCAATAGTTAGTTATCTGCGGTAATGGCGGTAGCTTGGTAGCCCCAGCCATCACGTGCATCAAGCAGGCGGTAGGTGTTGTTAATGTACTCGCCTGGGAATAGGACCAAGAGTCGCCCTGGCACATGCTCGGCTAGCTGTTTGACAAAATCAGAGACCGAGGCGAACCCAAACAAGGTGCCGCAACCAACCAGGGCAACCAGGGTATTGCTGTCGGCCTGATCGGCTATCTGCTCCGCCAGAGCGGCAACCGACTCACGGGCAAACGTCTTGAACTTTGGCGACAGTGACTCAGGGTCTTCAAAGTAATCTTCACGATACTTTTGCTTGGCCATCCACTGAGGAAACAACCGCGTGATATCAAGCTCTAGCCAGGGATGGCCGGCGGTTTCGGTAGCCAACTGAAACTCGGGAATGCGAGCGCGGAGTTTGAGCTCATCTTCCTTGTGGTAGACAGCAAATAGTACGCGCTGCTCATTCGCCAGGCCGCCAATCCAAGGCAAACTGATATGGTTGCTGTAACTCTGTAGAAGCCGATTGAGTCTGTTACTCACTTAGCCAGCTCTCCTCTTCCTTGGTCAGATAGTTGGGGAAGGTGACCTCCACAACCTCGCTGGAGTGTTTGAAGTTGATTAGGCCGCTGTGGCCCGCACTGCGAGCAAGCTCCAATAGCCGCTCCAAACGGCAGCAAAGCACACGCGTCCACTCGGTGCTGAACAACCGATTACCCGTAGCTCCCTGCAGATAACCCAAAAATAGCGCGAAGGCGACGTTAGCTGGACGGATATCCGGCTCGATCCGATGTTTTTTACTCCGACCTTCCAGGTAACCTGCATTAGTCCAAGTACCGTTGATGTTCTGAGCAAGCGATTTCAACATGGCTGGACTGTAGCGATCAGGAAATTGCTCCTCAAACACTGCCTCCATTTCCTCTCGCGGCAGCGTTTGCCCAGGGGCTAAACCGAGTATTTTGTCTTGAGAAAGTCTGAGCAACGGGTCGCGCGCAAGCGCCATCTGGCAGGTCAGCAGAGCTCGAGCGCTTTCATCGCTCTCCCACAGCCGGCGGAATGCGCGAAACAGCACCACATTCGTGTCCATCGCATACAGATCAACCAGGTGGCGCCAGGTCAGCTTGCGGGCTTTTTCGGTGGGCTTGTGCAAAACATTAAAACGCTCAACATCCTCTTGGTACTGCTCAGCCGACGCGTCAGCTGGGCGACCATGAAACAGCTCTGAGACTTCAGAGAACATCATCGTCCGAGCGCTGTGCGCGCCGTTTCGTCCAGTCTTAAAGCCAAAACGTACCAAGTCAGACATGTGTGCCACTGTAAATTGCTGGGTCATCAGTTTAGAGCGCTGATGCTACCACGGGTACCACCCTAGAGGAGTCGCAAGTCCAAAACGATTGGTCTAAGTATTGTTCGCGGCCTACGGCGTCCCGACCTGAGGCCCAGGAGCGACGCTATGACGTCGGGGGTGCGCTTCGAGCCCCTAAGCTGCTAGGCGCCCTAGGTGCGTCAGCTAAGCGAAGCTGACTGCTATAACGACACTCCGCGTATCACTAGTAAGAAAGCTTGGTCATCCATGACCTAAGGGATCCATCCCAGCCCACTCCCAGCGGGCACAGTTGGATGATATGTCGCGTTAGCTGACAGACCAATAATGGTCATGCATACAGGTCAAGTTTTCAGGCGGATGCTGGAACCTGCGCATCGCTTCTTGAACGCGCGCTACTTGGTCGCTTACTTAGTCGGTTACTTGGTCGCAGCTTGCGGGGTACAGCGATTTTGCGCCTCCCAGGCCGTCACATGTCAGCGAGGGCCGTTTGGCAGCGCAATGAAACTTGCGCCAAGCTAAACCAACATGCCATCTTGATTTACACGTCTTCGCAAGCGACACTTATGTGTCAGCTTTTCAAGCAGGTAAGGACACCATGAAACGCAGCAATACCCCCGAATCCGTCCGTTGGGATCTCGCCCTACGCTATCGTCTGATCGAGACCATCGCTTGGTGGGAAGGTCGGCTGACCACACAGCACTTGATCCAGAGCTTTGGTATCAGCCGCCAGCAGGCCTCAAAGGACATCAATACCTACATCTCCGAGCATGCGCCAAAGAACCTTGAGTACGACAAGCATCTGAAGGGTTATGTACCAAGCAAGCGCTTTCAACCACGCTTTATCGACGACAGCGCCAGCGCATACCTGCATCTGCTGAACCAAAGCCATGTCCGGGCGCCGCATATCGAGGGCCTGGCGCTAGCCTATGCGCATACCGAGGTGTTGGATGTGCCGGACAGGTCTGTTCGCCCTGAGGTACTGCGGCCGTTGCTGAAGGCCTGTCGTGAAGGTCAACGACTGGAATGTGAGTATGTGTCCTTCACCACGCCCGATGGCGAGACGCGATTGATCGCACCGCACACACTGGTGTTTACCGGTATGCGCTGGCATGTGCGTGCCTACTGCGAGAAGAACGGGGACTACCGCGACTTTGTGCTGAGTCGCTTCCGTGGCGTGCCTGAGTTGATGGATGATCTGTCAGACAACACCCGTGAAGCAGATACTGCCTGGAACACCCAAGTTACCGTAATCATTGAGCCGGACTCACGCTTGAAGCCGGAACAGCGGGCAATCGTGGAAGCGGACTACGGCATGATCGACGGACAGTTGGAGATCCAGACCCGAGGCGCGTTGGTGCAATACGTGTTGCAACGCTACCAGATCGACCCGACCAAGGTTCATGCCAAACCCACTGCTCAGCAGATTGTGGTCGGTAACCTTGAGCAACTGCAGCAGTGGTTTTACAAGTAGAGGTCACAACCGCCTGGGATGGGCGCCACTTCAATCATACGGGACTCAGCTGAGGCCCGAGCCGGGGCTGGCGACTTGCCGGCCCATGCCCCAATTCGTTTAACCGCGTCCTTCAGTCTTCAGTCAGCGTCTTGCAGAGCGTCATAAAGAACCGCCCCGGCTGACCCTGAACTATCTCGACGTAACCTTCGCGCCGCTCCCTACACCAACCTGAATCCCAATCAGCCGCAAACCGCCTGAACTCAGCCCCCTCCTCGCACTGCACGAGAAAATCCTGCCAAGCTGTATTCAGGTGTCCGAATGGCACATCCGGCACCGTGCCAAGCGGATCGAAAACCCGTTCTCGAGCTTCGATTTCAACCACAGAGAGAGCCTCCTGCAGGTGCTGTAAGGTCACCGCGAATTCAGGCATAGGGACTGCCGGCTTTAACGGTCGATCCACCAGAATAAGCAGGAGCAGCATCGGCAAATCAGGCTACTGACCAGAATCAGGGGTAACCAGCGCCGCTTCGGCGGCTGCCAGTCTGGGTCAAGGGCCTGCGCTGCCACCTCGGTTATTGGTGGGGTCTTAGCGTAGGCACGCGCGCCACGAATGCTGAACCCAATCCCGACCAGCAAGCCAATGCCGAGATACCAGTAGAGATAGGTCAATCGTCAGCCTCCTGCTGCGTGCCTGGCCTGGGAAACACCGTCAGCGCACCCACGCCATATCCCTCTGGCGCGTTGGGGTTATCCGATACGCCGTTGTGCTTCTCTTCCGATGCGACAAGCACACCACGTTCGAAGTCGAGCAGCAGATCACGCTCGTAGACGCTCGCATAACCAGCATGCACGTACTTGAGCAACTTGCCGCGGGGAACCCTGACGCGGCCTGAATACCAGTGCGCGAATACCCGCTCCGGATACCCCGGGAACACGGACTCCAATGACGCATCAGTACCATCACTCAGCCAGCCCTGGATAGCAATCAAGTAGAGCCTGCCGTCCAGTAGTTCCCAGGTAGCGACATAACCGCGAATAAGCGCGGTTGAGCTCGGCTCGAACTCAGGATACGCACCACCCAAGCGAAAGTAGGCACCGAGTGGAGCGTTACACATGGTCAGCCGCTCGCCCTAATAGAAAAGCAGGTCGCCGATCTGCGCAGTCATCAGGCCTCCGGGGGTGGGTCAGGTAGTACGGGTACAGAGAATGCCGCGGCACCGAGCAACAACGCCACAACGAACATGAACAAACCCATTCCCCAGGACTCGGTCACACCGAGCCAAAGCCCGTAGCCCATGGTAGCCAGCTGCAGCATCAGGATGCTGGCATTGAAAAGGTACTTAATCAGAATTCCCATAACGTCACACCTCCCCTGAAGCATCCGTTGATTGAGCACCCTCACTATCGTCAACAAGCCACTCGATGCGCAGACTTCCAGAGTCGATATACACAATACCGTTTTTCCAGGGCAAATGACGGTACTGGGCGCGAAACCGGATAAAACTATCCAGCAGTTCCAGCAGATATGTCTTGAAGCCTGAATCACTGGCTAGTACGACCCAGGCGACATCGGTGGACCAGGACGCATGGCTCAGGCGAGCCTCATCATCGGCAGCAAAGCGAACCTCGCAGCGGCCATCCGCATGCTCGGGGAACTGCAGGGCCAGCATTGCAAGACGCCGGGGTTCGTAGTCTGCATCAAACTCGGTTTTGTCTTGGTCGGTTTTGTCTACGGTCATGGTATGCGGTCCTTCCGGGCATCTGCCGAGTGGCTCATTTGGACAGCATGACAGTCTGTGCGACAGACTCTGTCGCACAGACATCTCAAGCAGAAGACCGCCCGTTCCGCACAGCCAGACGACACCAGAGCCCTGTCACCCAGCACCCAACCGGGCACCTCAGAACTTCAGGGCTATGCTGAAACATCAGGCGGCATAGGGCTCACGCCATCAGTAAGCGTCCGCTGAACACACCTTTTGAACTCCAGCTTTAAGAGCGCTGGTGTTCGTCTATTTTTGACCTGTGTAATTACCTCACGGGTATAAAAACACCCTGTGAAGGCGGCCTACACAGGGTGTTCAGGGAGGAGCGGAGTATGCCGGGAAGGCCGGGCGAGCAAGGTTAGCTAGGTAAGCTGTCGACTTACATGACCTTGCCGTTGAAAACGACAGTGGTTTCGCCCTCTTTCTTAATGCTGAGCTTATTGCCGTCAGCAAAGGCCTCGACAATTTCCGAGCAGCCCTCAATGCTGGCTCTACCGTCAACATACTCACTTTGGGTGTCGAAGCTCAGGACGTAGGTCGCCGCAGGGCAAGATCTTCCGTATTCCCCTGTGGAGACAATCAGTACAAATCTATCAGGACCAAAAGCGTATGCATTTTTGATTGTGACGTAGCCAGTGGCCTCTGGATACTCGACGACCGACTCCAGCAGGTTCATGACCCCTGCCCTTGATAGGTAAGTGATGGCTGTGCCCAGTTCCGTATAGCTGACGCTGAAAGGACCAGCATCGCTGCCAGAAACCAGCACGGGTTCATAAGCAACACTAGGAGCAGCAGGGTGAGTCGGCACCTGGGTTGCAGCCTCCAGTAACTGAGTCGCAGGAGAAGTGCACTGCCCGCCTTCGCAGATGCGGTCACCTTTGCAATCCGTATCTTTGGCACACATTGCCGGGCTCAGGTTGGCCTGAGCAGTCTCGTCCCTGGGTTTATCGCATCCGCTGATGACCAGCGCGAGCAGAGTAACAATAACGATCTGTTTCAAGTTTAGGTTCCTTCCAAATGATGAGAGGTCATTATTGACGAACTTGTGTTTGGCGTCGAATAGGGGTGTACGACTTTTTTGTGTAACCGGCTAATGAGCGATACTGTCGCTCCGAACCGGAGACACGATGAGCAACTACACCGCATCACCGTCGAAAGTTGCTTGATCAGCTCATGGCCAACTATCAGAAATCTGAAGCCCTGATTGACGCCGATGGCACACTCAAGCAGTTAACCAAAAAGCTGGTCGAGCGTGCTCTGGATGCCGGGTTAACTAACCGCCTGGGGCGCGGCAAGCAGTGGCATAGCCTCAGTCCTCTGAGACACCTGAATCGCCTCTATATCTTGTTCCGAGCTCAGCGTTGAAGGGCTCGCGACCATTCAAACTGGGCATCCTCAAGGCCGCAGCCTGCGGAGAATTTCCGGCTTGATCACCCGATACCCTTCGCCCGTCCGGCGAGAGATAACCGCAGCCGAAATGCCAGTGACCGCTACTCTGCACGCGAGGCTCAGCAGCAGATCAAGACGCGTCGCCAGGCTTTCTGCCCCATGTAAAAGCTGTTATCAGCTAGTGAGCGCTCTGAATGATCCAAGATCTGCGATGACCCCATAACAATTCCCTTTGTTCTGACCCAGCTGACCGAAGCAGGCGAGCCGAACCAAGTTTCAATGCCTACCAAGCACTCTGCCCAGCAAGTTGGTCCAGCATCAAATCAGCCTTGCTAGTGAAAGCCGCACCAGAGGCCACAAGGGTTACGGCCCAAGCCAGCTAACTATAAACAGCAGCGTTAACAAATGGCGACCAGAGCACAGCGCTAGCTTCAGATCGGACAGCAACAAGCTATGCTTCCGGCGCTGCGACTCCTTTTTGTCGTGCTAGCTCAACCTCTGCGATTTGTTTCTCGACTGCCTGTTCCGCAGACACCAGCTCAGCTTCTGCCGGCTCTCGAAAGAGCTTGAGTGCAGCAGCGGGACAAATACGACTCACTTCAGCAGTATATGCATCTCCACGCAAACCGCGTTCGCGTACCGACTGCTTGCACGGCTCTGAATAAAAGGCCATCTCTCTTGAGTTTGGCTCCTTCTGCAGCTCCTGCTTAGCGACCTCAAGCCGGACCCTCTGCAGCTCAAGCCGGAGAAGTGCTAGGTGGTACTCATAACCTTCGGCAGGAACTGGAAAACACAAACCAGAATCGTTACTCAGATTCTTTTCGCACGCGACGCCCTCATCAAACGACCGCTGTGCTGCCTGGTGTTCCACTGCCTCCTCGCATGCTGAAATACGGCGGCACCAATCTGCTTTGCTCTTCTCTTGCAAGATCGAGTACAACTCCATGTAATAAGGGCTCTTGGCTTCTGCAACGTACCCGAGCTCCAAAATAGCCTCTTCGATAGATTTGTCGTCCGAGCAGCGCGCGGTGAGCTGCTCGATAGTTCGGTCATAATCAGCTCGTAATGCCTCCTCAAAGGCAGCTCGTTGGTGCTCTATCTCGGGCCTGGGTATGTCCCTTACTGTTGACGTGAAAGCGACCTTATAAACAGTCCGGTCTTCATCGTATATATCTCTCGACAAGCGCCAGAGCTCCCGAAAGTGCGGACAAGTAGCGCGCCCCGTTGAGTAAAGGTTGTCCGAATACAGAGAGAGACGCTGCGCCCTCTCTGCTTCTAAACGTTTCTGACGTTCTGCTGCAGCTGCCACTCTCGCCTCTTCATTCAGCTTAATCACAACCGGTGCAGCAACCTCCCCGATAACGCCCCACAACTGGCGGTCTAGCAGACCTTCACAGCGCTCGGTTATTTTAGGCTTCAGATAGTCCGGTCCATAGCCCTCCGCGCCGTGCACTACCGACACTGCGTAGGCTGCCGGATCTCCCCCTATCGTGAGCGTAGTTGGCTCGGAGATCTCGACCATAATCGCATCCAAGTCAACTGTCCCATTAACAAACGCACGACAGGTCGCCCAACGAGGGTCTTGCATCGCTTCAGCGTAAAAGGTATTCAGCGCATCAGTAGCGGCCTCGTTCACGCCCTTATCTGAATGGCCGTCGCAGGCTTGGATCGTGCTCCTTGAAAACTGATGCGCGTAGTCTAGGTTACGTCTTACAAGGTCTCGGTAAAAACGCTGAATCGCTTTATCGTCAGCGTATGCCTTGTCCAACTGATTGAAGGCCGAGGTCAAGATTCGATTTGTAAGGCCACTATTACCAAGCGCGTTACTTTCGTTGAGCTGAGCACATGAAAAAGTTGAGTCAGCGTGTATATAGGAGACTTCCGAATCGGAATTGCCGCAGGCCGAGAGAAGCAATGCCGCCGAAACAAGCAGCGAAATATTTTTAAGCATCGTAGTCCTTTACGCTTTAATTAAATGGAAGGGAAAACCAGCTGCAATCTGCAGAGGTTATCACAAAAGTGTTAGCAGCCTGTTGATCGCAAATTCGAGCTCTAATGACTGCAAGCAGTGCGTAGGCGCCCGAAATGAGCAAACAACAAACCCAACCACTAGCTGACATCAAGTAGGCGACCACGTTTTAATCCGCTTTCCTCTAAGGCCCGTCACATTCCATTCAAAAAATATTCAAACCTATATCACTTCCTCGAGCAAACCCCGCCGGTAGGCTCAACCGGCTTTGCACGAGGTGATATCCATGATTCCAACCTGTCCCGACTGCCACTCACACCAGGTGCAGCACTGCCACTATGGCAAATATGTCGGCGGCACTATCGGCACCATTGCAGGTGCCGTCAGCGGGGCCTCAGGTGCGGCAGTCGGCGCGCTTGAAGGCGCAAGCATTGGTGCCAGCGCGATGCGCTTTGCCGGACCAGTCGGTACCGCATCAGGCGCTGTAGTCGGCGCCATCACGGGCGGGCTCATCGGTTGCGTTGCAGGCATTCGGCTTGGCGACGTGTTCGACCGTGAGCTGTTCTATCAGTACCGCTGCGACAACTGCGGCAAGCACTTCTAACCCTTCGTAAAACACTCACTTCCACCCTGCCCCGACGCCTGCTGGCGCGGGGTTTATGCCGTTACTCAATACTCAGGAAACCCCTATGGCACACCAAATCGAAAACATGGCTTACGTTGGCGCAACACCCTGGCATGGGCTGGGCAGCCAGCTTTCAACGCATCAGCCACTGGAAGTCTGGCAGCGCGAAGCCGGTATGAACTGGCACATCGAAGAATCGCCGGTGCGCTTTGTATCCGGCAATAACGCCCACCTGGGCAGTATTCATTCCTTCCCGGAGCAGAAAGTCTTGTTCCGCTCAGACACCAAAGCCCCGCTCTCTGTGGTATCCCAGCGCTACAAGGTCGTGCAGCCGATGGAGGTGTTGGAGTTCTATCGCGACCTGACCGAGTACGCAGGCTTCGAGCTGGAAACAGCCGGGGTACTCAAGGGCGGCAAGAAGTTCTGGGCGCTGGCCCGCACCGGCCAGAGCAGCCAGCTCAAAGGCCGTGACGAGGTGAACGGCTACCTGCTGTTGGCCACCTCCTGTGACGGAACACTGGCTACCATGGCAACGCCCACCACAGTGCGCGTGGTCTGCAATAACACCCTGGCCATTGCGGTCGATGGTGCGACGCAGGCCATTCGAGTTCCGCACAGCACCGAGTTCAATCCAGAACGGGTCAAGCAGCAACTGGGCGTATCGGTATCGCAATGGAGCGAGTTCATGTACCGCATGAAAACGCTGTCTGAGCGCAAGGTAAAACCAGCTGAAGCGCTGCGCTACTTCCTGCAGGTGATCTGCAGTACCGATGCAGATCTGACTGACCTGACCCAACTGCCACAGCATCGCGCCCTGCAAAAGGTGCAGGACCTGTATCTGGGTCAAGGTCGAGGGGCTCAATTGGCATCCGCGCAAAACACCGCGTGGGGGCTGCTTAACGCGGTCACCGAATTCGTGGACCACGAGAAACGCACCCGCAGCACTGACCACCGACTGGACTCAGCCTGGTTTGGTCAAGGTGCGGTGCTCAAACAAAAGGCCCTGGATCGCGCGCTGCAACTGGTTGCCTGAGGGCTATGCGGCGCGCTGATCACCTTCCTCAACTGAGTAACTGCCTCTCCCCTTCGCCATAGGCCCGGCCAGCATCGCTGACCGGGCTTTTGTGCGTCTGGGCGGGGTGTATTGGCTTACTGGAGAACCCAACATGAAATCGGATAAGCGACACTATTCAACACCACGCAAAGGCACGGCCCTGCGCTTGGTCAGCACCACCCAGCTGGACCGGGCGCAGTGGCTGGCTGTACGCCGCGGTGGTATCGGCAGCTCAGACGCCGCCGCAGCTGTAGGCCTGAATCCCTATAAATCGCAGTTGGCCCTGTGGCTGGAAAAGACCGGCCGAGATGCGGGCATGCCGCAAATCGATCCTCAAGACGATACCAAGCCCACCTTCTGGGGCAGCATCCTTGAGCCTATCGTTGCATCGCAGTACACCAAGCGTACAGGCCTAAAGGTACGTAAGGTGAATGCAGTACTGCAGCACCCCGATCCTCAGCTGTACTGGATGATGGCGAACCTGGACAGGGAGGTCGTCGGTTCATCAGAGGTCCAGATCCTGGAGTGCAAAACAGCCGGCATCAATGGTGCTCGCCTGTGGCGTGACGGCGTGCCTGAGTATGTGCAACTGCAGGTGATGCACCAACTGGCGGTTACCGGTAAACAGGCAGCCGACGTAGCCGTGTTGATCGGTGGGCAGGATCTGGAGGTCCATCGCATCGAGCGCGACGAGCAGATGATCACCAACTTGATCGAACTGGAGCGGCGCTTCTGGCAATACGTGGTGGACGATACCCCGCCGCCAGCCGACGGCAGTGACTCCGCCGACCAGGCCTTGCGTTGCCTGTATCCGCAGGATAACGGCCGCACGCTGGATCTGAGCAGTCATCCAGCACTCAGCATGGCTTACGTCGAACTCAAAGCCCTCAAGCAGACCCTCAGTAAACAGCAGCAACGTGAGGCAGAGCTGAAGCAGCAACTGCAGCAGGCCATGGGTGACGCCAGTCGAGCGACATTCGCTGGAGGCCAGATCAGCTGGAAACGCAGCAAGGACAGCAACGTGCTGGACGTCGATCAACTCCTCAAAGACAAGCCCTATCTGCAAACCCGCTACAGCAAGGTCAAGGAAGGCAGTCGTCGCTTTCTGATCAACTGACCCTCTCTACTGCGCTATCCGCTCTATCGCTGTCCTCTCCCCTGTTGTCTCGGGCGGCTTCGGCTGCCCGGGGCTTTTTTCTGTTCCCTGTTTATCGATCCAAGGAGTACGTCATGCTCAAAGGTCTCGCTATTACCCCACCCGTGTTGGGCCGCATTGCCATCGGCAAGGTAGTCGAGCGCAACGGCAAACGTCTGCCGGAAAAAGACGATCAGTTCACCCTCACCTCTCAGGTTCAATATGACGGTCAGTGGTTGTTGCATCCGCTGGACAAGGAACTACGCACATCCGCTACCGACAAGCTGCGTGCCATCCCGGTACGACTACTGTTCAACGACCCTCAACTGAACTTCAGAGCGCACTACGCCTTGTTTGATCGCTCATCAGGGCGACCGCTCTGTGTGGGTGACGGCGAGCAATGTAAGCGTCGCACCCAGGAGGGCATTCAATCGCAGCCCTGCCCCTCACCGGATGGTTGCCCTCTTGCCCAAGGTGGTCACTGCAAACCCTATGGACGACTCAACGTGAGCATTGGCGATGAAGATGCCCTGGGTAGCTTTGTGTTTCGTACCACCGGCTACAACAGCATCCGCACGCTGTCGGCGCGGCTGGAGTATTTCCGGGCGCTGTCTGGTGATCGGTTGGCCTGCCTGCCGCTGGAGCTGCGCCTGCGCGGTAAATCCACTCGCCAGAGCCATGGCACACCGATCTATTACGTCGATTTGACCCTGCGCCACGGGATGACGGTTGAGCAGGCACTACAGGAAGCCAAAGCACTAGACCAGGCCCGACAAGAGGCTGGCTTTGACCAACCTGCACTCGATCAAGCCGCCCGCAACGGGTTCGCCAATGGTGCGTTTGAAGACACCGAAGAAGACGGTGGTCAGGTACTGGAAGAGTTTTATCCAGATACCGTGCCCGCCGCACAGCCCTCTACTCGTAAACCCAACTTGCAGCAACGCTTGGCACACAAAGCCCAAGGCGATGCAGGTGACGTCACTCATCCCAACACCGAGGTATCACCATGACAACCACTGAGAACACCGCAGAACTGCTCTGTCAGGAACTCGCCGTCAGCGAGGCTGACATTCTGGACAGAGCTGAGTCGATCCTGCGCGCACGTTTCACACGTGCGAACTATCTGACCAGCCCGGCACTGGTACGTGACTATCTGCGCATCAGCATGGGGCCAGAAGAGCGGGAGATCTTTGGCGTCATCTTGCTTGATAGCCAGCACGGCGTGCTGCGCTTTGAGCGCCTGTTCTACGGCACCATCGACAGTGCCAGCGTCTACCCACGCGAGATCGTCAAACTCGCCCTACTCAGCAATGCTGCAGCGGTGATCTTGGCGCACAACCACCCTAGCGGTAATCCAGAGCCAAGCCAGGCAGACATCGCCTTAACCCTGCGCGTCAAAAACGCACTGCAAACCGTCGACATTCGTTTGCTCGACCATCTCGTCGTCAGCGGCAGTCACTCGGTCAGCCTCGCTGAACGAGCCCTTATCTAGCACCACTATCAGCAAGCCAGGAGTCACACATGCAACGAACCAGCACGCCCCCATGCGCCGCCTGCGGTGCTCACACCCTGCTACGCAAGAAGGACCTGTATCCGATCACGTTGGCCGCAGCCTTACTGGACAGCACCCTCCGTCACCTCAAGGCACGCACAGTAGCGGACCTCAGCCAGCGCGAGGAGCAGACTGCACCATGGTCTCAATTGAGCGTATTAAACGACGTCATGCCCATCGTGTGCCGTGATATTGGGCAGTGCCAGCAGCAAGCGACGGACCTGGCAACGCTGATAGAGCGCAATTGGCTCGGTGACTTTGACCAACTGTGTCTGAGCTGCGGCATTATCGAGCTCGATCAGGACGACACTGAGGAGGCGGAGTCATGCTCCTGAGGCTGACAAACGCTGGCCTCAGCGGGCCAGCCGTTCACTTACCTGTTTTACCAACTGCAAAACCAATTCTCGATCATCCCCACTGAGCCCGCTCAGCAGCTGCTGTATCTGACGCGCCTGGTCATCTACCCGCACACTTCCTTCGGTCAACAGGTCGGCTGTTTCGCAGCCAAACAACTCCGACAGCTCAAACAGTCGCACAACGGATAACGTCGCGACGCCCCGCTCCAGCCGAGATACCGCTTCACTCCCAAGCCCGAGTTTTTCCGCAACATCTTCTTGGGTCAGGTTAGCCGCCGCTCGACGCCTTGCGATGGTGTGGCCAATTCGGGCCGCTAAGGTCTCTTGCTCTGTTTTGGACATAGCCCCTCCAACTCAACCCAGATGGTTGAACACCAACTCGTTGACATGAAGGACTTCTAACGATGAGAATCATCTTGCCAGGTTGCCAATCGACCAGATAAGTGCCGATCAACCCAAGGAGCTCTGATGAAAGGATGCACATCACCCCACCTACGGAAGGTACGCCTAGCGTGTGCCGAGCTATTCCCCCCTGCAGTTCTCTGCTGCTCCCACCACGACCGCACTAGTTAGCAGCGCCCACGCGCCAGCATGCGGCTTAATCCACAGAAGGAAACATGTAATGAAACGAATCCAGTGCCTGCTCGCTGCAGGCGGACTGCTCGTCGTACTCCCCTGCATCGCCGGTACCTATGAATGGACCGAGGGCTGGGGAATGGGCGTCAGCGAGTACAGCGTTGATGATGGCAACGGCATTGAGTTGAGCATTGCTTGCTCACCGGAACGCGGTGTCTCGGCAGGCCTCTCACTGCCTGGGCAGTACATCTCATCCGATGACCAACCAGGGTTTGACCTCATTGTCGATGGAGAGCTTTACAGCAATCCGTTTTTCACCGACTGCCGCGTCTGCGATGCAAACTTCCGCGAGGCGTTTTGGGACGCGCTGCGTGAGGCTAACAAGCTAAAGGTGGTTATCAATGAACGGGTAATCAATCTCCCCACCACCAACCTCGGCGACATCCTCCCATCGCAAGACGATCCAAACAATGTCTGTTTGTCACGCTGGTCACTGCCGTACTGACCCCGAACCATTAGGAGAATCACATGGACCAACCACCCTTTGACCAGGACGACTTCGACAATGTTCGCCCGCAAGAAACCGGCTTTGACCTCGCCCCAGCACTGATCGGTTGGGGCATTGCAGCCCTGGCGTTCGCGATCTTTATCATCATCAATAACACCTCTCCGCTGGTGACCAGCGCCAGCCTCCCCGCCAAGATATTCGCGGTGATCGTTGGTGCGGCACTCGGAACCGGCGCAGCACTGGTGGGCGATGCGCTCCGCAGAGCCGTTATGCCCAGCGCGGTGTATACCCAGGGCGGATTCTTCAGTCTGCTATGGATCAAGGTGTTCTGGAAGGTCGGTCCGCAAGTCATCGGCCTGCTGATTGGTGTGTTCTTGGGCACCGCTTTGGTACTGCAGTAAACGGGGACAACATGAAGAAACTACACGTAGCCATACTGGCAATGAGTGCGGCAATGATCGCGGGCTGTGGTGATTCAGACGAAGCCAAGCGGGTACGCGCTGTGTTTATCACCAGCTGTATGAGTGGCGGCGCAACACAGTCCAGTTGCGAGTGCGCTCACAGGCATCTTGCAGAAGACTATTCGGTTGCGGAAATCGAAGAATTGAGCAGCCCGTATGCGGTGCCCTCTATGAAACCGGTGCAAGACCTTACTCGCTACGCAGGACAGTGCCGAGGGGAGTGAGCGCAATAGCGCTCGCTTGCCTTGGCGCAAACCTCCTCCGGGAGGTTTTTTTCTGGGCCACCCAGGCAACGCGTCCACGAAATGCCTTGCTTAGCAATCTCTTCCATACCAGAGAGCGTTTTAATCGCAGGGCAACAAACGGCCAGAAGCAGACAGTCCATCTTTATCTTGGCCGCCTACAGCTGTGACTCGAAGATGTCGAGAAAAGTCGGGGCGGTTCATTCTTCATTGGTCCTTGAGGCCTCAATCTTTTCAAGCCGATACGCAAGCTGAGCACGGGTCAGCCCGAGCATCCTTGCCGCACCGGACACATTGTCTTGAGCCTTGCTCATCGCAACGCGGATCAAGCCCTCCTCAAAGTCCGCGAGGTCGAAATCGGATGCCAGCAGAGATGAGTAGATGCCATTCCCGTCTTCTGCTCCGGCGTAGTCCGAATAACTCAAATAGCCCTTTTTCCCAACCGCAGAGTCAGCTGCGCGCTGACCTCCCAAGGCCGGACAGAGCTCTTCTATATCGATCAACTGATTATTATTAGCCAGTATGACGCCCCGCTCTATCATGTTTTCGAGCTCTCGAATGTTGCCGGGCCAGTGGTATTCCATAAGCGCATCTCGGGCCTTGTCAGAGATACCCAATACCTTTTTCTGGTATTCAGCTCGATACTTGGCAAGGAAATGCTCAACCAACAGCGGGATGTCCTCGCGCCGTTCGCGCAGGGCAGGGATATGCACCGGAAATACGTTCAGCCGATAAAACAGGTCAGCGCGAAATTTACCCTCCTGCACAGCCTTTTCCAGGTCTTCGTTGGTGGCCACAACCAGACGGACATCCACGCGGCGCAGCTCGGTGCCGCCCACACGCTCCAGCTCCCCTTCCTGCAGAACTCGAAGCAGTGTTGCCTGCGCCCTTGCCGACAACTCGACCACCTCATCAAGAAACAGCGTACCGCCATTGGCCCGTTCGAATTTGCCGGCACGGCTGTGGTGAGCCCCGGTGAAGGCTCCCTTCTCGACCCCAAACAATTCGGATTCGATCAAGTCCGGAGGGATGCATGCGCAATTGACAGCGACGAAAGGTGCACTAGCGCGGGAGGAATACAAGTGCAAGGCCCGGGCAAAAACCTCCTTTCCCACCCCGGTCTCTCCCTGCAACAACACCGACACAACGCTTTCGGCGGCCTTGTGCAGCAGCGACCAAGCCTGCTTGAATGCCTTTGAGCGACCGACCGAGTTGATCGCAAGGTCAGCCGGAGCCCCGCTATCGTTGGTGTTCTGCTGCAACTCATGCAGCTGACTCTGCAGCGACAGTAGTTCGTCTGCCAGCGCATCCGGGCGCAAAATACGATCCAGTTCTTCCGGATCCTCCCACTCGGTAACCGGTCGACCAATGATGCGGCAGCGCGCGTCACCACGCGCCTGGCACTCGGCCTCCTTGAACAGGACCTGCCGACCCATGTAATAGGTGGTAAAACCACTGGAGTAGCCGGTAAGGATCCAGCAGGCAGCCTCGTGCGACGGGCCTTCATGGCCCAGCTGCAGCTCAGATTCAAACGCCCCGTCCCAGAGAAACTCGCCGTAAAAACTGCCCTGATCAAGATCAAAGTCCATTCGCACCGGCTCTACGTTCACCATCCCCTTGATCATCGCCAACTGAGGGCCAGCGGCAAAGGCATTAGCAGTGCTCAAGTCGGGTCGTAGTTTTCGAGCAAGCTCGGCATCGCGCCAGCCGGAGTGGAATCCCAGGCGCGTCAGCAGGACTCGGGCCCGCTCCATGCCAATGGTGGATATCAGTTCTCGACGCAACGAGTGGAACATGCTGCTGTGAACCAGAAGCATGCGCTGCTCCTGCATCCACACCTTACCCGCACGGGTATCAAATCTGATCTGACTGACAAGATCCTTGCTGGCTGGAAATCGCGGTTCTTTGCTGGTGGGCATTCAAACTACCCCTTTGTTGTAATTATTCAGGGAGCATCTGCTCTCAAAAACAGATGATAGTCAAATGCCATGCAGCAGGAATTGTGCCGCTCCCCTCACACAGGCCTTAGCCTACACCTCAGGCAACGTCCGCTAGGGCGAGGAGAAACATTTTCTTCAGGATATGCTGAAACGCTTGATCAAATAATAAAAAAGCCCGGTGTCAACGCGACACCGGGCAAAAGGGGCTCATGCGCCCCGCTGGAGGCTTACAGCACAACGGCAGACCGAGCAACGGAGGAGTGAGTCAGAACGAAGCCATCGTAGCCAGCCTTCGCCTCATCGTCACATACCTGCTTGTAAGCAGCCCCGCCACCCAGATAAACCATGAATGATCGCGCCTTGCCGGGAATGTTTGAACCGGTGTACCAGGTATTGGTCTTGGGCAGCAGGGTTGCATTGGCTATTCCCTCCACCACCTCGCGCCATTCATCTTCCTTCGCCTTTTGCGGCTCCAGGGCAGCAACACCATTTGCCTCCATGTAACGGATCACATCGGCTATCCATTCCACATGCTGCTCGATACCTAGCGGCATGTTAAACAGCACCGACGGGCTCTGCGGGCCAGTAATCATGAAAAAGTTCGGGAAGCCGCTGGACATGAGCCCCAGGTGAGTGCGCGGCCCACTGCTCCAGTGATCCTGCAGGCGCTGTCCACCTCGACCAACCAGGTTCAATTTGAACAACGGCCCAGTAAAGGCATCGAAGCCGGTGGAGTAAATAAGGCAGTCAAGCTCAAACTCGCTACCATCGTTGAGCACCAAACCTACCTCGCTGATGCTCCGAATCGGGTTGGACTTGATGTCGATCAGCGACACATTCTCGCGATTGTAGGTTTCGAAGTAGTTGGTCTCGCACGGCTGGCGCTTGGTGCCGTAGAGGTAGTCTGGGCACAACAACTCGGCGGTCTTGGGGTCCTTGACTTTTTCACGAATCTTGTTGCGGACAAACTCCGCCACAATAGCGTTGGCCTTCTCGTCGAACAGAACATCCCCATAGCTGCCCAGCCAGAGTGCAAATCCGCCATCCTGCCAGCAGGCTTCGAGATGCGCCTGAACCTGCTCAGGACTGTCAGTGAAGATGGACTCACGCATGGTCGGAAATGGAACCCCCGCCAATGCAGCCCGCGCCTCGCGCCGGTACTCGCCATAGTTCGCCTTTATCTGGCGTGCCTCCTGCGCATCCATGGAGCCATTTTGCAGTGGCGTTGCGTAGTTGGGCGTGCGCTGGAATACCGTCAGGTGTGCAGCCTGCTCGGCGATCAACGGAATCGCCTGAATGGCAGAGGCCCCGGTGCCGATTATGCCTACCCGCTTACCTGAGAAATCCACACCTTCATGAGGCCAGCTTGAGGTTGAAAAGACCTCACCCTTGAACAGCTCCTTGCCGGGATATTGCGCTACAGCCGCAGTAGAAAGCGTGCCCACACCGGATATGTAGTACTTGCAAATCACTGTCTGCCCACGATCAGTCTTGATGGTCCACCGGTTAGTCTCTTCGTCAAACGTCGAAGCAATAACCCGGGTTTCAAAAGTGATGTCTTTTCGTAGATCGAGCCGCTCGGCGACGAAGCGCAGGTAATCCAGGATTTCAGCCTGGCCGGCGTACTTCTCAGACCAGCTCCACTCCTGCTGAATGTCATCAGAAAAGGAAAAAGAGTAGTGGTAACTGGAGATGTCGCAGCGCGCCCCCGGATAACGATTCCAATACCAGGTCCCTCCGACGTCGTCGGCGGCCTCGAACACTTCCGCCTTCATGCCCAGCTTGTCGCGCAGCGTATGAAGCATGTAAAGCCCGGCAAAGCCGGCGCCGACAACCACTGCGTCGGTATGGATCGGAGTATGGATTTGAGCATTCATGATATTCACCTGTTGTTTTTGTTTACTGGAATTCAAGGCCCTGAGGGCTGGGTTAAAGAGGCCGCTATGCACTACAGCGGCATGGTGAACTGGAACCAGAGCGAATCACCCTCAGGCCCGTTCTTGACGTTGGTTTCATGCAAGTATTTGACAAGCACCGCCGTTCTATCGCCGATGCCGTAGAACACCTGCGGGCCAAATGCGAGTTTCTGGATGCGGTTGCCGT
>CESQ01077224.1_pt1 | contig 35301 bp, 26 predicted proteins | sample 361401 | NCBI WGS metagenome assembly CESQ01 (sample SAMEA2622119, study PRJEB7988) | marine metagenome | isolation source: saline water (ENVO:00002010), including | reverse complement strand
TTCTTTTCCATGAATTTCTTGGCGCTGGCGATGGAGGTTTCCGTGAAATGGTAGATGTTCTGGGTGCAGACGGCGCTGAGCCCGCCTTGTTCCACGCCTTCGACGAAGTGCTTCCAGTTGCCGGCCCCGGCCATGCCCAGGACGGGCAGTGTGACGGCGTCGGAAACCTGGCGGCAAAGCGGGATGTCGTAGCCCTGCAGCGAGCCGTCGCGTTCGACCGAAGTGATCATGATCTCGCCGGCACCCAGCGTTTCTCCTTCGGCGGCCCATTCGGCGGGTGTTTTGCCGGTCGGTTGGGTGGCGAAATGGGAGAACACTTCGTATCCGCCGTCCAGGGTCTCGGACTTGCGGGCATCGACCGAAAGGACGACGCATTGCCGACCGTAAGCTGCGGCGATCTCGGAGATGAATTCAGGGCGTTCGACGGCGCCGGAATTGACGACGACCTTGTCGCCGCCCGCCGCCATCATGGCGCGAACGTCGTCCATGTTCCGGATGCCGCCGCCGACAGCCAAGGGCACGAAGCATTCCTTGGCGAACTGGGTGACGACGTCATAGAAGGCCGATTTGTCGGCGCCTGGATCACGGGTCACGTCCAGCATGACGATTTCATCAACTGACCAGCTATCGACGAAATTATGGGTATATCGGTAATCCGGTTCGAACAGCTTGGTCCGGAACAGGGTGCCGCCGTTGAAGGTCAGGACGGTGATCAGGCGGTTGCGCAGCATCACGCCTTCTCCAGGTAGTTCTGCAACAGGGTCAATCCCGCCTGTTGGCTTTTTTCCGGATGGAACTGCGTGCCGAAGACATTGCCTTTCTGCACGGCGGCCGTGAACGCACCGCCGTAGTCGCAGGTGCCGACCTGCGATCCATCGGGCGGTGTTTCCATGCGGTAGGAATGGACGAAGTAGAATAAGGCGCCGTCGTCGATCCCGTCCAACAGGACACAATCGGGCGCGGTCTGGCTCAGGTCGTTCCAGCCGACATGGGGGACGCGAAGGGATTGGTCTTCGGGTTGCAGGCGCGTCACCGGGGCATCGATCCAGCCCAGGCCCGCCGTGTCGCCGAATTCGGCGCTGCTCAAGCCCAGCAACTGGAAGCCCAGGCAAATGCCCAGGATCGGTTTCCGGCGTTTGATCACCAGATCGTCTAGAATGTCGATCAGGCCGCGTTCGGCCAAATTGGCCATCCCATCGGGGAACGCGCCGACGCCAGGTAGGATCAGCTTATCGGCAGCCTCAAGCCGGGCGCCGTCAGAGGTGACGACCGGCTCGAAACCCGATTTAGCGACGGCCCCGGCAACCGAGGTCAGGTTGCCGAGGCCGTAATCAACAATTCCGATCATATCGAGGTCGGTCCACTGGGGCGCGGGCGCCCGAGTAGGTGGATCACATCAAGTTGGCGCCGACCTTGGCCTGCACCCGCTCCCATTGTTCCACATACCATTCGCAATAGCGGCGGTATCCGGTTTCAAGCGGCCACTGAGCCTTGAAGTTCAGCTGTTCCTCGGCCCGCTGGGTCGACAGGGTGCCGCGGATCGGCTTGATCTTGTCGCGGGGAACTTCCTGCAGTTCCGCCGTCGGCACCACGTCCTTCACGATGTTGGCGAGTTCCAGAATGGTTCGGGCGTTGCCGTAGGTGATGTTGAAGGTATGCGAAGCGCCAGGCACGCTTTCCACGGCCATGGAGCGGATGATGCCATCGACCAGGTCGAGGATATAAGTGAAGTCCAACCGGCCGTCGCCGCCGCCTTCGAGCATCAGGGGCTTGCCCATCAGGGCGTTTTCGATGAAGGCCTGGCTGACGCGGCGCGAGATACAGCGTTCGCCGTATAGTGCGGAGGGGCGGATGATCGAGACGTTCAGGCCGTACTGATCGTTGTAGGTGCGGACCAGGCGTTCGCCCATGAACTTGGTGTTGGCATAAATGCCGTAGGGCTGCGGGCGGACGTTCTCATCGACGGTCTGGGTCTTGAAGTCGCCATAAACGGTGGACGACGACATGAACACGACCTGGTTCACTTCATCCGGGCGCAGCTGGGTGTATTCCAGAACGTTACGCAGAGTGATGAGCTGTAGGTCGAAGCAATGACCCGGAACCTGTTTGGCCTCTACGGCGCTGGAGATTGCCGCAAGGTGCACGATTTTGGTCGGCGAGAAGTCGCGCAGCGCGTTTTCCAGATCGATCATGGAGCGGGCGTCGGCGTTCGCGATATCGACGCCGGCGTCGCGCAGCATTTCGAAACGCTGGCGCAGGAAATTAAAATTCAGCTCCCGGCGAAACGGATCGATATCCGCGTTCGAGACGTTGGCGAGCAGGTTGTTCTGCATCAGGTTGTCGATGAGCAGAACCTTGGCGCCGTATTCGCGAAGGCCGAGGGCGAGATTGTGACCGATGAAGCCCGCGCCGCCGACGAGCGCGACACGCTCTCCGGACAAAGCGGATTTAATCGCTTTCGGGGTTAGGATTGCAGACATGATAGTCTCCTCTTTCTGAGCCGTTCCCGCCGTTTCTGGGCGGTACTGTGAATGCAGGGAACACGGGATTTTCCAGGCACTAATCCCAGCTTTCACTATCAGGCTCTAATATTAGCACGGTAGATGCTAATTCTTAAAGCCACATTAAACTTGGGCGCTTTGCGCCGTCTCTGTCTGTGATTTCCATCACGTTGCGGGTATGCGGGATCCTGAGGATTTTCCGGTTAACAATGGAATGTATTGACAAATTTCATCCGGCCCGGATTCTCTGCCGAGAATTTTATCGCGTGGGTTCGACCTGGGCCGGTAATCATCATGCAAATTTCAGAATTCCCCGATCTGCCGCAGGTCCTTAGACAGGCGACGATGCGGGCGTTGACCGCGCAGCACGAAGGCCGGTTGTTCGAAGCCGACCGCCTGTTCCATCAGATCGCGGTGAAACGGCCGCTGCATCCGTTGCTGGCCCATACGGCGTCCGGTTTCAGGCTGCTGAAAGGAGACTATGCCGGGGCCTGGGCGCTGGCCGAGCGGCGGTTGGAATTGCCCTATTACACCCATCGTCCGTTCGCCCATATGGATGCGCCGATGTGGGACGGCTCGCCGATGCCCGATGGGCGGCTTCTGATCTTTTGCGATTTGGGGTTGGGGGACACCATTCTCTTGGCGCGTTTCCTGCCTTGGGTTCAGGCGCGGGTCGGCGGCCTTGCCATGCAGGTCAACACGGGCACGGCGGCGTTCTGGCACCACCGGTTGCCCGATGCCGAAATCTCCGGGATCAATGATCCCCCGCCGGCTTGTACCGCCCGGATCAACATGTTCTGCCTGCCGCGGCTGTTCGGCGCGACGGCGGAGAACATGCCGCCCCCCGGATACATTCACTCCCGCGCCGATGAACGGGCGCATTGGCGGGCGCGTCTGAGCGGGGACATCAAGGTCGGATTGTCGTGGCAGGGTAATCCCGACCATGTGCGCGATTTCGAACGGTCCATTCCGTTCGACCGGCTGCGCGTGATTTTGGACGACCCGGTTCTTCGGGATGCGGGAGTCCGTTTCTTTTCCCTGCAATTGCATCAGGGTCGGACCGACGCGGCGGATGCCATCGCGGCGGGCGAGATCGAAGACCTGACCCCGGGGATCATGGCGCGGGACCCGCTGGAGGCATCGGCGGCCTTGATCGATGAACTGGACCTGGTGATTGCGGTTGACAGTGCGCTCGCCAATCTCGCGGGTGCCATGAATCGCCCGTTTTGGCTGCCGACCTACAAGGTGCCGGATTGGCGGTGGCGGAATTATCCGAGCCTCGATTTCGCAGCGCCGCTACCTTCGCCTTGGTACGGATCGGCGCGGGTGTTTGCCTGCTGCGAACGGCAGGTCTGGGAGCCTGTCGTCGCCGATATGCACAAAAACTTGCGGGATGTCGCTACCCGGCCCGGAGCGGTCTGAAACCGGCGTGCGGGCCTACAGATTGGCCCCAGGACCCCAATCGGGCGGCAGCATCGAAAACTGTCTGACCCACTGCGGCATGCGGTTGACCAGCCATTTCGGAAAATACCCGGCGAAGGGGTCGGTCGCGACGTTCAACAGGTGCTTGGTCAGATACATGCGGCTGAAATTATGTTGCAGCGTAAGGGCCCAAGGCATCGGCGCGGGAAGGGCAACGGCCAACACGGCGTCTCGAGCGCCTTCGATTGGTTGAACACCCCGATGAAGAACGCGGTTCGGTGTGAAAATCAGGGCATCGCCGGCTTTGGCTTCCACGCGCCGGGGGGCGTAGGCACATCCGGCTTTCTCGCATTCCGCGGTGAGGTCTGATTTCCGATCGGCGACGCCCGGAAAGTCGTATCCGGCCCCCGCGATCGCTTTCGTCTCCGGTATCGGCAAGATATCGGTCGTGCCGTGGCTGTCGGACAAATCCGTCAGGTACAGGATCACGTGAATCTGGTGGGGTACCTCGCTGTCGCGGTGCCATTGATAGCTGACCGTCTGGCGTTTCGACGGAAACAGCCGGCCGCTCGTCACCGTGCGGATCAGGAAGTTGCTGCCCAGGTAGGACTGGATGATGTTCTCGACCGTGCCGCTGAACGCCTTGTGCAGAATTTTCGCGGCGTCGAGTTTGTCTTTTTCCCGCCAGTCGATATTGAACCCCGGGTCTTCCGAGGTCGGTTTGAACGGGGGAGATTCCCGGTCCAGCGCGGTATCGATCATCGCCCGCATTTTCGCGATGTCGTTTTGGTCGATCAGGTTGCGGGCAATGGTATAGCCGTCCGTGGCCAAAGGAGAATTCGCATCCGGCGGGGTGCCGCCTTGGGATTGGTAGAGTTGCTGACAGCACAACAGGAACAGGGCGTGCTGGGAAAAAGGCCCCATGCGATCGACCGCCGCCTGGGTTTCTGGGGACAATTCAATCCAGTTGTTGTTCAACGAGAACTGCATGGCGTGCACTCACCTGAAGGCCATGGTGTGGGAAGCTTTTTCGACCGACGACAGGGTACCACTTCGCGATAAAGATTGGGTTAATCGGCCGTGACTACATCGCGCCGACGATCTCGGCCATGCAGGCGGCGATATCCGCCATATCCTTCGTGCCCAGGTGCGGACCGCAGGGCAGGGCGATGGCGTTGTCCGCAAGGGCCGTCGCACCCCTGAACCCGTCGGCGTCGTACCCGAAACGATCGCGGTAATAGGCGAGCCGCCCGATCGGATGCGGGTAATAGACGGACGTTCCGACCCCCTTGGCATTCAGCGCCAACGCGATATCGTTGCGCCGGGATGCAAGATCGCCGGTCAACAGGGCGATCCCGCAGTAGAAACTGGATTTTAGCCGGTCCTCGGCGCTGTCGAGGACATGAATGCCGTCGATGGCCGTCAGCCCGCTTTGCAGGGCCCGGAAGTTCTCTTCGCGCTTGCGCATGATCTCCGGCAGGCGCGTCAGCTGCACCCGGCCGAGTGCGGCCTGCATCTCCGACATCCGGTAGTTCATGCCCAGCCCCTTCACGTCGTAGAGGCCGGGGACCTTCGGGCCGTCGCCTGTGCGGTCGTAGTTGAAGGCGCGGAACTCGCCGATGCGCTTGACTGTCTCTGCATTGTTGGAGACCAACATGCCACCCTCGCCGCAGGTGATGTGCTTGACCGGATAAAACGAATAACAGCCCGTGTGCCCGAACAGGCCGACGTGCGTGCCGTCGACGCGGGCCTCGACGGCGAGCGCGCAGTCCTCGACCACCAACAGTCCGTGTTTGTCGGCCAGTGCCATGACGGCGACCATGTCCATGGGAATACCGACGTAGTGAACCACACCGATGGCTTTGGTCTTCGGCGTGATCTTCGCGGCCAAATCGTCCATGTCCATGTTGCCGGACGTCAGTTCGGCATCGACGAAGATGGGGGTCGCGCCGGTCAAGGCGACCGCATGGGCCGTCGCGACATGGGTCATCGCCGGCAGAAGGACTTCGTCACCGGGGCCGACACCGGCGTCGATCCAACTGAGATGCAGGGACGCCATGCAGCTTGAGGTCGAGACGGCGAAGCCGCCACCCATCATCTCCGCGAAGCCTTCCTCGAACGCGTGGCAATTGGGGCCGTGGGTCAGGATATGCCCGGACAGCACCTCCATCACCGCGTCGCGTTCCATGTCTTCGATCCAGGGGCGGCCGAAGGGGATATCCAGTTTCGCTTCAGTCATGGCTGTTGTCCTGTCTTGTCGTTCGACGACGTGTAGGTGGTGGGCCGGATGTTTTGGGGGGCGCCGTCGGCATGAGCCTTGTCGGCGGCGGCCAGGACGCGGATCAGATCGAATTCCCGTTCCGCCTCTCGGGTCGGGTCGTCTCCGTTTCGGATTGCCTGGATGAAACCGGGGATCAATATGCCTTTACCGTCGGGTAGGGGGGCGAGGTCCAGTGCCTCCGCCGTCGCGCCGTCCCGGCGGTCACGAAAAAGGCGGGGGCCCTGATCGTCGTAGATGAACGTTGCCTTGGTGCCGAAGACCCGTATCACATGATGGTGCGGATGGACGCAGCCGAAGTTCGCGGTGATCCGCCCGACCGCGCCCGATGCGAACGAAAACGTCGAGGCCATGAAATCGTCATATCGAAAGCCGGTGTCCCGCGTCGCGATGTTGGTGCCCGTGCATGCGACCGAGTTCGGTGTTTCGCCCATCAGCCAGAGCATCAGGTCGATGATATGCACGCCGCCGCCTTCCATGACGGAATAATCGGGCACGTCCTTGCGCCATCCTTCGGTGATCTTTTCCAGGCGGCCGTACAGATAGTCGCCGTCGAAGGCATAGATGTCGCCGAATTCGCCGGCTGCGATGGCCTGCTTGAGCCAGACGTAGACGGCCGCCCCACGCAGCACCAGGTTGGAGCGAATATGCGGTTTCCCGGCCTTGATCCAACGGTCTGAGATCTCATCGACTTCCGACGCCGTGCGGCATAACGGCTTTTCGACGAATATGTGCTTGCCGTGGTCCAGCGCACGGCAAACTTCATCGAAATGCAGGTGGTCGTAGGTCGCGATGGATACGATATCCACGTCGGGTGCGGCGAGAATTTGCTCGTAGCTTTCGGCGGGTTTGCCTTGGCCCAATTCTTCGGCCAAGTGCTCCGCCTTGGCCATCTCGAGATCGTAGAGCCAGGTCACCTCGCTGTCCGGGTGCTGGGCGAAAGTGCGGGCGTGTTGTTCGCCGACCCCAAGTCCGATGATGGCGGCCCGAAAGGTCACAGGATTCCCCCCGGTTGGTAGAGACCGGCATCGTATTGCGGCATGAAACGCGCAAACAGCTCCCGATTGGAGTCTGACATGGAAGCCATGATGGCCGTCGACTGGGTTTCCGTCATCGGCGACTTCCCGGTCGCGTTGAAATGCGCGGCCTCGCCCTCAGGCACGGCGCCCTCTTCAAGTGATGAGGCCTCGCCCCGATTAAGGCGCAGTTGGGCGTCGAAAAATTCAGGGCGCAGACTGGGATTGACCAACGGCATGTCGCTCAGCGGAATCGGTGCCGAGACGTTCATTGATCGTTGAAACGCCTCCATGAAATCTTTCGGGGCCCCTTCCTTTGCGGGGTGAAGCTCTCTGTCGAAGGGGATGACGGTGACCGCATCTTCCCCGAATGCCGATGCGAAGGCTTCGGCCACGGCCAGCCAGTTCAACCGATGTACAGGGAAATCGGCGACATAAGTGGCGAAATCTGTCGTTCCGCCGTTCTGCAAATGCAGTCCGTACATGGACACAACATACCGTGCCTGATGGCGGACCAGAAGAATGATCCGAACGTCGAACCCGTTCAGCAGGCGGGTGAGGAACGGTGCGCGGTCAAGGTATGGCAGCGGATGACCGGCCTGATCGTCGATGCCCGTCAAACCTTCGTCACTCGTGAAAAAGGCAGGGGAATCGTGATGATGCAGTGGCGAAATGTGATAGTCCCACAATAGGCTGAACTGGTCCTCGGTCCATTCCGCTAGGGCATAGGCACGCCGGAATTCCATGCAGAGGCGTTGCAGCGGAAGAATACCGTCGGAACGCAATTGCCGGTAGCCTTCGTGCTTGGGCGAAAAGAAAGCGTGCTCGATCAAGGTCGAGGCACAGCGCGGCAAGCCGACATGAAGGTAGAAGGGGTTCAACCTAGTCGCTCCTGATCGCCTCGCTGAGGTTCCATTTGGCGCCGACCGCGGCCTAACTCGCCGGCGCGGAGGATACACGGTAGGTCGGGTCGAACAATTCGGGGCGCCGCTCGGCCAGTCCCTCCAGTTCGGCGACTCCGAACGTCGGATTGTCGGGGTAGAGGATGTCGAAGATTTCCGTGATCCGCCGATAATCGTGTTGGGTATCCAGCAGGCATTTGAGATTCGTGCGGTCGGGTTGGCGGCGCAATTCGAGGATCGGAAACCGTTCGGGTTGACGGAGGAAGAACGGCATCAGGTTCTCGCGTTCGTACATGTCGTCGGTCTCTGCGTCCAAGGCGCGGAGGGCATCGACGCGAAGGATGTGGCTTTCGACCCCTTCAGGATAGCCGGAATCATTCGGGTAATGGGCCCAGGCGGCGCCCGTCGCCAGGGCGGCCTGGAGCAGTCCGGTGGCGAGATCGGGGTCGGTCACCGGGCAGTCTCCCCACATGCGGACGATCACATCGGCGCCGGTCAGGTCCGCCGCCATCAGAAAGCGGGTGACGAGATCATCGTCGGGGCCGCGCACGACGTTGATCTTCGGATAACCGGCGGCGGCTTCCTCAAGCGGATCGTTCGCTTCGCCCGTCGGGATCGCCAGCACCAAGTCGTCGACGCCGCGGATGCGTAGTGCGCGGTCGAACAGGTGGTGCATGACGGGCCGCCCGGCCAGCGGCAGGATCGCCTTTCGTGCCAGGCGGATCGAGGTCAATCGCGCCTGAATGACGCCCGTAACCTTGGTCATGATCGGATCGCTCCTTCGATGGAGGCTGAAAACATCATTGGACTTCAACACCTTGTTGGTCGAGGAAAATGCGCGCGGAGATGAAGCTGAACAGGAACTTGGAAAAGCTGTTCGACGTCATGTCGTCGTCCAGGAAGGCCGTGAACTTGTCGCGGTCGATGAGGTCGAAGATCGGCCCGGGTGCGAGTAGCCGGTCGCGGGTTTCCGGGTTGCCGCGGTCGACGAGGGAATTGATCGAGGCATTGAAGCCGCGTTTGCGTTTGTCCAAACGGACCGCGTCCGGCACCAATCCTTCGCCCGATTGCCGCAGGAGCCATTTGGCGAAACCATGCCCCATCAGATATTCCGACGGCACATTGAAAAGAAACTCGGTGAGGTGTCGGTCGAGGAACGGCGAACGGTTCTCGACCGACCAGCGCATGGAGTTGCAATCGTCCTCATGCAGCAGGACGGGGACGGCTTCGGCGAAAAGCTCGTTCATCATGCGGTTGCGCAGCAACTCCCGCGTGAATTCCGTTTCGTGGAAATCTTCATGAAACGGGCGGGCGAGCAGACTTTCGAAGACGTCCTGGTCCAACGTGATATGGCCGCGCTGATCCGGGTCGCGGACAAAGGTCATGGGATCCTGGAGCAGGGGGTTCTGTACATGCGCGCCGAACCCACCTTTCCAATCGGCGAGCAGGGTTTCGAAATCGACGGAGGGGTCGATCTGCGACCGCCGCCACATCTGCGCCAACCACATCGAGTAGTGATCGTAATACCCGGTATAGATTTCGTCGGCACCGGAGCCGGATACGGCGACCTTGTACCCGGCGTCGTGGATCGCCTGCGACAGAAAGGAATGGACGTAGTAGCTGATCGTCGCGACCGGCGCATCGTGGTATGCGATCAGGTCATCCATCCGTTCGAAAAACCCGTCCGGCGACGTATGGGTGACGTGATGGTCGCAGTTCAGGGCATCGACCATGGTCTTGATGTTGGCGCTTTCGTCATAACGTTCGTCGCTGTCGATGATCGAAAAGCAATGGATGTCGGCGCCCAGTTTCTTGGCCGCGATCGCCGACAAGGTCGCGGAATCGACGCCTCCCGACAGGCAGAACGCGACCGGCACGTCCGCCCGCAGGCGCAATTCAACGGATCGGAACAATCGCTCGCGGGCTTCTTCCAACGCGTCCGCCGCCGACATGGGGCGCGGAATGTGTTTCAGCTGCCAATAGAATTCGGGTTGATGCAGGGCCGGGGACGTGAGCGTCAAATAGGTCGACGGCGGTAATTCGAAGACACCGTCAAAGAAGGTGTCGCCGGACTTGTACAGCGATTTGTAACCGAGCGTCAGATAGCGCAACACCTGTGTCTCATTGACCGCGGGACGGGCGCCGGCCAAGGCAGCCAGGGTTTTGATCTCGGACGCGAAATACAGCGTTCCGTCTTTGGGCCAGAGATAAAGAGGTTTTTCCCCGAACCGGTCGCGGCACAGCGTCAGCGTCCCGGCCCGGGTATCGATCAGGGCGAAGGCCCACATGCCTTCCATCCGGTCGAGCGCCGCCGGGCCCCATTGCCGCCATGCGGCCAGCAGCACTTCCGTGTCCGAGGTCGTCTCGAACGCATGGCCCAGGGATTCCAGTTCGGCCTTCAACTCCAGGTAATTGTATATCTCGCCGTTGTAGGCGACGGTCAGTCCGTCGCGTTCCAACGGTTGATTGGCGCGCGGGTCCAAATCGATGATCGACAAGCGCGTATGCAGCAAGGCCGCCTGCTGACCGTCGGCGCCGAGCGCCAATACTTGGTGGCCCGAAGCATCGGGCCCGCGCCGATCCATGGTCCGCAGAGCGTTTTCGATGCGCCCTGCATCCGGCGCCACCTGGCCGAGAGTTCCTGCGATACCGCACATGACGAAGACCTCAAGAAGCGCCTTCGGCGCGTTGAGTGAAGCGGGAAATGCAATAGTCCTTCAGCGCCGCCGGCATCGGGGAATAGAGTTTGCCTTGTCGGTGCAGCTGGTTAACCGAGAGCATCCCGCCGTTCGCGAAGTAGTGCAGGGCCTTCATCGCACCGGTGATACAAGTATCGGTGGTCGCGCGGCGAAGTTCGCGGAGCGCCATGCCGGCCGGAATATCCGGCCGCGCCGCGAATAGAACAGGCCCGGTGTTGACCTCGGCGGCGGCTTGCTGGACGACGCATTCCAATCTGTTTTCCTCACCGTGATAGGTTGCCCAAAGGTGGACGTCCTCTCCCCGGTAATCCTGGGGGTCTGCCCCGTGCAATACGATCATGCGGGTTCCCATGAGGTCCCGGGGCGCCGTACCGACCGGCCCACCGTCCAAAACGATTGCGACGTCGGTGCCAGATGCCCGAAGGGTCTCGGCAACGCCGTCTTCGGTCATATCCAAGACCGGAGCAACGGAGGCGAAATCGCCAAGACCGGGGGATGTGCCCCCGAACCAGGTCTCCGATTCATATGCCGTTTGTTCGGCATCGAACGGGTGGGATGTTTCAAAAGGCAACGACGGAACCTTCGTTCGAACGATGATGGCGGCAAGGTCATAGGTCTCGGCTAACACCTGGGCGCACCGGCGGGCAGGGGGACCGTCTGTCGTGAGAAGTGCGACCCGCATGGCGCGTCACATCTCTTCCAGATGACCGAATTGGATCAGGTCACCTTGCGTCACGTCCCTGTTCAGGCGGCGGTTCAGCACCTCGTTCTCGCGCCCGGGCGGAATGCCTTCTCCCGGGCGAACCCAGACGATGTCGTCGATGGCGAGGACATGGCCCGCCGCAAGGTCTCGTCCGGCGGCGATCGATCGGCGGACCGGCGTCACCAGGTCCCGTTCACAGGCCATGGTACCCAGCTGCCCGTCGCCGGTCATGTCCTCCACCGCGCGGATGCGGCGCACGAGTGTGGCCATGTCGTCCGGGTCGGCGGACAGTTGATGATCGCGGAAATCGGAATAGTCGTTGGCCAGGGTGAAATGCTTCTCGACGATACGGGCCCCCATGGCGACGGCCGCCACGGCGGCGTCGAGCCCCATGGTGTGGTCCGAATACCCGATCGTCTGATTCGGGAAGGCGGCTTTCAGAGACGCAATGGCGCCAAGGTTGGCTTGCTCCGGCGGCGCCGGATAGCTGACGATACAATGAAGCAGGGCAAGCTCGCCCGCGATATTTCCGGCGGCCCAACGGCCATTGACACGCGAGACGGCTTCCTGGATTTCGTCCTGTCCCGAAATCCCGGTCGAGATGATCATCGGTTTGCCGCTGTCCGCGCAGCACTCGATCAACGGCCAAAAGGTATTGTCGCCGGAGGCGATCTTGATCGCGTCGACGATGGTCGCAAGGAAACGGGCGCTCTCGAGGTCCAGGGGCGTGGAAAAGAACATCAAGCCCTTTGCCCGGGCGCGTTCGGCCAGTTCCGCGAAATCGTCGAACGAAAGTTGAAACTGTTTCAGGCGCGCGATCCGGGCGGGATCGACGGGGGATGTGAATTTCTCGGTGATGAAGGTTTGGAATTTGACGACGTCGACGCCGGTTTCCGCGGCGCGATCGACCATTTCCCGTGCGGCGCCCATGTCGCCTTCGTGATTGTTGCCGATCTCGGCAATGATCAAAGTTCGGTCACGGTTGGTGAACACGCTTTTGCTCCATCGTTTCCGCCTCTCCAGGGACTGGCGCGTAAGATGCCGTCCGGCGGTATCGCATCGTTTCAAGGTAGGGGCTAAACACTTAATGATCCATTTAGACCGCGCCAAGTGGCCCGGGTTGAATGCGGCCACTTCCGGGGGATGAGGTTGCTTCGTCCGAAGCGGCGTCTGCCCGTCATATACTGAATATTCAGACTTCGCGCTTAGCCTGATGTTGATTGGCCTGTCCCGGCAGGCCCCGGCGATTCACAGGCGAGTGCAAGCAACGTCATGCAGAAATTTACGGAACCCTTTGTCGTCAATACGATCGACGGCCTTAAGGCGCCGAAATCCCAATCGCGCGATTTGTTGATCGATTGGATCTTCGAGGACGAGGACCTGCGCCGTTTCCTGCACCAACAAGGTGCCGAATGCGCCTGGATGCTGTCCGACCAGAACGCGTTTCTTCAGTTCTTGAAGGTGTCGCTCGACCGGTATTTTGAAAGCGGCGAGGCGACGATTGCCCCGGACGAGCAATATGCCCGCATCGGCGAATACGCATCGGAGTTCAACAGGATCAGCACTCGGTTCGCGCCCAGCACCAAGCCGAACCCGGAAGCCGTGTTCTGGCCGGACCCGACGCAAGGCGGGGCGAAGTTGCAGGACGTTCTGCCCGTTGCGGTGACCCACCCGTTCATCGATCACGGATCGCGCATCGGATCCGCCGGCAGTTGCTTCGCCATCGAAATCGCGCAGAACCTGATGTCGCGTGGGTTCAATTACATCTGCCAGGAAACGACCTACGACGCCGAGACGGAAACCATTGTCATGGGGACGTCCCCGGAGGATCCGGTCGTCCAGTATTCCTGCCGATGGGGAATTCTGTTCAACACGCCAAGTTTTACCCAGATTGTCGAGAATGCCTTCGGGGTTCGCCCCTTGCCACCGCTGCTGGTCCGATACGAGCTCGGAAACGAGATCGTCTATCTGGACCCGTATCGCGAAAACGTCATGTTCAAGTCGCCCGATGCCTACATGGTGGAGCGGGAGAAACATGCCGCCAATACCCGCGCGGTGTTCGAAAACGCCGATGTCTTCGTGATGACCCTGGGGTTGAACGAAGCCTGGCAGTACCTGCCGGACGGCACCTATATCTCGCGCAATCCCCGCAATAAGAACCTCAACGGGCTGCTGACGCACCGGACGTTGTCGGTCGAGGAGAACATCGACTATCTGCAGCGCTTCGTCGATGTGGTTCGCGCCCACAACCCAAATATCAAATTGGTCGTCACGGTCTCCCCCGTCCCGTTTCTGGCGACCGGGCGGGCGGACGAATACCATGTCATCACCGCGAACGGCCATTCCAAGGCGGTCCTACGGGTCGCCGCGCAGGAGATTGTCGAGCGCAACGAGAACGTGTTCTATTTCCCGAGCTACGAAGTCGTGACGGTCTGTTCGCCAGAGATTTGGACCGAAGATCAACGCCACGTACACCCGGATGCCATTCGCCGGGTCATGGCGACGTTCGACGAAATGTTCCTGACGGATGAAGCCAAGGCGAAAGTCCAAGCCGCGTCTGCGGCCGGGGAAGCCTAGACCACGCAAGGTCGCGCCACGCGAATTGACAGATTGGATGTGCGATGACGGAACTCAATAGACCGACTTCGATCAACACCGTAAACGGATTGGCGTCGCCGGTGTCTCCGTCGCGGGACCTGTTGATCGGAAGAATTTTCGCGGACGAGTCGCTGCGGGACTATATCTGCCAAGCCGCGGAACAGGCGCCGGAAGGGCTGGTCGACCAGACGGCTTTTCTCAGTTTCTGCAAACAGGCGGCCGACGCCTACGTTTCCGCGAATGGACGGGACGGCCTGACCCAGGATCCGGACGAAGCGATTTCGGCATACATCGAGGCGGGGCAGCGCATTGCCCAACGGTTCGAGGCGTCCGCCAAACCGAACCCCAAGGCGGTGTACTGGCCCGACCCGACCAAGGAAGGGGAGAACCTGGGCGATGTGCTGCCGGTCTCCAAAACCTACCCCTTTATCGATCAATCGACGGTGATCGCGTCGGCGGGAAGCTGCTTCGCCGTCGAGATCGCCAAATACCTGGTCGCCCACAACTTCAACTATCTTTGTCTTGAGAAGACCTACGATCCGGAAACCGGGACAATCGTCTTGGAGACCTCGATGGATGACCCGCAGATCCAATATTCCTGCCGCTGGGGGAATTTGTTCAACACGCCCAGTTTCACCCAGGTGGTCGAGAATGCCTTCGGCGTGCGTCCGCTATCGCAGATTCTCACCCGACATGAACTCCCGGGCGGGAGCCTCTATCTCGACCCTTACCGTGAGGCGGTCGCCTTCATGTCCGAAGAAGGATACGCGGTCGAACGGGAAAAGCATCTCGCCAATACGCGCAAGGTGTTTGAAACGGCCGACGTGTTCATCATGACCCTGGGGCTTAACGAGGCCTGGCAGTACATTCCGGACGGATCTTATATTTCCCGCAACCCGCGGGATCGTTCCCTCGCAGGGTTGCTCGATCATCGCACGCTGACGGTCCAGGAAAACATCGATTACCTGCAGCGGTTCGTCGATGTGGTTCGCGCCCATAACCCGGATATAAAGCTGATCGTGACCGTTTCACCCGTGCCGTTCCTTGCGACCGGTCGGGCCGACGAGCATCATGTGGTTACCGCCAATACCCATTCGAAAGCGGTCCTTCGCGTAACGGCCGAAGAAATCGTCGCACGAAACGAAAACGTGTTCTACTTCCCGAGCTACGAAGTGGTCACCGTCTGCTCGCCGCAAATTTGGAAACAGGACCAACGCCATATTCACGAAAGCGCGGTCGGCCGGGTGATGGCGACGTTTGAAAAAATGTTCCTGACCCGTGCGGCACAGGTCCAGCTTCAATTGTCGTGATGACGGCCGGCGGAACGGAGTAGGGATGAGTTCTTTTCAGTACGCCATCGATCCGCAAGGAGACGTGCAGACGACCGAGGAATTGATCGCCTGGTCGGCCAATTCGTCATGGCAGCGGTACTGGCTTTTCCATCGGTTCTGTCAGGACCGCTACCAACAAGTGACCGGTGGCCCACCGGCGCCGTTGGCGGGCGGGAACGCGCTTGCCGAACGGGGCATCAGCCTTCATCCCGGGATGCTGAACCTGGGCGGCTGCAACGCGATGACCCAGGCGATCGACCAATACATGGCGGACGTGCTGCCGGAAAACGGTACGCCGGACCTGTCCTATACGGTGCCTTGGACCGGCCATCAGGCGCATTTGCTGAAACGCATTCTGCCGCAAATTCTGTCGCCGTCGGTCGAGGCCGAATTGGAAGAATACTACGGCAGCTATTTCCAGGTCCTCGCGGTCAACCTGCGGCGGAATTTCCCGTCCGACGGGCGGGACGTTTCGTTCCTCTGGCATCGGGATCACGAGCCGAGCCAGCAGGTCCATCTGATCGTTTACTTGAGTGGGGCGTCGGATGAGGGGGGGCGGACCGAGGTTCTGGATTTCCAGGCGACGCGCGAAGCGGCGGAAGCGGGATACAGTTTTCCCAGCCTGGAGGACCGTAGCGACGACCTGAATGCCGTCTTCGGCCGTCAGGCGGACGATGTGACCATAACGTCACCGGAATTCGGCCCGGGCGGCGGATTGCTGTTCGCGGCACCCCGGGCCCTGCATCGCGGGCGCCTGCCGCGCACGAAATGGCGGGACACGTTGCTTTTCCTGTTCCTCCCGAGCCCGGTTCCCTGGCGGGACCGCCTTGCCCATACGTTCAACAGTGTTCTGATGAACGGCGCGAACGTCAGTTCCTGCATGGTCAATCCCCTGCGGAAGTTCGCGCGGTCGGAGATGGCGCATCATGGCGATGCACCGGATTGGGCAAAGCTGGGCGAACTCTATCCGCCGGACGGCAAGCCCTAAGGCGCGCGCGCTGTCGCAACGCGCCGAACCGCCCTTGATTATGAGTCGAGGGCTTAGGCGTCCTGGTTGGCTTCTTCCATACGAGAGGCGATATCGGCGGTTTCCAATTCCTCCGCCAGATTGCTGAAGGTGTCCGCTTCGTGGCGGATCAACTTCTGCGTCGCCTTCAGCGCACGGTAGAGCTTCGCTTCGTCGGCGAATTTCAGAATCTCTTCGCCGATGTCCTTGGCGCTGGGGGCGGCCTTGATGTAATCGCCGAGAAATTCTCGGAACGTCGCCAGGTACTCTTCTTCATGGCGCGGGAACATATAGGCGCATTGAAGGGCGAAATAGACCCGGGCGGCCGGTGTGTTCGTCTCCGCCTGGGTGAGAATTTCCTTTTCCCGGATGATCGCCGATTCGTTGTGGACCAGCAATTTCGCGTTGCCGCCGACGTTTTCCACGACGGCGCCATTTATCACCAGTTTTTCACCGGCTTTGAAATCAAGTTTTAACGGCATTTTCCTACCACCCCTAGAGGTATCCTGACCCACTTATTACCATATGTGCGGCAAATTCCCTACAAACTCTATTGTCCGAAAAACAGGCGCGGCGGCGGTTCGCCGCCGGCCGGGGAAGCCGTCCCGCGGCACGGTGGCCAAAGGAGAATCTTGGTTAAGTACAGCGATGACAAGAGTTTGTTAACAATATGCAATTAGATTATCCTGTGCACTGTTGGCAGAAAGCGCAACACAACGCTGTCGCGGACGGGAACCAGTATGTTTCACCGCCGCACAGGTATGAGGCAATGAAATGTCTGATGTGGCTCTTTCTGCTGCAGTACGCAGCTCGCTGCTTGCGTTGCAGCGCACGACCGATCTGATCGATCGCACGAACAACCGGCTTTCCACGGGGCTGCGCGTCAGCAGCCCGGTCGATGACCCGGTCTCCTTCTTTTCCTCGAAAGCCCTGATGGACCGCTCCTTCGACTTTACGGAGCGCAAGGATGGCATCGACCAGGGGATTTCGACGGTGACGGCGGCTTTGGACGGCGTCGAAAGCATCGACACGGTGGTCCGGCAGCTAAAAGGGATCGCGACGTCGCTGAAATCAGCGACGGGCACGCAATTCACCGACCTGATCACGCAGTTCAATTCGGTTCGCGCACAAATCGGCACGCTGGCCGACGATGCGCAGTATCAGGGCATCAACCTGATCGACAACACGACGGAATCGCTGACGGTCAGCTTCGCCAATAACACCACCAGCCTGCTGACCATTGATGCGGTCAACATGCGGCAATCGGGCTTGGCGGTCGATGGATTGGTTGTCCGCGCGGACAGCCAGATCAGCTTCACGGCCTTTGCCAACGACTCCGGTCTTTCGCTGAACAACACGGCCAACGTGGCCCTGACCGGCGGCCATTCGGCGCAGACCTTGGTGTCGGATTTCGGCGGCGAACTGGTCGTTACCTATAACGGCACGGGCACGACCGTGACGGGGACGAGCGCGGGCATCACCTTCGCGATCAACACCCAGTACAACATTACCGTCGTCGTGGGCTCCGCGGATTCGCAATCCATCACCCAGGGGCAGACCCTGACTCTGCAATTGGCGTCGTTCAATGCGGGTTGGCTCTCGGGCGTGTCAGGTCTCGGCAACACGGGTTCATTCTCGGCGGCCAACTCCGGCGCGGTCGAGGGCGTGTTCATCGGTGTGATCAGCGGCCTGACGCAATCGTTCATCTCCCCCACCGGTGCGGATATCCAGATCCTGAGCGTGAACACCGAAGGTGGTCTGCAAAGCGGTGTCGATTTCATCGCCGAAGGCTCCGCCGAAGATGTCGACAATATCGTGATCGACCTTGATGCGGCTCTGCAGACCTTGCGGTCGGAATCGCAGAAACTGGGCTCCAACGTCGCCCTTCTGCAGACCCGGCTCGACTTCACGGAAAGATACACCAACACCCTGGAAGAAGGGGCCGGCAAGTTGACGCTGGCCGACCTCAACGAGGAAGGCGCCAACCTGTTGGCGCTGCAGACCCGCCAGCAGCTGGGTATCTCGGCGCTGTCCTTCGCGGGGCAGTCCGAACAGGGCATTCTGGCGCTGTTCAACTGATTTCGGCGCGCTTTCCGCGCGCGGGTATGCCTATTGATCAACCGCTGCATCCGACGATGGATGCGGCGGTTTTTCTTTGTTTTTAATGGGTTGGTCGACAATGGCCGGGCCCTATACCGTTCCTGTATTTTAGCGTTGACAAACATAGGGGGGCTCTTTAGCTTCACGACTGACCGTATGGCATTTCGCCAGAAGCGCGTAACCTGCGGTTAAGGATAGTAGATCCTGTAAAACACTCTAGAACGGAGTATTAAAATGTCTGACGTTACCCTTTCAGCTGCTGTACGCAGCTCGCTCCTCTCTCTCCAAAGCACCACTGATCTGATCGACCGTACCAACGGCCGCTTGTCTTCGGGCCTGCGCGTCGCCAGCGCGGTTGACGATCCCGTGTCCTTCTTCTCCGCGAAATCCCTGACCGACCGCGCGTTCGACTTTAACGATCGTAAGGACGGCATTGACCAGGGCATTTCGACGGTTACGGCGGCCCTGGACGGCGTTGAAAGCATCGACAGCCTTGTTCGCCAGCTCAAGGGTATTGCCAACTCCCTGAAGTCGGCCACCGGCACCCAGTTCACCGACCTGGTTACCCAGTTCTCCGACATTCGGAGCCAGATCGGCGACTTGGCCAACGATGCCGAATATCAGGGTGTTAACCTGATCGATAACACTTCGGAATCGCTGACGGTTAACTTCTCGAACAACACCACCAGCCTTCTGAACATTGATGCTGTTCAGCTTCAGGAAACCGGTCTCGGCATCGACGGCTTGGTCGTTCGTGCCGACAGCCAGGTCAGCTTCGCGGCGTTCAGCAACGACTCCGGTCTCGCCCTGAACAACTCGGCCAACATCGCCCTCACGGCTGGTCACTCGGCCCAGACCCTGGTCTCCGACTTCGGTGGTGAAATCGTCGTGACCTACAACGGTACCGGCACCACGGTGACCAGCACCGGTGAAGAAATCACCTTCGCTCTGAACACCCAGTACAACATCTCGGTGCACGTCGGTACGTCTGACTCTCAGACGATCACCCAGGGTCAGACCCTGACCCTGCAGTTGGCCACGTTCAACGTCGGTCTGCTGTCTGCCGTTTCCGGTATCGGCAACACGGGCTCGTTCTCGGCCGCCAACTCCGGTACCGTCGAAGGCGTGTTCATCGGTGTCATCAGTGGCCTGACGCAGTCGTTCATCTCCGCCACCGGTGGCGACGTCCAGATCCTGGGCGTGAACACCGAAGGCGGCCTGCAGAGCGGCGTCGACTTCATCGCCGAAGGCCAGGGCGACGATGCCGATACGGTCATCACCGGCCTGGACGCGGCGTTGACCACGCTTCGGTCCGAGTCGCAGAAGCTGGGTTCCAACGTGGCCCTGCTGCAGACGCGTCTCGACTTCACCGAGCAGTACGTGAACACCCTGGAAGAAGGTGCCGGCAAGCTCACGCTGGCCGACCTCAACCAGGAAGGTGCCAACCTGCTGGCCCTGCAGACTCGTCAGCAGCTGGGTATCTCCTCGCTGGCCTTCGCCGGTCAGTCCGAGCAGGGTATCCTGGCGCTGTTCAACTAATCGCAAGGATGAGGAAGCCGGGTTTCCGGCCTCCCGCCAGGCAATTAGGCCAAAAATTCCGTCACCACCTTCGGGTGGTGGCGGTTTTTTTTTGACCGCCCCGCGATTAGGATGATCGGACGGAACAGGCCGTTACATGCGGCGGTCTGTCCGCCTTGGTGGTTGTATGGCTCCTGACATGACGGACGAAGAAATTGCGGCGGCGCTTGCCCGGGTGGAAACCTGTTTGGGCGAGGAACGTCCGCTTGATGCCGTCCGGGATCTTCAGGGAATTCTAGCGGTCCGCCCCAATCATCCCATGGCCTTGTGCGGTGTCGGCCGGGTCGGGATTCAAGTCGGGGACAGTACCGCGGCGCTCGAGGCGCTCGACCTGGCAGTACGGCAGGCGCCCGATTTGTTGGAAGCACGCAACGCGCGCGGCGTCGCGCTGCAGAATCTGGGGCGACTCGACGAAGCAGAGACCGAATTCCAAACCGTTGTCGAGGCGGTGCCGGACAATCCGGGAGCCTTGCTCAATCTCGCCAGTCTGTTGGCGGCCAAAGGTGATTATTCGGGGGCGGAGCCTGTCTTCGCTAAAATTCTCGACCTAAATCCGGATGATCCGACTGCGGGATATAATCTGGGCCTGTTGAAGCTGGTTCTGGGTGATTTCCAGGCCGGATGGCGGAGGTTCGATCTGCGTCACCGGGCAAGCAATGTCGGCTTGGCGGCCGTGACCTCGCCGCAACCCCGTTGGACCGGGGAGTGCCGGCCCGATGCGACCTTGTTGATCACCGCGGAGCAAGGGTTGGGAGACAATATTCAGTTCGTGCGCTATGCGACGGCGGCGGCGGCGCGGGTCGGACGCGTGATTCTCGAGGCACCTTCGCCCCTGATCGATCTATTCCGCGACCTGACGGGCCCGGCGGAGATCGTCGCCCGGGGCGCGCCACTGCCCGACCACGATCTGTATATCCCGATCATGAGTCTGCCCGGTGTGTTCGAAACGAGGGCCGACACCATTCCATGGGATGGGCCATATCTTCACGCGCCGGAGGATCGGCTGACCCATTGGCGACGGCGATTGGATACGTCGGACGGGCGCTGGCATGTCGGGCTGGTATGGGCCGGAAATCCCGATCACAAACGGGACCGGGATCGCTCGATGAACCTGGCCGACCTGGCTCCGCTGACGGAAACGGATGGGGTGCAGTTTCATGCCTTGCAGATCGGCCCGCCGGCGGACCAGTTGGCGAGTGTTGCGGTCAAACGGCCCATTCGCCGCGTCTTCCATACGCAGCGGTCATTGCCCGACGTCGCGGCGGCGATCGGGAGCCTGGATTTATTGATCGGTGTCGATACAGCCTTGGTCCATCTCGCCGGTGCCATGGGTATGCCGGTGTGGACGATGATTTCCAAGGTGCCCGATTGGCGGTGGATGTTGGATCGCGCGGACACCCCTTGGTACCCGAGCATGCGATTGTTCCGTCAAAAACAAACTGGTGATTGGGGGCCGGTCATCGAAGACGTGAACGCGGCCTTGGCGGATTTCACGAAGTCCAAGAAGGTACGATCGGAATCCGGCTCCACATAGCCGAAGAAAGGTACCGTGCTATTCGGCGGGGCTAAGGAGCATTTCCCGCTGGTCGTCCGTCAGGCCGTCTTCATTGTCGTCGCCGCGAAGGTATTCTTCACGCAGCTCCAGGCCCGCCGCCTGCGATCGGATGTGTTTGGTCACGACCTTTCGCAGGTGCTCCAACAGTTCGACGGATTCTTCGCGGATAATTGCGAGGCCCTTGTCTGCCAACTCTTCGTTCGTAATTCGCGCCAGGTAATAGTCGGCGGCAATCAGGACCTGGTTGACCGACCCACGCATGACCAGGCTGGCGTAGGTCTGATAGATGTCTTCGCCGCTGGTGTAGAACATGCGGGCGGCATCGATCATGTGATCGGTCGAGTTGATCAAATCCTTGGTCTCGATGATGTCGATCAACTCGTCGATCAGCTTGTCGATTTGTTGAATCATCTTTTCCGGCTGCCAACGCTCGTTGAATTCCTCATTGGTCATCAACGGAAAGCTCTCAATGATGTCGCGGACCGCCTCGTCACGCGAAATCGCCGGTTCCGGAAGGTCCAGGGTACGAGACAGCTTCGGGATGGCCTTGTTGATCCGTACACCGTTGCTGCAATTGTAATAGCGGCAGCGAGGGCCGGAATAGAGGATTGCCCGTTGGACGGTGTCGAGCGCCCAGAACAGACCGGAGCTGGTCATCGCCTTGCCACCGAAGTTGGCGGGGACCTCGATGTTGAAGACCTGAAGGACTTCGTTCTTGGCCTTGTCGGAATAGTGGAAGGACGATTTGGCGTGATGCTGTTCGCTGTCTTTCTGGCCCAGGTCCGTGCCGAAGAAATAAAATTCCTGGAACCCCATTTCCTGCGCGAAGCTGAGCCCCACGTTGACGACGGTGGGATCGGGATGGGCGAGGCAGCTTTCCGGATTGTTGGAAAACACCGGGTAAGGACATAGCGCCGGGCGGAAATAGAACACCACGGTATCGAAGAAATCCTTGATCTCACGTTCCACGGTCGAGCTGCTGACCAGGCAGATGCCGGATAGATCGTGCCGTTCCGATGCGTATTGCATCACGCGCATCACCGCGATGTTTTCCAGCTCCATTTGAAAATCCGGGCGGATTCCGGCATCCATCAGCGGGCCGAGTGCCGAGCCGCAGGAGAAAATCACGGCCCGGTCGGAAATGCGGCGAATGTCTTCGATGTTTTTGTCCAGCGACGGGCCGCAGCCGACGATCACGGCGGGCACCTGTTTCGCGGCATCACGTTTATCGCGAATATACACCCGTGACCCGTCGTCCTTCAGGTTGTCGTAGGTGTTCCGCAGCATGATTTGCTCGTCGTAGAAAAACCCGAGCCCGGTCAGGAGAAGTTGGGATTCTTTGTTGAACTTGGTGGAAAACTCGACGAAGGCGGGGTTGTTGTAATGGGCGTAGACGTAGGTGCCGTCCAACGAGTTTGTGTTCGTGTAGCGCGTTTGGAAACGCAGGCCGTCCATCCAGTTCTGCGACGTGCCGGTAATGTAGAAAAAGACGTCGCCGTTGCGCGCCTGCATCTCCATGACCAGGGCGGCCCAGTCGAGCAGCTCGAGGGAATGGTAAAGACCTTCGAAGTTGGGTTCCAACAGGAACAGGTTGCGGCATTCGGTCTTTTCAACGACTTCCGGCAGATGCCTGCCCAGGCCGATGCCCATGACGATCGTGTAGAACGCGGCGGGGCTCGAACGGCCGGTCGAAAAATCAATTCCTTCGTCGTTGCGCATGCGCATCAGCATGTGCCCCAATCGGCGGCCGACCTGCATGTCCATGTGCTGCGGCATCGGCGGAAAAATCGTCAGACGATTGGGGGCCCGCCAATAAGACGCCAACTGGCGCTCGGTGAATTGGTCGATGTTGCCGTCATAAAATTTGCGGCCGGAAAATATCATGTCCGGCCGGCCCTCGTCGTCGAAGACTAATTCCGATTTCGGCTCGAACTTGGCGAGGGTGTCATAGACGCTTTTGTACTTCCTCTGGAAGACGGCCATGTTGCGGGCACGCAAGGCGTCCCGCTCTTCCTGGGTTTCAGGGACCAGCCACCATTTTTCCTGCAAGGAAGCGGGCGTTTCTTCCTGTTCGTCCTGGCTGTCCGTCGCGATATCGCTTTCCATCGCTTGCTGTTCCTGATCTGGGAGGTGTCACGTCATGATTTGAGGGCACTGCAGATTACATATCACCTGCTTTAAGATATTGTAAATCAAGGCGTCCGGTGGGGGCGGCTCGGGCCGGTGTGCCGCAACCGATTGCCGTATCGGCTGTGGGTCACGGCGTCAATTCTATGCTTCGAATAGAGCTGCGTCCGCGCGGGTTACTCAGACGGACGGATAGGGTATGCGCAGCTTCCGTCAAGTCCCGTACCGTAACATATCGGTCGACCGGCGTGTTTTCCCAGCCCGCGCCGATTTCCCGCCACGTCCCCTCGTCCAACCGCCAGTGCAACACGGTCTCTAGTCCCAACGCATTGCAGCGGATTCGAATGATCGCCTTGTCGCCTTGCCGGGCGTGCAGCGATACGTCATGCAGTACAGGCGCGGGCGTGGGGGGCAATTCAATTGATCGGACCTCGCCGGCCTCGGTTCCCGTTGCATCGCGGCAGACCAGCCGATAGTGGATTTCCGAGCCCAGCGGAAGATCGAGGGCGTCGGCCGATACGGTCACGGGAACGGGGCTGGGCGGCGGCGCGAATTCGGGTGCGAACGCCTGGATTGCCGTCAAACCCAATCCTGCCTCGGTTTTTCCCGATAGGATTTCCAATGTCACGGTTTTGACCGGTTGGGGGGCGTCGATGCGCCGGATTGCCAAGTCGTCGTCGGCCATGTCGATGTCGAGAACGGTCAATTCTTCGCCGTCGAGCCCCTTCAGGATCACGCGGCACCGGTCCGTGGGCATGACCGGGTCCTGGTGCAGAACCAGAGTGGCGATGCCTGTGGGTTCTGCCAATTCCCAGACGATCTCCGGGGTAGGCGTGTCTTCCGCGACGCGGTACCAGCCCGCATTCGGGTCGCCATAAATCCCGTTGGTCAAGGCCGCGGGGTCGACGGGCCCGGTATTATCGGCGCGAACCAGTTGCGCGCCGGCATCCGGGTGAAGGACGCTCATGTCGCGAAAGGCCAACTCGGCCCCGGCAATGTCGAGTTCGCCGGTAGTGATGTCGCGCGGCTCGCCGAACGGCGCGATCAAAACGATGTTGCCGGTATTCCGGGCGAGGCAATCGTGCAGCGGGCCGTAATAGTACCGGTCGTGATTTTTCTGTTCGACGGAGTTACTGCCGGCGAAGGTCCATGCCCCGGGGGCACCCGAGAGCCGAAAGGTTACGTCGCGGAATGCATCGGACTGTTCATCCGCCAGCGCAATTGCCTGACCAGACAGTATCCAATAGGACGTGACGGCGCCGACGCCCAGACAATGCAGGGCGTTGCCCGCATCTAAATTTCGCGTCCGCAGGCGCAGACGATACGTTGCGTCCCGAATATCCGAACATTCCCAAAGATTTGCCTTTTGATGTCCATCGAACTGGCAGCTGTTGTGCCAAGTTGCGTGGATCAGTTCCATGAAACCGATGCCGGAAATATGATTGGGGTCCTGGCCGAACGGCCATTCCAGGTGAATATGCGGTTCCGGGTCTGCAGCCCAGGATATCTCGCCCGCATAGCGCCAATTTCTCCTTGGGGTCCACGTCGGTGTATTGACGAAGCGGGCATTCAGGCGACCGGGCAAGGGCTCCCAAGGTGTCGCGGAAGACAAGTCGTCCGGCGTGGTGCCGTATTCGAAGCGGAAATCAGCGGCGTGTCCGGGGGCGGCGACCCGGCCTGCCATGGTGGCACCGTTGCTGCCGATCTCGGAGGCGGCACCGGTTTCGGCAAACGGTTCGGTGACAGGGCGGGGCGGGGGCTCTTCAGCCGAAGCGCCGGTGTTGTATGATGGCGTATCGGGTTGGACATCCGCGCGCCGGGAGTCGAGGACCGTCTCGATCGCCGTTTCACGATGGGCACTCATCAGATCCCAGGCGGCCGCTTCCATGTGCAGAGGCACGATCAGGCCAGGTTGCCAGTTCATATGCTCGCCCTTGGGGATCAGATCCTTGCCTCGGCGCAATGCACGGCGGAGATCGACAGGGCGCCCCCCCGCGAAATAGGCCCAGCAGAGCCGGGAATGGGACGCCGTGTCGTCCGGCAAGGCTTCGGTGGCTTTTTCGAGATGACTGGTTGCGTCGACGAACCTTTGATCCGCGCAAAGAACGGCTGCCAAATGCTTATGCGCGCCGATATTCGCAGGGTTTTCCTTCAATATCAGCCGCAACAGCGCCTCGGTGACGTCATTCAAGCCCCATTTGAACGACGCGACGGCCAGGCTTTCCAACGTTTCGCCGGGGTACTGGCGCAGGAATTCCTTTGCCGCCGCTTCCCCGTTACCGCTTCGGATGCGGGCTACCAGTTCATTGGGGTCCATTGGGAAATCTGCCTTTCTACCGCACCGCTGCTGCCGCATAGGCTGCTAAATACCAGGCCGGATCGACGAATTCGGGTGCGTGATCGGAACGTGGCCGGGGGCGTCGAAATGGAAAACGTTTATCGCATTTTAGCGCGGATTATGGTATTGTCTAAGTCACGGATATTAGTAGGAAAAATTTGCCTAGCGGGGCCTCTGGAAAGAGGCTGGAAATGCCAAGGCAAGGTCCGGAAAGATTGATCGAAAATGGCTTTGACGCCGTTCGCATATACCCTGGCCAGCACGAGCCTGAGGAACCAGAAAGCGGGTTTTGAACTGCAGTTCAACCTGTTGCAGAATTCGCTTATTCGCCGTTTCAATGAAAAGGTCGAAAAGGTTTCCGAAACGCCGATTACGGTCAGAAACAAGATCGAGGATTTGTCGGCGCGGCAGCAGAAACTGCTCGACTCCCTTCCGGCGATCCAGGAGTTCCGTCAAGGCAGCCTGAATACGGCCGGAACGCTGGAAATCATTTTCGATGACATCACGGCGTTGTTCGAAACGTTCAATCAGGACGCGACGGTCGATGCCGCGGAAATCGAGGCGTTTGAGAAACAGCGCGACCTCGTCGCCGACAAGATCAACAATCTCTACGATTTTTCCCATCCGGATATTTTCGACGGGAACACGGTCGATAACCTGAAGGACGATATCGAGACGATCCGTTCGCTGACCCTGACCGCCGGCCCGCTGACGGACAACTCCGATGTCACCGACACATTGGCGTCCTTGCAGAATGAAGTCAGCGTCGGGATCACGGTGATCCGCCTGAATGCGAGCACGGCGTTGGATTTAGAACAGCACGTGCAATCCAGATTCACGACGGCCGAGGCCGAACTGTTCGAATTGACGACGGTCGAACAAGACCGCCGTCAGGAAGAAATTTCCCAAGCGGAAGCCAATCTGGGCAACCTGCTGCGGGCGATTTCGCTGTCGTTCGAAACGAATTCCGGGTTGAGCGAGGCGCTCGCGTCGCGTTTGCGCCCGATGGTCCCGCCGCCGGGATCGGCCGTTAACATCATTTCCTGATTTCACGAAATCGCGCGGGATGCGGTTGCTGTACCCTGGGAACAGGGCAGGGCAGATTTGTTATGACTCGACGCGTTCGTCGACCAGACGCGTGTAGATGCCTTCCAATTCCCGCACGTGGGCTACGGGATTGAACAGTGCCGTCGATCGGACCGTGCCCCGCAGGGTTTCGCGCGTTTCGGCCAGAGCGTCCAGGTCGCCCGCGATGTCGGCGATCTTGGCCAGCCAGTCCTCGACGGACTTTTGCGACCATTGCAGATGGGTCGAGGCGGCCAGAATACTGGTCGCGGCGCAGCTCGCAGGAGTCTCGCCAGGGATCGTCAGGACGGGAATGCCCATCCAGAGCGCATCGCTGGCACGTAACGGGGACGTCAGCGCGCCGGGCACCAAGAACATGTCGATCTCATGCCAATAGGCAGGATCGGGGACCCAGGGCTCGCCGATCGGGTTCTCGTCGAATACGGAGACCCGATCTCCCATCCCGGCGGCGGAAAACAACTCGTCAATCACGCGCCGGGGGTAGGTGTCGGTGTGGCCGGCTGCGCCAAAAATGAGGCGGCTGCCGGGCACAGCCTCCAACGCCTTGACGAAGGCATCGACCGTTTCCGGGGTTAGGGCCTCGCAATCGCAGGCCGCACCAAAGGTGACGTGACCGTTCGTCTTCGCCGGCGAAGGATTGATATCCAACAACATGAAGGACGGACGGGTCGACCAAAGGCCCGATCGCAGGATCGACATCTCCTGATTCTGACCAAGCGCGGACTTGAGGGGTGTTTCGATCATGGCGTCGCCGATCACATGATCGATCCCGGGGATCTTAGAGCCGTAGTTCATGCCGGTCAGGGCGATCTGAATGGATGCGGGATGCATCGCGAACAGGCTGGCACGGTTGTTCAATTCCGGCTGGCTGCAGTTGACCAGAATGTCGATCTCGTCGCCGCTGATGACCACGGCCGCCGTTTCGTCGTCCAATTCCCAAAGACGCCGCTCCGTGTCGACGGCATTGTTGAATTGCTGGATGAAGGCGCTGCGCCCCTGGGTCGTCTGATACAGGAAGACGTCGAACTTTTCCCGGTCATGGTGTTCCAGGATCGGTCCCAGCAACGCGGCGGCATCGGCGTTCCAGGTGTCGTTGACGACGTAGCCGACGTGGATGCGTTCCTTGCGGTAGGCCGGCGAAGATGCCTCGGGCGGCAATTCCTCGGTGTCTCCGGCGCGGCGTTCCATTTCGCTTTGGATAAAGGCGAGTTCCTCGGCGTCGGGCTTGCCGAGGGCCCCGGCCAAGGCGTAACAGGCAGCCGCCATGCCCAGGGAGTCGGGCTCCAACTCCAGGGCGCGTTTCAGGTGAAACAGGGCGGCGTCCTTGGCTCCGATCCGTTTGCTGATCTGGCCGGCCCGGAAATGACTCGTATCCTTATCTTCGGCGCTCTTGAGCGATTTCTGGATATCGGAAATGGCGCGTTCGAAATTGCCCAATTGCAAATGCGCACGGGCCGATTCACGCAAGGCATCCGCGTCGTCCGGCACCAAGATGACCTGGCGTTCGAATTCGCGAGCCGCATTGACGTACTCATGCTGCTGCATCTTCACGTAGCCATAGGCATAATGCCTTGGAATTGAAGCGTTATCCAAGGATTCGAAGAAGTTAGAAAGGTCGGCCGGGATCAGATTGTAAATGAACGGGTGAGGGTCGAGGATAGTCGACAGCTTGGCGAAATACACACCTTCGGCAAGGTTTCCGACCCGGACATGCAGATTGGCCAGGACCTCTGCGTATTCGAAACATTCAGGGTCTTGTTGATGCGCCGCTTCCATGAACATCAAGGCGCGGCCGTATTCCCCCATGGTCACGGCGGCCAGGCCGAGCGCGAATAAATTCTCCGGCGCGTTCGGGTGTTCGCGCTGCAATTCATCGATCAGCTCCAGCGCCTCTTGGGATTCGCGGTTGAGGAGCTTCTCGCACGCCTTGCGGATTTTCTCGTAGAACTCCGGCGAATTCTCAGATGTCGCTGTCATGGCTTGAATGCAATGCGATCTTTCGGGTCGATTTGATGGGTGAACCGGGCCCCGTCATGGGCGGGCTTGATGCCGCGGGGATCGTGTAAAGCGGATTAAATCTCGGTGTCGATGTTGATTCGCTCTTGCGGCGGCGCGTCCTGGGGCTGTTCCGGGGCGGACTGTTGGGGCGCCGGCGTTTCGGACTGCGGCGCGGCGTCACTGTCCTGAGGAATTTGTGCCAGGCCGGCGGCGATGTTCCGATTGATGTCGATCAGCACGGTAATCGCCTCGGGCGACGGATTGACCAGCGCGCCGACCGTGTGTTTGTCGACGAATTTGCACAAGGTCAGCATGTTGATACGAATTTCTTCGGGTACGTCCGACCGCTCGGTCGTCAATTCCGATTGAAAGATCGTCCAAAGCCGCCAGTTCAAGCGCAGCGCAGCCTTGCGCGCGTCCTTGGCGGCCTTCGGATCGGGATTTTCATCCATGATCGAGACGGCCATCCGCTTTGCGGCTTCTATCAGCGCCCAAGCCTCGGTCTGTGCGGGATTACCGCCGACCGGTCGGCGCTCATACTTTTTGACTTGGTTCTCGTACGGAGGCATCGCTTTCCATGCTGGCCCGGGTCATTAGATGGTCGCAACTTAGCATGTGATCGTCGCGAAATTAAGTTGTCATAAAGTTAATTGCCAAGCGCCAAATTTTCATGCGCTTGGGGGATATAGCGGATTATCCGTAGAGTCGGCTGTGACGGCGGTCAAGTTTTAGAGAAAGCTGGTCAGGCTCAGCTGGCGAACTCGGGAAAACGTCTGGAAGGACGCTTCGAGAACACGCTGACTATCCAGCAATCGCGCAATGGTGTCCAACTCGTTGATATTCTCAACTTCCGAAATGCTCGATTCCAGATAGGCGATGATCTGATCGTTCGAGGTCTCGATGTCGTTGAGCAAAACGGCCCGGAAGCCCAACTCAATTTCGAGTTCCTCTATGTTGCTGCCCAATTCCTCTCCGAACGGCGGGGGCGTTGAGTTGGTGCGGTCCAGAGCATCGTCCATCAAGAACAAGGCCTCGCCGATGCGATTCTGGTTCTGGTCCAGGCCGCCTTCGGACCCGAACTCACCTTGGAGGATGAGCATCATGCCGCGGATTGCCTTCTCAAACGCCGGATCGATCGCGTTGGTATTGAATTCGAAGTTGCGGGTGTCGCTGGCCCGGTGGGTCAGGGAGATGTTGTCGCCGTTGTAGTAGCTTTCGGCGGAAATCGTGCCCAGCGTGTTGACCGCGTTCATGGTACCGGCCGTCACGGTCGGCGTGGTGTCGTCGATCGTGTCGGTCGGGATCAACGTCGCGGTGCGGCCGTCGGTCGAGACCGAGGCGATCGTGAAGCTGGTGCCGTCGTTGGCTGTGCCGGTGCCGGCCAGGGAGAAAATCGTTCCCGCGGGCAGGTTGTTGCCTTCGGCATCGCGGAAAAACCCGCCGCCCAATGTGATCGAGTCGGCCGACGGATCGTTATCGGCGAAGGTGATCGATCCGGCGCCGTCGGCGACGGCGTTGGCGGCGGTCTCCGTGGTGACCGTATCGGTCGCGACCAGGGTCGCCGTGGCCCCGTCGGCGGAGATCGAGGCGATGGTATAGGTCGCGTTGTTGGCGCCCGTGCCCGTAAACGTCACCTGCATGCCGGCGGGCAGCAAATCGCCGTCCGCATCGGTGAAGGTGGCGCCGGTCAGGGTGATGGTGTCGGCGTTGGCGCCGTTGTCCGTGAACTGAACTTGATCGCCGCCGACGACGCTGGCGTCGAAATAGAAGTTCCGTTCGGCTGCGTTGAACGAAAACATCTCGGTGCGCAGCGAAACGATGCCCGTGGTCACGGTCGCGGTCGACACATCGACGTTTTCGTCCGACGCCAGGGTCAGGGTCGTGCCGTCGGCGGACACCGATTTCACGGTGAAAATCTTGCCGTCGTTTTCGGTGTTGGTGTTGTTGATCTTGATCTTCTGGCCGTCTTCCAAAGAGCTGTAGGTGCCGGCCGTGCTGGCGATCAGTTGGTCTTCGCCGTTGGCGCCCGTGGCGTTGGAGAACGTCAATGTGTTGCCCGCGCCGACCGTATGGGCGGTGGAACCGGCGCCGCCGTCGGAAATCAAGCGTTTGGATTTAACGACCAGATCCGTGCCGTCGTTGCTGTCCACCGTGTAGGTGCCGTCGTTGTCGACGGTTCCGGAGATGGTGATCTTGGTGCCTTCGGGAATGTCGTCCAGTTCACCGGCTGTCGATGCGGTAATCGTGCTGGTGCGGCGATCGAAGACGACGACGGTATTGGTCGTGGAGGTCGTCCGCGGATCGTCCGGGTTGGGGTAGGTGAAGGTCGCGAAGACGGGCGTCGTCTCGTCCGTCAGTTGTTCGGTGCGGACGTCAATCCACATACCGTTCGGATCGACGGAATCCACCGTGAATACCCCGTCATTGACGCCCCCGACCGTGTCGGAAATCCGGATCGTGGTGCCGACCTCGATGTTGGAGAATTGGGCGACGCTCGAATTGATGCGGCTTTTGTCCGTGCCGGCGTCGGCCTGTTCAAAGGTCAGCCAGGCCGGGTTCAGGGTCGATGAATTCCGGCTGATGGAGAAGTTTTCCAGGTGGGCATCCCGCGTCGTCGGGATGGACACGCGGGCCCCGTCGAACGTCGATTGGAAATCGGCGACACTGGTGATACCAAAATTGACGGGTTCCTCGTTCACCTTGCCGCCGCCGAAAATGTAGCGGCCGTCGGCTTCGGTGTTCAAAAGGTTCTGAATGTTCAGCAGGCTGCGGTAGGCGTCGTCCTGGATCTGTTCGACCGCTTCCGAGTCCGTCGCATCCGCGTTGGAGAACTGGAACAGCAATTCCCGGAAATCCCGGACGGCATCCTTGATGCTGCTGACGGCGGTGGTTTGAATGTCGAGCCGAAGCTGCGCCTGGGTGTTGTTCGAATTGAATCGTTCCAGGTTGCTTTTCGTGTTCTCGATATTGACTAGGCGCTGGGACGACAGCGCGAGACCGCTATAGGTCTGTGCCCGTTTCTCCGTGCCGACCTGAGTCTGCAGGTCATGCAGCGTCCGCTGCGTTTGCAGGAAACGGCTGATCAGAATTGTATTAGCGGCGGAGCTCGTGATTCTTGTCATCGGTCACCCCTTATTATGCCACGGCCTGTTCAAGCCGGTCGATCATTTCCTGAATGACGGAAATCACCCGCGCGGCGGCCGAAAATGCCTGTTCGAAAATGATCAAGTCGGCCAATTCTTCGTCCAGGTTGACCCCCCGAATACTATCCGACTTGAACTGCAGGCTGTCGGTGAGGGTCTGTTGACTGTCGATCTGGCGCGAATTGGTGTCGGCCAGGGACGCGTTCCGGGACAGGATCGAGGCCGCGTATTCGGTAAAGCCGACGTTCAAGGCCGGGAGCCCTCCGGATACGGAGAAAGAGTTGGGATCGGACAATACGGCGGCCAGTTCCTCGGCGACGCCGTTACTTCCGGTTGCGGTCAGGTATTCGCCCGCCTCGCCGCGGTCGGCATCGAATTCCAGCCGCCCCGTCGACACCAGATTGGGCGCGGTGATGATATCGGCCCGCACGTTCAATGCCGTGGAAACCCGAACGTCGGCTTCGCTTAGCCCCAACTCGCCCAACAACGTGTTCCCGGCACCTTCGTCCTGGGTCACGATCAGCGATTGGCCGTCGTCGGTGGCGATACGCAGGCGATAGCCGGAGCCGTCCGAGATGACGGTCGCGGTGACGTTGGTGACGGAGGGGAAACTGGTGCCCGCGACCGGTGCGCCGACGGGGAAATGCGTGCCTTGGGTGTCAATGCCACCGTTGTTGATCAGGTCGGCGATCTCCTGCAGCGTCGACCCCGCGGGGACGACGATCTCGCCGAGGTATTCCGGGCCGGAGCCCGTATCCGGCGTGCTCGAGTCGCGGAAACTGAGGACGGCGCCCGTGCTGACAAAGCTCGAGCTGAGGACATTGGTGTCGTAGACGTTTTCCGCCAAGCCGTCGTCGAACAGATTGTTCAAGCCGAAGAAATTGGAGAACCCGGAGATCGTTTCATCGACGTCGCCGTCGGCGTTCTTATCGAACTGGATGGAAGCGTCCGTCGTGCTGCTGCCCTTGGTCGTGCCGCCTTCATCGCGAAATCCGAAGCCCAGCGACGTATTCGACAGATTGATCGCCAATTGGCTTTGGTCGTTCAGCGAGACGGATGCCGAAGGCGCGCCGTTGAGTTGGAAGAAATCTTCCAAACGGGCGGCCAGTTCGGTGATCGTGATGCCGCCGCTGTCGTCCGTCCCATCGCCGTAGGTCTGGCCGTAGGCGGTGCCGCTGAGGATCTGGGACAGGCGCACCGAAATGCTTTCGCTGCCGTCGGTTCCCATCAGTACGATGGCGACGTCGTCGGTCCCGCCCAGCTTGATGGTTTGTTCCTGGGGCAGGGGGAAAATCCGCGACCCGGTCAGTTCCTGGTGCCCGGGGAACGGCGTGCCGCGGTTGTGAACCAAGTTGACCTGGTCGCGCAATTGCGCCGCCAACTCGTCCAACTGAGACTGCAGATTCGGCAGGACATCGTCGCGCATGTCGATGAGACCCGCCAACTGGCCGCCGCGGGCCTGGGTCGTCAAATCGTTGATGGCCAGCCGTTCGCCGACATAAATCCCGTCGATCTGGCCGCCGGCGACGGTCGAGGTCGAACTCATGCTCGATGCCGCGTCATGGGTCACCGTCGGCGGGATCGTATCGACCAGCGTCAAACCGGAGGACGTGAACACGACGATGTCGCCGTCGTTGCGGGAGAAGAACCGGATATCGACCAGTTCGGACAGCCTGTCGACTTTATTGTCGCGCTGATCCTCGAGGTCGGTGGTGTCGTTCCCGGTGGAGCCGAACCGGATGATGTCGTCGTTCAGTTGGTCGATGTCGGAGGTCAATTGATTGATCTCGGCGACAACGGATTCGATTTGTTGGTCTGCCTGAAGGCGCAGGTCCTGAATGGTGCGGCTCATGTCCGCGAATTTTTCGACGGCGGCCAAAGCTTGGCGCACGACTTCATTCTGTTCGAGCACGCGATCGGGCGAGACGGCGAGCAGTTCGGCGGCTTCCTTGAACTGCTCCAGAATATGCGCGATCGAGGTGTTGTCCCCCGGCGTGCCGAAGGTTTCCTGCATCCGTTCGTAGTAGCTTTCCTGGACGGTGTAGTTGTTCAACTCCGCGAGTTCCAGGCGGATGGATTTGAGCAGACCCTGATCGACGACGCGCGTGAAATCGGCGATGGACACACCGGCGCCTTGGCCGGCCAGAACCACCGATTGCTGTTGGATGATCTTGCGCGAATACCCTTCCGTATTCACGTTGGAGACGTTCTGGGAAACGATGTTGAGCGCCGTCTGGTTGGCCAGTAGGCCGCTCTGCGCCGCTCTTAGTGCTTGTGTGATATCGCCCATCTGATTGATGTTCCCGAGAAGGTGTCCGTTGATTGACTAGAGGTTTTCGTCCAGGGCCACGGCCAGGGAATTGGCCGATGCCTTGGTGCCTTCGCGGCCGGTGCGGCCGTTCTTCGCGTAGGTGCCGGCATGGGGGGCCGACTCGCGCACAGCCTGCGAAAACAGCTCTATCACCTGCTTGTTGGCCTCCATGCCGATCTCAAGACGCATGGTGTTTTCACCCATCGCATTGGCCAGCCGCGTGCCGGCTTCGGTCACCCGGTCATGCAATTCGCCCTCGACCGTCGACCAATCCAATTTGGCCTCGTCCAGATCCCGCATGCTGTTTTCATACAGCCGCGCCAGCATCGCTTTTTCTTCCAGCATGCCTTCGACGACCTCGTACCGACGTTCGGCGAGCGCCAGGTTTTCGGTTTCCACCAGATCGCTCAGGCGGTCGGTCAGATCGACCATCCTCTCAAGACGTTCCAACGGTTCCATGGGTTCGGTCCTCCTAAATCCGCGGTCTCAGCGGGCTTCCTGCATACGGATCATCTGATCCAGCACGGCATCGGCGATGCCGACGCCGCCGGACTTGGCGATTGCCTTGCCGTATTCATCGACTTGCATGTTGCGCCAGATTTCTTCGCC
>CESQ01005490.1_pt1 | contig 36876 bp, 32 predicted proteins | sample 361401 | NCBI WGS metagenome assembly CESQ01 (sample SAMEA2622119, study PRJEB7988) | marine metagenome | isolation source: saline water (ENVO:00002010), including | reverse complement strand
GGATCAAACGCATTATACTGGACAGGTAATGTATTCGGTGCAGTAGGTACAGGAGGTATACAAGGGCCAACTGGAACAACTGCACAACGACCAACTCCTGTGCAAGGTATTTTTAGGTACAATACAGATGACCAAAAAATGGAGTACTATGATGGTACTAATACTGTATGGAAAAAACTAGCAGTTGAAGGTGCTGGTGCAACACAAGACGGCGACGGTGATACAAAAATTGAATTTGAAACAGGTACCAGTGACAATGATGAAATGGATTTCTTTACTGCTGGCACACAGCGTATGCAAATTGGCGCAACTGGTAATTTTGCTTTTGGAGCTAGCTTAAACAAGTTTACAATAGATTACACAACCGGCGCAACACAAATAAATGGTGCTAATGTACATAGTGGAAATAGTGGTGTTAGTGCAGGCGCTTATGGATCAGCTACACTTATACCAATAGTAACTGTTGATGCAGAAGGACATGTTACTGGAGTAAGCACAGTTACTCCAACTTTTAGTCCAACAGCAAACAGTATAAATGATACACACATTGATTTCGGTACAGGTACAAATCAAGTTAGCACAGATGATTTACCAGAAGGTAGCACAAACTTATACTTTACACAAGCTAGAGCTGATCTTGTAAACGATACAACTCCTCAATTAGGTGGTAACTTAGTAGTTAACAATAAAACAATTACTAGTACTAATAGTGGTAATATTGTTATTCAACCTGATGGTACTGGTAAAGTACAAATCAGTGGTATTAATTATCCAACAGCAGATGGAAATATAGACCAAGTACTAGCAACTAACGGTAGTGGACAACTGGTGTTTACCAGTGTACAAAACCTAAGTGGTAGTGGCATGCAAAATGTTAACGAAGACACTAGTCCAGAACTAGGTGGCAACTTAGATGTAATAACACATCAAATTGTAAGCAGTAGTGGCAGAGACATTGAGATCATGCCAGACACTACAGGTAATGTTGGCATCGGTCAGACAAATCCGTTGGAAAAACTACATGTAGATGGAGCCATCCGTATTAATGGTGTAAGCACACTCGAAACAGCCGCAACCACTCTCGCAACAACAACTCAGACGGCAATAGACACTTTTGCACTTACAAAATTTAGAAGTTGCAAATATGTAATCCAAGCTACTGATACAGTCAGTAGCGAATATCAAATAACAGAAGCATTACTGGTACATGATGGCTCCACTGCATATGTCAGTGTTTATGGTATTGTAATGACAGGTAGTGCAGAATTGTTTACACTAGATGCAGATACAAACAGTGGCAATGCTAGATTATTAGCAACCGGTGCTAGTACTAATAGCACACAATATAAAGTAATTAGACAAAGTATGTTGGTGTAATATGGCATTAAAAGATTTTATGATTAAAAGCAATGCCCAAATGGCAGGGCATATTACTGTAGGCGGATACTTAGCAGGTCCAAGTAACTTGGTAATTGATCCAGCAGGTGTTGGTGATGATACCGGTACTGTTGAAATAAAAGGTAGCCTACAAGTAAACGGCACAACAACTACTGTCAACAGTGCAACACTTGATGTAGCAGATCTCAACATTACAGTAGCCAAAGGAGCGGCAAATGCAGGAGCCGCCGACGGAGCTGGACTTACGGTAGACGGAGCTGGAGCAACACTTACATATGATAGTACAAATGATCGTTGGGCAATCAACAAGGATCTTTCTGGTAATATAGTAGGAAATGTTACAGGAAATATTACAGGCACAGTAAGTGATATAAGCAATCACGACACAGACTCATTGAGCGAAGGAACAACAAATCTATATTATACAGATGCAAGATTTGACACAAGATTAAGTGCAAAGTCAACATCAGATTTATCAGAAGGTACTAATTTATATTACACAGATGCAAGAGTTGACACACATTTAAATCAAAGCAATCCAACATCAGGATATGTATTAAGTTGGAATGGTTCAGATTATGCATGGGTGGCACAATCAAGTGGTATTGCTGATGTAGTAGATGATACAAGTCCACAGCTAGGTGGCGATTTAGAATCAAACGGCTTTAATATAGAAATGGCCGACAATAATAAAATTGCATTAGGCACAGGTGAAAGAGGCAAGTTAGAACACACTGGTGCTAGTGGCAAGTTACTACTTTTCAGTACTACTGGTGGCATTGATATTAGAACTTATGACAATGACGAAGTTATTGCAATCAGTTCAGATGACGGCAGTGGTGGTATAGCAAACTACATTATAGCAGACGGTTCAACTGGTGCAACTGAATTATATCATTATGGTTCTAAGAAAATTGCAACCACTAGTACTGGTGTAGAAGTAACAGGAAGTACAACAAGTGAAACACTAATAAGTACAATAGCAACAGGTACTGCACCATTAACAGTAACAAGTACAACAATGGTCAGCAACTTGAACGCTGACAAATTAGACGACAAGGAATTTACAGATATTATTGCTGAAGCAACTGCATTGGCAATAGCGTTAGGATAGAATATGGCACAAACATTTAAAAATTATACATCAGCTAGCATAGGAACATCACCAACAACTGTTTACACAGTAGCAAGTGCAACAACTTCTATACTAATAGGAGTTAACTTAGCAAATACAACAGCATCACAAATTACAGTTAGTGCTCAACTAGGAACGACATACATTGTTAAAGATGCACCTATACCGAGTGGTGGTGCATTAAGTGTACTAGAAGGAAAAATTATTGCAGAAGCCGCTGATACTATTGTAGTAACCAGTGACACTGCTAGTAGCTGTGATGCTATAATAAGTGTACTAGAGCAGACGTAATGGGTAAGTCAAAACAAATAGCAACAATGTTGACAGATGCTCCGGCGGCACTAGACACACTGGATGAACTTGCCGCGGCATTAGGTGATGACGCAAACTTTGCAACCACAGTAACAAATAGTCTAGCAACAAAGTTACCTATTACTGATCCTGCTATAGACATGGGTACTAATAAAAAGATTAGATTCTCTGGTAATATAGGTGAAATAGGTAGTGTACCAGGATTTCAAGCAACAAATGATGCAAATGACGGCTTGCGTAGTATGGGTATGCGAGCATCAACTTTGAGATTTGCCACTGGCACAAATGAACGCTTGAGAATTGATGACGGTGGTAGAATAGGTATTGGTGTAACTCCTAATAGTAATATAAGTGCTTCTACTTTTCCTGGTAATATTTCACTAGGAGAACAAGGTGTGCTTCTTGGAAATGATACGAGTACTCAAATAGGACATAATTTTTATTGGAACGGTTCAGCTTTTAAGTATTTAGGCTCAGGTAAAGCTAGTAGGATTTATCAACAATCTGGAGAAATAGTTTTTCAAACTACCGATGACCTTGGTGCTACAGATAATAATTTGACTACTATGACTTCACATATGAAAATTGATAGTGTTGGAAATGTTGGTATTGGTACAACTGGTTCTGGGTACAAATTACAAGTAGATCATGGAACGACTGCACAATATGCCAGTTCTATTAGAAACACAGCAGACAATTTACAATTACTGCTAGGGACTACAACTGGTGCTTTACTAAACATACAAGGTAAAACAATCAGTTCCAATGCGGCTTATCAAATTGCATTACAGGCTGAGGGTGGTAATGTTGGTATTGGTACAGCTAATCCTGGAACAAAACTGCATATACAAGAAGCATCAGCAACAGGTGGTGGCATACTATTAACAAATAACAATAACTCAGCAGGAACGTATAGTGATTTAAAATGGCAGTACTCGTCAGCAGACTCTAGTTATGCCTCTGGTATAAGATTTAGGCAAGTTGATACAAGTCATGGTGGTCAAATGGAGTTCTACACAGATAGTGCTACAGGTGCTTACACCAAGCAAATGCAAATAACTGAAGATGGTCATATTTCAACACCTAATCAACCAGTTGGATATAGAAGAAATGTTTCTGCTTCTAACACTTGGATTACTTTAAATGGTAACAATCATAATATTTTTAGCAGTTGGTACACTCCGGCGGCATGGCAACAAAACTCTGGTGCTAATACAATAGATGACGCTGGTAGATTTTACGCCCCCGTAGCAGGTTGGTATTTGGTTAACCCAGAAATTTATGCTACCACAGGTTCAAACAGCAGTCCTTATGGATATGCAAATGTATATAAAAATGGCAGTAATCAGTTTGGTGGACATATTATTAACTATGGTGGAGATACAAATGACAAAATGAACAGCCATAGTGTTATAGTCTATATGACTGATACTGATTATGTACAAATAGGCGTATATGTCGCTGGGACTGGTTCATTCCAAGTATATTCGCCATACTGTGGTTATTGGGTATACTTTTTAGGTTAAATAATACAAATAGGAGAAAACATGCCAGATATAACAGTTACTATCTCAGACACAGAAGAAAAATGTTTGCAATATGATATTGCAGATGATTTGGACGTGTGGGCAGATGCTATTATTAAAAACAAAGCCAATGTTCTGAAATCACAAATTATATCAGCGTTGGTTGCACATTGCAACGCAAATGATATAGCTATTGCAACCGGAGAAGATGCACAAATTACACAAGCATATGATTTGGGTGTAGTAAAAACTGCAAAAGATAGATTAAATGATGTGCCAGATGCGCCAGGTGAGAGTTAATGCCATATATTGGACAAGGTTTACAACAAGGTAGACGACAGCTCAATACATTTACTGCTACAGCCAGCCAGACAACTTTTAGTGCTTCATACACACAAGGTTATGTAGACGTTTATCAAAATGGTATTTTGCTAGCACCTAGTGATTATACTGCAACCAATGGAACCACAGTTGTACTAGCTGTTGGCGCCGCTGTCAATGATGAAATTACAATTATTTCACAACATTTGTTTAGTTTAGCAGATGTAGTAAGTGCTAGTACTGGCGGAACCTTTGCAGGTGACGTTACAGTGACAGGTAACCTAACTGTACAAGGCACAACTATAACAGTTGATACTTCAACTGCACAAACACTGGCAATGGGTGATGCTGATAAAATTAGCCTGGGTGATAACGGTGATTTTACAATACATCATGACGGGAATAATAACATTATAAGAGCCACCAATGGTCATAATACTTGGATTCAAACAGACGGAAATCTAGCATTAACTAAGAAAAATGCCGCTGAATATTATGCTATATTTTACGCAGATGCACAAGTGCAGTTACGACATAATAATATTACTAAATTTGAAACAACCACAGCTGGAATAAACGTAGGAATAAGTGCTCAAACTACAGACACAGATATTAAACTAATAAATGATAATAAAACTTTTGGAATTAGAGCAGACAGAGCAGGTTCATATTTTTCTGTTGTAGATTTTGATGCAGGTGCAAATAGGTTAGTTATTGATACGTCTGGTAATTTATTAGTAGCTAAAAATATTTCTGATGGTGCTACGACAGGTTTTGAAGCCAGAGCAACTGGTCAAGTAATGGCAACTATAGCTTCGGCAAGCAATGAAGCTGTTATGTATATTACTCAATCTGGCGGAGGTGGTAATAATAATGTAGATCAAGGATTAGTAGTTAAAACAGAAGGCACAAATGCGGTGTCTGGTACAGGTAATGTACTAAGAATTGCCGCTAATAATGCCACACATGGAACTTTTGATAATATTTTAGTTGCTAAAAATAATGGTAATGTTGGTATTGGTACTGATAATCCAGGTGCAAGAAAAATGAGAATAGTTGGCAGTTCATCTGCTTATCCATTATCACTTGATAGTACTAATACAGATTATCAGTTAGAATTTCAAAAAAATGGAACTTCTGAATGGTGGATTGTGGCAAGTGCTAGCAGTTTTAAAATACATGAAAACGGAGTAGGTGATAAACTAACTATACTATCAGGTGGCAATGTTGGTATTGGTACAAATGCTCCAGATCAGACACTTACTTTAAATAGTTCTATTGGAACAAACAGTTCAACAGCTTTTACCTCTATGGATGGAAGAATTGGCTTTGATACTGACTATTCAGATACTCAACGAGGACCGAATAAGATTGTGCTACAAAATGACGGTAGCTGGGTAAGTGGTTTGGGAATTTCAAGTAATTCAACTGATATCTATACTGGCGGCGAAATTAGTTTTCAGAAATCAGTTGATCCTCAAGGTGCAGGAACCTATAATGAAATGGCAGTAATGTCAACAGGCGGTATGGATTTTACTCCAAGTGGCAGTGGTTCATTTAATTTTTGGGGCAATGGAGGGAATCAACTGTCGATCAAAACTTCACAGTATACAGGTGGCTCAGGAACAAGTATAGGAACGTCAAATATACAGGTCGTAAACAGTGCTTTTGGAGCATTGGTATTTGTAGCTGGATATGGCAACGGGCAGTTTTGTGATCTAGTTTACTTTGGATACAATGCTAGTCCTACAATAATAGCACAACAGACTATTGCTGGATCACCACCTAGCAGAATTTATACAGGAAGTGGGTATGCATTATACTTAAGATACAGTTCGGGTTCATTAACTACTAAAGTAAATTGTATACAGTCGCATTCATAAGGATATAAAATGGCAATAACAAAAACATACGCATACAACAAAAGAACAGATGACTTTGGAGATCTGTTGGGTATTGCACATAGAGTAACACTTGTAAAAGATGGCGTAACCAAAAAAATATCAGCACAAGAAGTTATAGGCGAAGCTGATGAACTAGGCATCGCAACAATGACTGATGCTGAACTTTTAGCTCATTGTAAAACAATTTTTAGTGATGAATTGATAGAAGCGGCATTTGACGTAGAAGATCCTCCAGCACCAAGTTAAACATAAATATGTATAGCAAATAAGGTGTACATATGGCATATATTGGACAAGCTCCAAGCACAATAGTAAGTGAAAATACTTTTGACGAATTTAATTTTACTGCAACCAGTAATCAAACTACATTTACTGGTGTAGATTCTGACGGCAAAACGCTGGAATACAATCCTGGTAATATGGAAGTATTTTTGAATGGTGTACGCTTAGAAGAAGCAGACTTTACAGCAACAAACGGTACCAGTGTTGTGCTTGCAATAGGAGCAACAACTGGCGATGTCATGAGTGTTAAAAGTTTCGCAGTATTTGAAGTAGGCGATGCAGTAAGCAAAGCATCAGGTGGTGCATTTGGTGGTAATGTAAGTGTAACAGGTACAGTAACAGCTACCAGTTATAGTGGAGACGGAAGCAATCTTAGTGGCATATCAACAGATTTAGTACTCGACATTACTCCACAGCTAGGTGGTAATTTAGATGGACAAGCATTTAACATTACTACTACAGGAACAATAGTCAGTAACGGATTGACAGTGGATACAAATACGTTACATGTGGATAGTTCTAATAACAGAATTGGCATTGGTACAACGAGTCCAAGCCAAAAACTTCATCTTGGGGGTACTGCATCTATGGACAGTATCATCAGACAAGACGCAACTACATCTGGTACAAATTGGGAAATTGGAGAAAGAGTAGCAGGAAAATACCAGTTTTGGGAAGATGACAATGACAGTGTGGTAATGACTTTAATGTCAACTGGTAATGTTGGTATTGGCACTGCTAGTCCTGATCAAAAAATGCATCTCTATACTGGTGCAGGTACAACTTTATACAAAGCAGAAGTCAACGCAAACAGTACTGTTGGATTAGAAATTAAAAAAACAGGATCAACTACACAGTCTTGGAGAATAGTAGACGGAGAGACTATAAATGGTGCATTGCAGTTTTATGATGTTACAGACAGCAGAGTGAGTCTGCAAATAGATGGCGATGGAGTTGTAAAAACTGGCGGTAGAGGTTTAACAATAGATAATAGTGCGGCGGCATGGACCGCTGTTAGTGTTGCAGAAGCGAGCAATGCAAATATGGCTTTAGTTGTATCACCTCATAGAGAAGCAAGAACAAAAGGCTTTTCAATGGGTTCAATGGGTCAAGGAAATCAAAGTGGTCTACAAACATTTGATACAAGCGATAATACTGCAAATGACTTTTTAATAAATCCGTATGGTGGTGTTGTTGGTGTTGGTGCTAGTGGAAATTTATCAGCAAAATTTACAGTAAACAAACCTGCCACTGGACATTCAACTGGATATCAAGAAGATATAGCTCAACTGTATACTACTGAAACAACTTATCTTGGAAGACATTACATGAACTTTTTCCATGATAACAACAACAGAGATACTAGCGGCGATCACACTGTATGGGGTATGGCATTTGGTTATGACAACAATACCAGAGGCGGAATACAATACGATCACAAAGGCAATGAACGTATGACTCTTTGGAGTAGTTATGGTAGTATGCAATTCAAAATACCTGCTACACCGGCGGCAACAAAACTTGCACATCAAATTACAGACGATCCAGCACTTGAACTTAAATCCAACGGCAACAATCTGCGTCCGAGACAAAGTGGTATTTGTCTTACATTACCCAGCAGTCAGACCTGGGCAAGTGGTAATAATTGGGTAAAAGTAAATTTAACTACTGTGGTTTATCAAAAGGGAAACACCAGTGCTTGGGATAGTGGCAATGGAAGATATACCTGTCCAGAAACTGGACTATATTTGTGTACAACAAGTGTACAAATGGAAAACAACGGTGGATCAGTATGGCGATACTTTTTTCCATGTATAAACGGAGCAACTAATGCAAGTAATGGTATGAACTTTGCAGACTTTGTACCTCAAGATTCACCAAATGCTACATACTATCATCATACTCACAGTTGTATTTTAAAGTGTAGCAGTGGTGATTATATAGAATGGAAAATGACTGGATCAGGCGGCGGACACACAGTAAAAGGTGGCGTTGAAACTGCCTGTGCAATATACTTTTTAGGATAAGGAAAAATGACAAAAACAATTACAACTGAAATAAGCGATGCAATGTACAAAGCATTAGAATCAGCGGCATTAGATCCTGCTGAATGGGCAAAAAGTGCAATAGAGTTAAGATGCAGAGAAGCATATAATGAAATATATAGTACTACTGTTGACAGATATTTAGAAGAAGGAATTACAGTGCCTGGTTCTAAAGATGAAATAGTATTGGACGCTTTTGATAGAGGTTGGACCAAAACAGTTGCACAACGCAACGCTGAATTTGATGATGAATTAGACGCTAAAGGATAACAATTATGACTAGGGCAAGAGATTTAGCAAATCAAGCAGATTTATCATTTGATACACTTACCTTAGGATCAACTGATGCTGGTTCTGATGTAGGCCCAATTATAACTCTTGACAGAAATTCAGCAAGCCCTGCCAATTGGGATAAAACTGGTACGATAGTATTCACAGGAAGAAATGATGCAGATGAAAGTATAGAGTATTTTCGGATAAATTCTCAAATTGAAGATGTAGCAGATGGTACTGAAAACGGAAGACTTCAATTTATGAGTATGAGGCAAGGCACCTTGCAAGAAACTATGTTTATGAACAGTTGGGGTGATATATATTTCCAAGGTTATAATCCTAAATTAGGATGGGTTGACCACAAAGGAACGACAAATGATCTATTTGTAGGTGTAAATGATTTAACTGCGGGTAGAGCTATAAACTTTCCAGATGCTGATGGCACATTACTCACAGCAGACAGTAGCGGTAATGTTAATATTACTGGCATTACTACATCAGCTGGTTTTAGTGGAAAAATTCATCCTGTTAATGGAGTAACCACAAACTATTTGTCTTTAAAAGATACTAACGAGCTTAACTTTTATGACTCCAGTGATGTTAGTCAAACGCTACATATTAACTATGATGGTGGTAATTTAGATCTAGCAGGAAGTGCTATTATTGTTACTCATGGTGGTGTTAGTGAGTTTAATGGAGACATAGTAGCAGATCAACATCTACGGTTAAGAACTATAGATGACCAAACAAATCAATGGTATGTATACACTTACAATGATGATACTTTGAGATTTAATTACAATGGTGTAGGTAATGACGAAGCAATATTTTATACAAATGGTAATTTAGATCTTGCAACTAATACAACTACTTCAGTGAGAATAAATTCAAATGCTAGAACCAACACAGGTTTGAATGTTGGAGGAGCCAGTGCTACAGCATCTGGCATATATGTTGATAACAGTGATGGTAGTGCTACACTTGATATAGCAGTACTAGGTTCCAGTTATGGTGCTCATGGCGCTAATGCTGGAGAAGTTTGGTTTTATTCACCCGATAATATTAACATTGGTGGTGCAACAGGAAGCACCAACACTATTAACTTATTAGGTGGCGGAAGAAAAAATATTGAATTTAGAAATAATGGTGTAGTATTTTATCCTGAAGTAGGTCAACAAGGAGATATGACATTTCCAATTTGTAGTGTTAGTAATAATGGCAGTGGTGGTCAATACATGCATGTACAGTTTCAAGCACAAGGTGGAGATATGTTACACATTCATTTCTTAGGTTATGATTATGGCGGAAGATACAGGAGTGGAGGCGCCGGTGGATACATCTATAACACCGCTGGTCAGGCAGGTTTGTATTCTAGTGCAGTTAGTGGGCATTGTGTAGCAGTATACCAAAATATTCAAAATAGAGTTGAACTAGTAATTGATACAGGTGCAGGTGGTACTGGTAATAGATGGGGTAGCTATTTGTTTTTTGGAGGCACTGATACAATTACTGGAAATAGTCCACTTACACTCACTCAATATACATGGAACGGTAGTACAGGAAGGCAATACTAATGACAAAAAAAGTTACAAAAGCAGATGGTACAGTAACTTATGTGGTAGAAGCATTCTTAGACAGCATTGTAGAGGAAGGTGATACTGTAGAAGACATGCCTGAGTTAGAAAGACAAGAACCTACAGCAGAAGAAATTGCCAATAATTTAGTAGCAATGGAAAATTATGAAGCTAGGAAATACCTAACAGAAACAGATTGGTATGTGACTAGAAAAGCAGAAACTGGCAAAGCTATACCTGATGATGTTTTGACCAAAAGACAAGAAGCTAGAGAAAAAGTAGAAGACATCTAACTTAAACATAAATATGTATAACAGACTAGGATATACATATGGCAATAAATTTTCCTACAAATCCAACTAATGGACAAACATTCGTAGCACTAGGCAGAGGTTGGCAATACAATTCAACTTCTGGCAGTTGGGAAGCGTTGATCCGTGTTAACACTGCATTTGATAGTGATGATGTTGCACAAGGTACAACAAACTTGTATGCAACCAACGAAAGTATTGACGATAGAGTCGGATCATTAATACAAGCTGGTAACAATATTACAGTAAACTATGATGATGCTAATAATCAACTTACCTTAAATGCAGTTGTTGATACATCTAATCTTACATCAGATTTGATACCAGATCAAAATAATTTAAGAGACATAGGTAGTACAGCTAAAAAGTGGAAAGACTTGCATATGGCGGGTAATGCAGTCATTGATGGTAACTTGACCGTGAATGGAACTACCACCACTATAAATAGTACCCAATTAGACGTAGATGACGTTAATATTACTATAGCTAGTGGTGCGGCTACTGCACTAGACGCTGATGGCGCAGGACTCACAGTTGATGGTTCTGGAGCTACATTTACATATTCAGCTAGTAATAATAGATGGAACCTAAATAGAGAACTTACAGTTTCTAGAGTACATGGTAATCTTACTGGAGATGTAATAGGTAATGTTACAGGAAATACAAGTGGTAGTTCTGGTAGTGTAACAAGTTTAAGCACAAATAGTATTGGTGAATTAAGTGATGTTGATATAACTACCAACGCACCTTCACAAGGCAATATGCTTGTATGGGATGTCAATAAATTTGTGCCAGCTGTTCCATATGATACAGGAAATTTTAACACTGATTTTGCCGCAAAAATTGATACTACAGGTATCACAAATGGTCAAATACTTGTATACAATAGTTCGAGCAGTAAATTTGTTGCAGGAGATGGATATGCAACTGGTAACTTCAATACTGACTTTGCAACAAAAAGTATACATGATTTAAGTGATGTTGTCAATACTGGATTGGCAGACAATAGAGTTTTAATTTACAACCAAAGTGCTGGTGAATATCAACCAGGTTTAATTTCTCCATCTAATATTAATACCACAAACAGTTTTGTAGACGAGTTTACAGCAAATGGCGGATCAGCAAGTTTTACACTTAGTCAAGATCCAGGATCAAAAACAAATTTATTGATATTTGTAGATGGAGTTCCACAGCTTAACAGCAACATTACATTAAGTGGCACAAGTTTAACACTTGGTGGAACACCAAGTAACGGACAAATAGTTGAAGCCAGAGGATATGGAATACTTAATAATATTGGTGCACCTAGCGATGGCACTGTTACAAATGTAAAACTGAACTTAACATATACAAGTAATCAGTACACAGGTAACGGAACACTAACTGATTTTACTATAGAAGCAGGACATACTTCAGCTGACATTCTTGTAATATTAGATGGACTTATACTTCCTCCAGCTGATTATAGTGTAAGCGGAACAACACTTACATTTGGTAGTGCTCCGCTTAACGGACAACAAATAGATCTAAGGTATATGCCAGTATGAGTAGAGTAAGAGATAAAGCAGATTTTCAATTTGCAGGTGAAGATTACACACACGGTGCCGGAGTCAAATATATTGCAAATATGATCCAAACAACTGATTTGGATGCAAATGGTACAATTTCCAATATACATTTACAAGACATAGCAGATGTAGCCGCAGTAAGTGCCAGTAACGATGGGTATTATTTAAAATACGATCATGCAACTACCAGCTTTGCTTGGTCACAAGTAAGTGGCGGTGGCGGCGGAACAATGAATGATGTGCTTGATGATACGACTCCACAGCTAGGTGGTAATCTACTATCAAACGGCAGTAACATTAAAATGGCTGACAGTGATGAAGTTGTGTTTGGAAGTAATGATGATGCAAATATCAAACATACTGGTACAAGATTTGTTGTTAATGTGAATACTGGCGATATTGTTATTAGAACTTATGCTGACGATGCAGATGTTACAATAGTTTCAGATGATGGCGTCGGTAGTATCGCAAATTACTTTAAGGCAGATGGATCAACTGGCGAAGCAATATTATATCATTATGGAATTGAAAAATTTAAAACAATATCAACAGGTATAGAAGTAACAGGCAATCTTACAGTAAGTGGTGACTTTACAGTTAATGGAACTACAACTACGATTAACACAACTGAACTAACAGTAAGCGACAATATTATCACACTCAACAATGACGAAACAGGCACACCAAGTCAAAATGCAGGTATTGCTGTTGAAAGAGGCACAAGTTCAAATGTTGATATTAGATGGAACGAAACCACTGATAAATGGGAGTTTACAAATGACGGCGCAACCTACAGTGACATTGGTTCTGGAGGAGATGTAGTTGATGACGTGACACCTCAACTTGGTGGTGATTTAGATGTCAACGGAAATGCTATTGAATACAGTTTTAGTTTATCAGGCAGTTCATCGCCTAACTATATATTTGCTGGAGGTAATCACTTTTTTAGTGGTGCTACAAACAATCCTACGCTTTACTTGTCGAGAGGCGTAAAATACAAATTTACTAATATTAGTAGCAGTCACCCATTTAGAATACAAAGCCAAAACACTGCGGGCGGTTCCTTATACAACGCAGGTGTTAGTAATAATAATGGTAGTGGTACAGTAACCTTTATACCTCCAATGGATGCTCCTAGTGAATTGTATTACTATTGTAATGCACACAGTAGTATGAATGGAACTATAAAAATACTAGGCCCAAGTGCAACAACAGGCGATATAAGTTTTAGCGGTAGTACAATAACCAGTAGTGGAACTACAGTTACAGTTGATGATAATTTAACAGTAACAGGTACACTCACTAGTAGTCAAGCAGGTGCTCCTGTATTAACAAGTGCCAGTAGTATTACACTAGAAGCTGATACTAGCAGTAGAGTACATGTTAGTCAAAGTCCTTTAAGATTGTACAATGTATCAACAACAAACAGAAATTTAATTACACTAGCAGACGGAGACTTGGTTTATGATAGTACTTTGAATAAAACCTACGTTTCAGAAAATGGTGCTTGGAAAAACATTGTAACAACTTCCTCTGAGTATGGAACTGTAGGAAGTCTAATAGAACAGTCAACTACTTCAAATACCAATGCTGGTACTATTACTTTCTTTGCTAACGATTATCAAATTTTAAGACTGAATGTAGATCAAAATAACAATAGAACATTGAGTATAAGTGGCGACAGTGGCACTACATTTAATAATAGTATGGCTACTAATGAAGTTAGAACAATAGCAGTATCATTTCAAAATGGTACAACTCCTTATTACATAAACGCTGTACAAATTGATGGTAGCTCAGTTACACCTAAATGGTCAGGTGGTACTGCACCAAGTGGTGGCAATGCTAGTAGTGATGATTGGTATACTTTCAGTATAGTAAAAACAGGCGCCTCACAGTTTGAAGTTTATGGTACATTTACACAATTTGCATAAGGAGATAAAATGCCTATAATTTGTTCAGCAACAAGTGTTAGAGCTTTCGGCGGTATAGGTGGATCATCTGGAGCCGCTGGTGGAAGTGACGAAATATTTACAACTCCTGGAATAGATTCATGGACAGCACCAGCTGGTGTAACCACAGTACACGTTGTGGCTGTTGGAGCCGGCGGACGAGGAGGATCTGCACCGGGTAGTATAACATATGGTTACGCTGGAGGCGGAGGCGGAGGCGGTCTTGCTTATAGAAATAATATAGCAGTAACTCCTGGACAAAGCTATACAGTAGTAGTTGGCAGTGGATCTGGTGGTGCTAGTGGCGCCGACAGTTCTTTCATCAATGAACAAACTGTTGCCGGATATGGTGGAGGAAATGGAGCAAGTAGAGCTTTAAATGAAAGCGGATTAAAAGCAGGAGGGACTGGCGGTGAGTTTAACGGACTAGGCGGTGGTAACGGCGGCGATGGTGGAGATAGTACAGGAGGTCAATATCATAGTCCAGGAGGCGGAGGTGGAGCAGGAGGCTACACTGGAGCAGGCGGACCTGGTGGTGATACAGGACAGATAGCATGGACAACATCTGGAGGATCTATAGGATACGGAGGTGGCGGAGGTGCTGGTGGACCTACTGGTGGCTCTTATGCTGGAGGTGGCGGAGGTGTTGGTCTCGACGGTCCTACTGGATATAATGCAAATGATGGACAAGGTGGTGAATACGGCACTTATCCATATCCTCCGGCTACAGGTGGTGCTGGAGGCGGTGATGCCGCGGCATGGCCCGCAGGCACTGGTGGACTTTACGGAGGTGGAGCCGCAGGTGGATACCACAACGAAGGTATGCGTAACGGAGCACACGGAGCAGTTAGAATAGTATGGGGAGTAACCAATCCTTTTAATCATTCATATCAAAATTATACAGGAGGTGAATATTATTCTGCATCTTCTATAACACATGGACAATGGAGAACTGCATCAACTAGTACAACAAGTAATACACAGATATGGATTAGACAACAAATAATAGGTGGACAATCACAATCTACACTAGCAGTAAATCTTCGAAATGCATTAGATGATAAGACAGCGGGCGATACTATTACAGTAGGAGCTCCGTTTAGTCCTAGTAAAACATTTACTATTTCAGGCGGCGTAAGCAGTCAAATTGGATATTTTGGAAATAATGATTACAAAAGCTGGTTCTTCGATGTTGATGCACAAGGGCTAACAAGTGATACTTATTTCTACGAGTTCACAGTTGCGGGATAATCCGCTAAATATGTATAGCAGATGGACGCAATAAATGCCTTTAAATAAATTAAAAACAACATCAATTGAAATAGATGCTATTACAGCCGACTTGTTGGCTACAGGATCTATTACATTAGCAGATATCAATGACGGTGAAATAACTGCCGCCAAACTGCATCAAAGTGGAGCAATAGATGGTCAAACACTGATTTGGGTAAATGCTAACAGTCAATGGGAACCAGGCGCTGGTGGTGGTGGCGGTAGCATGTCAGATTTAGTAGATGATACTACGCCACAACTGGGTGGTCAATTAGACTTGAATAGTCAAACTATTACTGGAACTCTATCAGTAGATGCAGATACAGACGCAACAGCTTCATTAGGCAGAGCATTAATACATTCACCAACTTCAGATAATGCTACTTTTAGCCATGTAGATCGTACTTCAATAAATGATTATGCACTATTAGCAAATGCTAGTGGTTCAACTTATATAAATGCAAAAGCTGGTTATTCTATATTTTTTAATAATGGTAATGGTAATGTTGCAAGTATTACTTCTAGTGGTCTTTATTTAACTACTGGAAAAACTTTAAGATTTGAAGGAAGTACAGGTGATGCTTATGAAACAACCTTAACTGTTGAAGACCCTACTGTTTCAGACAAAACAATCACACTACCTGATGCTAGTGGTACTGTGGTCACTACCGGAAATGCAGATGTTGGAGCAACTTCAACTAGTAGCAGTGACGCAGATCATATTTTAATCAGCGACGGCGGTGTGTTGAAAAAAATTACTCCAGCAGATTTAGGTATCGGTGGACCCTCAACTGCTTATGCAAAATACATATATGAAATATCTAGTACAGTGACCAGCGTAAGTGGTGCTGACGTAAATGGCAACACACTAAGTTATACTGCTGGAAACAATGTAGTTGAAGTATTTGTTAATGGTGTTAAACAACAAGAAGGTACAGGCAAAGATTATCAAGCAACCACAGGAAACAGTGTTGTGTTTGCTAGCAATCTCTACCAAAATGATCTTGTAGATGTAATTGCATACAATATGTTTGATGCAAACGTACTTGATATCAACACAGTTTTAACAAACGAAAACCTAGGCGGTGATCCTGCTAATGATAATGGAAATTTAATTATTTCTCATGGAGCCACAGGACAACCAATGGCTAGCATCGAAGCTGGTGCAATCAAAAATATAGTTATTGGTAATCAAAATTTAACTGCTCTGACAACAGGTGATAGGAATTTTGCGATAGGTAAGAATTGCATAGACTCAGAAACAACCGGCAGTGGCAACATTGCTATAGGCGAAAGTGTTCTGGGAGTTGGAACCGGTCATAATTACAATACAGCAATAGGTAGTATAAACGTAGGCACACATGGTTCTGCCGCCAGTCTACAATACAACACTTTTATTGGCGTTGGAGCAGGTCAATACACTGCAACTGGCGATTATAACACACAAATAGGCAGTTATGCTAGAAGCTACTACAATAACAGTAGTTATGGAGTTAGTTTAGGTTATAATACTAAACACGGTCATACAAATGGTACAAGTTTAGGATCATATGCTGGTTCTAGTATGTATAATCAAAGTGACTATACTACATTGGTTGGAGGATATGCTGGCTATGACATGGATGGCGGAGATCAATGTACTTTCATAGGATATGCCTCAGGTTATGCAGGAGGTAGTGGTAGCTATAACACCGCAATTGGTGTGGATTCTCTTAGAGATCTAACCAACGGAGCACATAATGCCGCCTGTGGCAGAGGAGCTGGTCGCAACGTAGAAAGCGGTAATAATAATACATTCGTAGGCAATAATGCAGGATTTGATCTTACCACTGGAAGTAATAATACATTCGTTGGATATGCCGCGGCACAAACTAGTTCAAATGATTTAATCAGTGGATCTAACAATACAATTATTGGTGCTCTCGCACAAAGTACAAGTGATAGTATGTCCAATACTATTGTACTAGGAGATGCTAATATTACAAGTTTTACATGTAATGTACAATCTATCAGTGCATTATCAGACGAAAGAGACAAAACAGATATACAAGATTTGACACTTGGACTGGATTTTATCAAAGCAATGAGACCAGTACAATTCACTTGGAATCGCAGAGATGGTACACTAGGTACTAGAAAAGAAGTAGGATTTATAGCACAAGAACTGCAAGAAGTTGAAATGGATTTCAACACAAAAAATAGAACTCACATGGTCAATGATGAGGATCCTAGCAAATTACTTGCGGCACCTATGCAATCATATCCAATACTAATTAAAGCAATACAAGAATTATCAGCTAAAGTTGACAGCTTACAAGCTGAAGTAAATACATTGAAAAATGGAGGTTAAAAATGGCAGTTAACGAACTTGACAGAGATTATCAGAGAATGTTACACAGTTGTGATATAATAGAAAATATTATCGCTGGTATGAAAATGGCTGATGCACCTGACACAGATAAAAAAAGCTCTGTGGGAGGTATAGTAATGCAATTAGAAGCAGAGATACTGGACGACAAATATACCACAGCAGGTAAAAGTTTGACAAGAATCAATGAAGTAATAGCAACTGGTCGTACATATTGGAAATCATAAAGGAATAAAAGATGCCAACAAGTAAGAACTTTGAATTAGGTAGTTTTGCAAATAATGTGGATCATGATCCAAGTACTGGTGATACAGAAATTTCCAACAATATCACACTTACAGGTGAACTAAGAGGTCCAAGTACATTTATTATTGATCCTGCGGCTGTAGGTGATGCAACTGGCTTATTACAAATCAAAGGTAATCTACAAGTTGATGGTACAACAACTACTATAAACAGTACAACACTTGACGTAGATGATCTTAATATCACTGTAGCCAAAGGATCGGCAAATGCCGCCGCGGCAGATGGAGCTGGACTAACTGTAGATGGAGCTAATGCAACATTTACATACGATGCTACCAATGATCGTTGGACAATGAACAAGTCTTTGTTTGCAACCATTGAAGGTATGAGCATTAATGATTTAACTGATGTTGATACTAATACAACACCTCCCACAAATGGGCAAACTATTGTTTGGAATAGTACTAGTGGAAAATTTGAACCTGGTACAGCCGCCGCAAATATTGGTGACTTAAATGATGTTGATACAACAGGCGTGACAGATGGTCAAGTTCTGGTTTATAGCTTGGCAAACAGTAGATTCGAACCAGGTACCGTAAGCGGTGGTGGTGGCGGAGGTGGGTTGTTTTCCTTGTTAGACTTTTAATAAATAAGTATATAGACAAGGAAGAACATGGCTTCATTTACAACATATAAAACAGCAACTATTAACACTACTACAGGTACAACTTTAGTTACTTGTGGTACTGGACAACATTTCCTACATAGTGCATATGTTACAAATGTTGAAGGCAGTGCATTACCTATTACATTAGAAATAGTACATGCTGATACAACGGTGACTCATGTAGCTCACAAGTTGAAAGTTTTTCCCAATGAAACAGTGGATTTGGTTTCTCAAAACAAAATATATCTCTTGACTGGAGATGCATTAAAAGTAAAAGCAGACAGAGGAAGTGCTTTCACTGTATCAGTGAGCTTATTGGATCAGGCAATATAAAATGACAGTAAACAATTCAAGAACAGATAGCACAGGCGGAATTTATACCGGAACAGCGTATGGAGATAAAACATTTTATGGATTTAAAATGGAACATACAACTGGAGATTGTACGGTCACTGTAATAGATGCTAACGACACAGACCCTATAGCGTTACCAGATACAATTTATTCTGAGATTGTTGGCGGTAGCAATGATTACAAAGCTCACTTTTTTAGTATTGATACAATAGAATTTGCTATTGACAGCAATGGTCATCTTCAAATGAAATTTTTGAGCTAGTGAGACGCATTGGCATAAATATCAATAGTATTTTAAAAGACAGGACGCAATAAATGGCAACAATTATAGACCTCGGAAAACTTAGATTTCATTTTGCAGGCGAATATGACGCCGCCACTGAATATGAATTAAATGACATCGTCAAGTACGGTGGTAATGTTTATGTATATGCAAATGTAACAAAAACAACAGGAAATCTACCAAGCAATCAAACTTATTGGACTTTGATGGTCGAAGGCTTTAAGTTTAGACAAGTGTATGACAGTGCAACACAGTATAGAGTAGGAGATGGTGTTACTTATGGTGGTAAAGTTTACATATGTATACTTGACACACAAGGCAATAACCCTCCAAATGCAATATACTGGAGTCAATTCGCAGATGGTATTCAATGGGAAGGCGACTATGTCGGTTCCACTGGATATCAAAAAAATGACCTTGTAAAATACGGGTCGCAGGTTTATATTGCAAAACAAGATAGTACAGGAAATCTTCCAACTGATATAGGTTATTGGGATAAGTTTGTAGAAGGTGTTAGCCCACAAGGTGTTTACAATTCCGCGACACAATACACACCAGGAGATATTGTAGCTTATGGTGCTAATTTATATCGTTGTACACAAAACAGTTCAGCAAATCTTCCAACAGATCCCGCATACTTTGAAAACTTTATTAATGGTAATAGCTTTAAAGGTAGTTGGTCAAACAGTACAAGCTACTACATCGGTGAAACTGTACGATACGGCGGTAATGTTTATAGAGCAAAAATTGATAACGTAAACAAACAACCAGACACAAATGGAACTGAATGGGAAGCGTTCTCAACTGGAGTTAATAGTAGAGGAAATTGGGCAAGTGCAACTTCATATGCTATCAATGATGTTGTGACCTACGGTGGTAATACATATATTGTATTAGAAGGACATACATCAGGTGTATTTGCTACAGATTTATCTTCAGGAAAATGGCAGAAATTTAATAGTGGTATACGTTACATGGGTAATTGGACCACAGCTACAAATTATCTTAAAGATGATATTGTTAAGAGTAGTGTTAGTACATATATTTGTTTAATAGATCATACAGCTGGCGCAGACTTTTTTATAGATTTGAACACAAATAATTATTGGGAAGAGTTTGTTGCAGGTGCTAGTTATGTGCTTCCAAATACAGCAGGTAATGCTGGTAAGTATCTACAAACACCAGACGGAGCAACATATAGTTGGCAATTTGCAGGTGCAAATGACAAAATTTTCTATGTAGCAGAAGATGCAACTAGTAGTGCTGATGATGTGAATCACGGTTCGGCAATTGACTATGCTTTTGCAAGTGTAAAATATGCGTGTCAATATATTGCGGCAGATACAGCTAACAGAACACCAGCTACAATCTTTATCAAAGACGGAACATACAGCGAGGTTTTACCAATCACAGTACCAGCAGATGTTACTATTGTTGGTGACGGACAGCGTAACTGTATTATTCAACCAGCGGCTGGAAATGGGGATAACGGAATACCAAACAATGAGGAAACCATGTTCTTCTTAGATAGTGGTGTAATGATTGAAGGTATTTTAATGAAAGGTCTAACAGGATTTGTAATGGGTACTCCTGGAGATCCAACAACTAGTACAGTAAAAGGTTGTTACTTAAGATTAAAACCAGGAGCAACAATACTTAAATCACCTTACATCAAAGAATCAAGTGCGTTTTCAACAGGAGGCGTTGGTGCTATTGTTGATGGATCAGTAGTTGCCGCAGGCACAGCGGGCAGTATGGTGTTTCACACATACACCCAAGTACATGACGGCGGCATTGGCTTTTGGGTAAGCAACAATGGATTGAGTGAAATTGTTTCATGCTTTACTTACTATAATGATTATGGATATGTATCAACTGGCGGTGGTAAGATTCGTGCATTGAACGGAAACAACAGTTATGGTACTTACGGTGCGTTAAGTGCTGGCTTTGATACAAACGAAGTTGCCGCAGATGGATATGTCTACGGTGACACAATTACCTATCAAGCAAGTACACTTGGTACATCAGAAGGATTTACAGTTGGCGATACACTAACATATGGTGGTACGACCACAAACAATGTTGCAATTACCGCAGTGTCCAACGAACAACAATGTACAATCACAACAGCTAACCCACATGGACTTGCAGAAGGCGATATGGTTGCGTTCAAAGATACTGTTCCTAATGATTGGGCTAAGACATTTGGAAGTCATGGTACTGCTACTATGTACAATAGAACTTGGTATGCTGATGTAGTAAGTGCAACACAATTTAGAATATGTACAAATCCAGATTTATCAAATTACTTTGACACACGAAGCATAAACGGCTGGGGTGTAGTAAATGAAACAATCTCAGATGCTACAAGAGCCAATCCAGTTGTTGTAACAATAACAGGACATGGATATTCCAATGGTAGTGTAGTACAGAACATTTCTGGTATTGTTGGTATGACTCAATTGAATGGTCAAAGTTATTATGCAAACAATATTACAGCCAATACAGTCGAACTTTACACAGATGCAGGCTTAACAACGACACTAGACGGAACGGCTTTTAGTGCATATGTAAGTGGCGGTAATGCTGAAAGAGTATTAACAGGTACAGCATTTACTAGTGGCGATATAATTAATTACAAAGAAATGAAATCAACAGTTGCTAATATTCAAACCAATATTCAGCCAGCGGCTAATCACAGATTGGTTGTAAATGGTACTATAAAAGGTTATACAGGCAAAACAATTAAAGTGGCTGTAAGAGACAGTGGATCAGGCAACAGATATGTATTCGACGGTGAAGAACTAGGTTCTCACAAAATGGATACAAAACATAGAATGTATATCTTTGAACAAAATGATTTAAGCAATAATGGACATCCTTTGTATTTCAGCGAAACACAAGACGGAACACATAATGGTGGAACAGAATATAATCCTGCTAAAGATGCTGTAACAGGGCTTACAGGTAATGCTGTAGAATATTACTTAGATGGAATTAAACAGGCAGACTTAGCCGCATATAATTCAGGATTTAACGCCGCAACTAGCAGAGAAGTTTGGGTAGTAGGTGCTACAGCCGCAAAACTATACTCTGTTTGTGTAAATCATTCTGGAATGGGTGGCGGAACTGGCTATACATCTACAAACGCAACATACACACCAACAACTGGTATTTTGCTAATGGATATCGGAACGCACAGTCTTCAGCCTGGCGACAATGTAGAAATATTGCAAGACAGTATTAGATTTACTTGTGCCCAAGACGGAGATGGTTCAAATCATGATTACCCAAGAAGTAGTGATCCTGCAAAAACAAGCGTATTTGTAAAAGTTATAGACACAACAGCAACTACAATAACAGTTAATGTTGGAATCAGTAGTAATACAACCACACATAATTATGTGAGTACACCAATTAGTAATAATATTCAAACAAGTTCAAGTGATAAACCGACTATTATTTACAATACAACAACACAACACAGTACAGCAGATACACATTGGGAAAGATTTACAGGAATTTACAGAACAGATAGCATAGCTGATGCTTCGACAATTACTGCACAAGATGGTCAAACTGCTACAACTATAGCCGCTGACAGTGCCAAAGGACAGCATGGATTTAGTATGGTACTAGCCGGATTGAGTGAAGAACCTAGACCAGGTGCAAGTATTGAATTCGTAACAGGACCAGTATACAATCCTACAGACAATGTAGATATTACTAGGACACCTAACACAGGTTTAGACACAGTTAGTTACATTGTAACTACAGTTTCAGGATACACTGCAAGCAGTGATCCAACTATACTTGGAACATGTACAGTAACATTGGCAACAGAAAAACCTGATACTAGCGATACATATTATGGACAAATGTTTAGATTGAGATACAAGTACAGTCAAGTTAGACTTACTGGACATGACTTCTTAAGTATTGGTACTGGTGGTAGAGCATCTACAAACTACCCAGGTGAACCAACACAAGCGTCTTCACAAGGTAATGAAGTTACAGAGACATACCCAGGTCGTGTTTACTATGTAAGTACAGACCAAGATGGTAACTTTAGAGTTGGTAACTACTTTAGAGTTGATCAGTCAACTGGTAGAGCTACATTGGATGCTAGTGCATTTGACCTAAGTGGTTTGACAAGTTTGAGATTGGGTAGTATTGGTGCTCAGTTAGGTGAAAGTATTAACGAATTTAGTGCAGATAACACACTAAGTGGAAACAGTAACACGGCTGTTCCAACAGAACAGGCTGTTAAAGGTTATGTTGATAACAATGCTATACCTAATTCACTACTGTCTACGGCAGGTGATGTGTTATACAGAGATGCTACAGGCCCACAGAGATTGGCTATTGGAAATGCTGGACAGGTTCTAGTAGTTAATGCTAGTGCAAATGCAGTCGAATGGGGAGATTCATCTGGTGGCGGAGCGGCTACACCTTATGCTAGCTCAGGAACTACTGAAGATAGTGACGGTTTTGTAACAGCGGCAACTAGTACTGGTGTTGCAGTAAGTTCAGTAACATATGAGTATCAAGGTAGAGCTCCAATAGACGACATAGACTTTGGTAGATACAAAAGAATAACTAGTTTTACACAAGCAGTAGGTGCTACTACAGAAACTGTAGCTCTTACATATAAAACAAATGGTGAAGTTGACACTATAACAGTGACATAAATATAACTAAGAAACAGGAACAAAAATGGCAAACGCACTATTATATAACGCACTTATGAGAGAGAATGAAACTCTCAGGCTCCTTATCGATGAAGAAGAGTTTAAAAAAATAGAAGCAAAATTAACCAATACGCCCTGGGATCCAACTAACTGGAATTTACTTCCTTATGATAATAGCAATTATGATGCTACTAGAGAAATTTATACTTGTGCGGCATGGGGTTCAAATACACAAAATAGTTGCGGAGCGACTTGTACTTGGACAGTACCAGCTGGTGTTAATAGAGCTATGTTTCAAGTATGGGGTGCAGGTGCGTACACAGCCACAGGTTGTTGTTGTGGAGGAAGTCATTATGGACCAACTGGTGCATATGCAGTAAGTATTCTTCCAGTTACAGCAGGTGAAAGTTGGCTTATGTGTGCGGCATGTACATATTGTTGTTGGTCAAGTAGAGGTACTGGTCCTGCTACTATGTGTCAGAGTTATGTAACTAACACAAATGGAACACAATGTTTAATAGCTATGGGTGCATGTAGTGGCATGGGTAGATCTGCTGAAATGTTGCATGGTGAAACATATTGTAGATATAGATCTCCAGATGGAAATAGAGATTCAGGTGCGTGTCTATGTAATGGTGGACATGATTATTGTTTTACTAGTAGTTGTGCAACTTGTGGAGAAATTGATTTCCATAAAGATACTGATATTTCATTTACAAATTACAACATGGGTGATTGTACTTGCGGACTTCCTAGCTTGTACGGTAAAGCATGTTTTGATACAAACCATTATGGATACAAGTTTCATGCTCCGGTAATTGATGTGGATCATACAGTAGCGGCAAACACATGTCAATGTTGCTTTAGTTATAGTAGTGGTACATGTTGTGGTGGTAGCTGTTGTAGTGCATCCGCTGGGTATAGACAAGTATATGGAGCAGGTGGTACAGCAACACACGTTATGGGCGGTGGAAATAGTAATTGTGGAGATTCTGGTAGACCGGGAATGGTACGATTAACTTGGTGGACAGCTTAATGAGAAAAGATAAATAATTACGAAGGTAAAAAAATATGGCAGATATTACAAAAGAATTTACAATTGATGTTCCAGACGAGCTGTGGATCGATAAGCATGACGATTCCAATACAGCTACCTACACATATACTGGACCTGATAAAGTATGGTTAGGATCAAACAACGAAGAACAAATAAACTATATTTCATTTGATGAGCCAGATAGTGATGAACTTGCAATGTTAACTCAATCAGGTATTAGTGTAATTGAAGTTGATTGTGATGCACAACCAGAAGTTGGTATGTGGTCACAACCTATTGCTGATGACTTTACACATACATTTGAAGATGAAACAAACGCTTTTGATGACAGTGTATACAAAAAAATTACCAATCCTAGATTAAGAGATTGGATGGATTGTATTGTTGACCCATCAGATAGCTCAAAAATTAAATTAACACCTATTTACAAGACAACAGACACTGCTCCTGAAGTAAAAGCAAAAGCTAGAAAAGCATATGTTGAAAGATACAATAACCAATATGCTTTTACTACAGATCAACAATCTGCTATTGACACATTTATCAGTGATATAGATACATATATTGCATCATATGCCAATTGTTACCCTTGGAAATTTATAACAATCTCAGAAGGTTCAATGCCTCAGATACCAGCAGAGTTAGGTACGTTATTTGAATCACTACCTTCTAAGGTATCCGAAAATGAAGATGTATAGGAGTAGCTAATGAGTGATGTACTTTTATATGCCGCAATGAAAGAAAACCAAAGACTCCGCGATATGTGGAGAGATTTTAAAGATGGAGCCGCTGGTTCCGCAAATGTCTATACAGCCGCAAATGGTGCATTAGGTACAAGTTCTTCAGATAGAATTACTGGAATTAGTTGTGCGGCTCCTGAATCAGGTGGCGGCGGTGGCACGGCTTCTACAGCTAGATTAAAAACAGAATGGGCGGCAGTTCTTGGAAATTTAACAGCCGCAAAACCTAATGGTTTTAAAGCGTGTGATACAAGTGGTTATTTCAGATGTGGTACAACATGTACTTGGACAGTGCCATCTGGAGTGACAAGAGCAACTTTTCAAAGTTGGGGATCCGGCGGCGGAACAGGATCAAACTGTTGTTGTGGCGGTGCACCTTTTGGACCTAGTGGAGCATATACTGTAATTGAAATGGATGTAACTGCAGGTGAATCCTACTATATGGATGTTGGTTGTGCTTATTGTTGTTATGCATATCAAACTACAAACGGATATTGTGGAGGCAATACTTGTATTTGTGGACCAGGATTATTCTTGTGTACACTAAGTGGACTAGCATGTTTTACAGACTGGATGACGTCAACAAGAAGCCATTCAGGAAATAAATTTGTAGGAAACACAAACCAATCAGCTGAAATACCATCAGGTGCTTCAAACAACCTGTGCGGTGCATATCAGTGTAGCGGATGGAATTTTTGTTGGGATAGTGGTAGTGATATGTTAGAAATTGATTTTGTATATTCAAATCAAAGATCCTGGTGTTACACTTGTATAGCAACCGACAGAAATGCATGTTGTTTTGGTATTCCAAGTATGTATCCTTATATGAAAATCGGATCAGATCTTAACAATGGCAGTGAGACATGTCCAGCACCAGTTTATGGTTATGAGGATTGTACTTGTAAATTTTCATGGCAGGGTGGTAGCAGTTGTTTTGGATGTAACTATACAGGATGTAACCATAGACAAATTCCAGGTTCAGGCGGAGCGGCAGGAAGTACTTTTGGTGGCTGTAATGCATGTGGCGGAGACAGTGGTCGAATGGGCATGGTCTGTATAAGCTGGTGTTGTTGCTAATCTTTTCTTAAAAAATCATTGACATTTTAAACTGCGTAGTTTATTATAGATATATAGTACTATATGTACGAGCATTTATATAAACGCGATGAAAGAATCATATGAAAAAATCCTTTTTTATTAACGGCGGGGCTGGCAGAGTGTTATGCTCATTGCCTGGACTTGAATGGTATCAACAAAATGTAGATAAAGATGTTGTTATTATTGCTGAAGCATGGAACGAATTGTTTCTTGTTAACAAAAATCTTAGACACAACGTATGGCCCTTAGGTGCAAAAGGTTTGTGGGAAAAAATTAGAGACACAGAGCTTATAAGTCCAGAACCATATAGACTTAATGCATACTTTAATCAACGTTGTAATATGATACAAGCATTTGATATGCTTGTAAATGATCATACCGAAATGCCTGAAAGCAAAGCTATTAACTTAGATATAAACAAGGTAGATCAAATACATGGTCATTCTATGTGTGACAAAATAAAAATGCAAACAGGCAAAGAAAAAATTGTAGTGTTTCAACCTTTTGGTTCTGGAGCAAAACAAGACGGAAGATTTATATATGATAGTAGTGGTAGAAGTTTTGAGCTAAGAGATGTGTATAGAACTATAGATAAACTGACAGAACATTATGCAGTAGTTATTATGAGTACAATACAACTTCCTCCACCTGAGAAACCAAATGCCAGTGTAGTTATTCCAAATGATACTAACTTATTGCAGTGGATGGGTATTATCAATGCATGTGATTACTTTGTTGGATGTGATAGTATGGGACAACATTATGCTCATGCACTAGGAAAACCAGCCACAGTAGTTATAGGAAGTACTTTTCCAGAAAACATTACATATCCTGGAAATAAAGATTTTACAGTAATTGATGCAGGTAAAGAAAAAAGACAGTACATGCCTTTTAGAGTTACAATGGATTGGGCATTAGAACGTGACAACGAAGACTTGATGATTTTTGAAGATGATGTGTTTGATGAAATAATCAGTAGTGTAATTAAAAAGTTAGGCAAGCCAAAAAACAAAGCACCGCAACAATTACCATTGGCAAATCCTAATCAAGGTGATGTATGTCCTACACACGGAGTTGTACATCAAAAGCCATTGACACAAAATTTTCAAAATTATTTGAATATACAAAACAACGATTCTAAAAGATCTAAAAGACGTAAAAGATAACGGAGAAAATATGTATAAAAAACGATATGAATCTGGCTATATTTTAGGCATAAGCCGAGGACATAACTCAAGTGTATGTCTACTTAAAGACGGAAAGATAGTTTTTAATATAGAAGAAGAAAGACTTACCAGAACAAAATATGACGGAATGCCAATGGCAGGCATTACTGAAGTATTAAAATACACAGACAAAGTAGATCATGTTTATCTATCACATACTAGAACATTAGAATCTGAACCTGACTTGATAGTTGACTATACAGGCGATAACATATATTCGGGTCTATGTAGGAAGCTGGGACTAATTGATAGAAAAGTAAACTTGTGGGATCATCCACAGTTTACTGATTTGTCCAGACAACATCACAAAGTACATGCCGCATGTGCTTTTTATAGAAGTGGATTTGATAATGCAGTTGCAGTTGTAATTGATGGAGCAGGCTCTGTACTTTCAGCCTCTTGGAAAAATGATACTTTCTCAGAAGATACTCCTCATGCAATTTGGGAAGTTGAATCAATAATTGATTGTGAATATCCTGCTGAATTTAATTCAAAATTTAAACATTTTGGCACACGTGATCCAGCAACTACTCAATTGGTTTTTAATAGAAGCGGTGAAGAGTTCGGAGAACTAGATAATAATTACACTTGTTTAATTTCCAATAGAGCTGGTCTAGTAAAATGTTATGAAGCAGTAACACAATACTGTGGATTTCAAGCTATCGAAGCAGGCAAAACAATGGGCTTATTTCCTTATGGAAAAGAAAATCCAGCTATTCCGCCTTTAATTGATCCACATACTCCTTTTTCTCTTAGTAATGCAAATGTTATCATACCAACATATCCTAATAGTGCTCAAGTAAATATGCAGTTGTATCCAGAACTAAATGTACCTTGGATGAATCCGGATCATGACGTATCTAAAGAAACTAGTCGAAGAGATTTAGCTTATGCAGTACAACAAGCAACACAAGTAAAAGCATTAGATTACATTCTTACTGCAAGTAAACTAGCTGATAAGAAAAATGTTGTTCTTACGGGAGGTTATGCTTTGAATTGTGTAGCAAATTATAGCTTCTTAGAAAAGGTTAAAGAAGAAGGAATAAACCTTTATGTTGAGCCAATTAGTAGTGATGCTGGTACTGCTATTGGAGCGGCCCTTTGGGGATATCATGAAGCAAGCAGAGACGAAATGCGTAGAGGACGTGACATTTATCTAGGACCTGAATACAGTTACGAACAGAGTGATATAGATGAACTTGTTGCTGAATTTGATTGTCAAATGTCTGATGCAAGTCAAAGTGATGTAGTAAAACTTATTACTGAAAAAAATATTGTAGCTATGTTTCAAGGACGCAGTGAAAGTGGTCCAAGAGCATTAGGTAATAGAAGTATACTTTATGATCCGAGAGATCCAAAAGGAAAGGATCATGTTAACACAGTTAAAAATAGAGAATATTTTAGACCTTTTGCAGGCACTATTCTAGCAGAAGATGTACACGAATGGTTTGACTTGCGAGGCATGGAAGATACACCACATATGATGTATGCAGTTAACTGTCAAGAAGGAGTTGCTGAAAAAATACCTTGTATCATTCATGTAGATGGGACTTGTAGAATCCAGACTGTTACTGAGGAAGAAAATCCTAACTATTATAACTTTATTAAAGAATTTAAAAAACAAACAGGTGTTCCTATTGTGTTTAATACAAGTTTTAATTTAGGAGGTGAACCGTTGGTAGAAACCTTACAAGATGCATTTAATACTTTGCAACAAAGTGATATAGAATATCTATATCTACCTGAATTTGGAAAGTTATTATATTTTGGAAACTTTATCGAATAGTATAAAAGTCGGCAACTATACTGTAATCACTAATCAAGAGACTGACGGATATGGTGCATTAACTGTAAAAGATGCTATTAGTTGCTTTCTTCATTTTGCTCAAGGTCGACAATTTGAAAATGCATTAGAATGGTGTTGTGGACCTGGATATTTTGGGTTTTCAGCACTACATTCTAAACTTACAAAACAAATAAGTTTCAGTGATATAAGTGAACATGCACAGTCAGTAATATTAAACAGCCTACAAGTTAATAACTTAGACTGCGAATTTTATCTGTCAGATAATTTTAAAAATATTCCAAAACAAAAATTTGATCTTATCATAGCAAATCCTCCTCATTTTAATTTTACTGTTCCGGACTATAGAGATGACCTTACAGTAAAAGAACACGAACCAAGAAAGATGAGAGATTTAGATTGGAACATTCACCGAAACTTTTTTGATAATGTAAATGAGTATCTGACAGAAGATGGTAAAATAATGTTAATGGAAAACATTACAGGTAGTACACCAGAAACATTTTCAGATATGATACATAAAAATAATTTAAAAATTACAAATGTCAGTAAAAGTGTTACACATGCAGACTTTGTTTACTACATTGAGATAGCTAAAGATGTCAGTTGATTTCGATGAGTTTCGAAGTTTATTTGATGATACATGGGATATGGCATACTTGTCACGCGAAGATACTTTTCAAGCCAGTATGTCTCCTGTAAAAGCCAAGTACCATGTATTTGGTAGAGATTTTACAAATGGTATTCATTTTCCTGACATAACACACGGAATTGTTATGTGTAAATTTGGAGAAAGTTGGGACTATAGTTTTTACAAGGAAATACTCGATACAATTAAACAAAGTAAAATATTTGGTTGGTATCCTATGTATACCAATTATAAAGAAGCGGCTATACTAAGTGGACTAGGAGTAAGAGCAAGAAATACATTAGTATACAGTTATAAATTTGGTTTTGATTGTCATTTTGCAATGGTAGGATTTAAAACAGAAATTATTAACATACCTAATAAAAGTAAAAAAATTCAACACAACATGTGGAAAAAATGTACTGGCTGTTATGATTGTATTAACGCTTGCCCAGCTCAAGCAATACACTATAACGAAAAGAATGACAAAGCATGGCTAGATGGAGGTGCTTGTGAAAATTTTATATTTTTTGGAACAACATCAAAAGGCAAATACGATAGCAAAAAGATACCAAGTGTAATTAGTTATTGGCACAAAAATGTTCATCCTGAAGTTGATCAAAAAGTTGTTGACAGTGTTACCACTGTAGGTGATATGCACAAAGTAAACAACATGCAATGGGACGCAAATGGTTATGCATATGACGGAAACAATACAACAAAGAATGGGGAGAACATTAGATTACCACATTGTAGAGAATGTACTGCACAACCTAGGTGTAGCAAATATGAAGGAAAGTTTCCTTATAATTCTATTTTGTAGTCTATTAAATCTTGCTCACAAGTAAAAAGTGACTGTTTAAAATCTGTTTGAAAGTTAACCAGTTCACCTGTTCTAAAGTATTTTGTTATTTTATCTGATAATATGTCATGATTGCATCTACTAAAATGTCCTAATCTTTTATCTGATCCGTTCCATATTTTTTCTTGCATCCATTTATCATCAGCACGGTTCTTAAATTCTGCTTCTTCAGCTTGCACCATACCCCAGTCATTGGGTACATGATGTAACCTAGTGCTATCAAATCCAGGTAGTAAACAAAATTTGTAAGGTTTTAAAATTTCTCTAACCCATGTTAGAAACCACTCATAGTAAATCTCACTACACTTTTCATGTTGCTCAGTAAATTCTTCTTGATACAATTCTACTGCTTTGAAAGTTCTTTTAGGTAATAACTTATCTAAATTGTTTACATACAAATTTCCTAAACTAGGCTCTTTGAGTAGCCATCTTCTGTGAATACTTGTGCTTACCACTACAATGTAATCATCTTTTCTAAATTTGTTTTTGTTTAGATATTGACTTATTTGGTATCCAATCCACTCATTACTTACTCCTGGCAAACTAGCACCTGCTACATATTCAGTGCCTAGTTTAGTACAAAGTTGTCTAGGCCAATGCCAATCAGGACATTTCCATTCGCCGCCTCGTTCATTGTAATAATACCAATGATTTTTATCACTTACAAAACTATCACCGAATACCCAAAGATTACTCACTTTGACTATCTCCTTTGAAAATACGATAATTGTCTTCCACACTATCTGGTGTGCTTACTTCAATTATAATACTGTTATCTTCCATAGCTATAAGCTGATGAGGTAATAAAGGGGTATTACGCCAAGTTTCTCCTTTTGTGAGAATATGTGTTTCCATATCTGCTGTTTTTGTATCTAGTGTGTGTAAGGTAAAACTACCGTTTAAAACATACCAACTTTCATCTTTTTCTTTATGAAAGTGCATACTAAATTTTGCACCTTTCTTGTCGAAGAACATTAGTTTACCACAATACTTGTCGGTAGTTGCAAATATAAGTTCTTTACCCCAGCCTTTCTGTTGTTCACCTTTTAATCGTGTCATAATGCCATCCTTTTGATTGTATTTGTTGTGCTTTGGTTTTCTACTGTTGGTATTATTACAACTTTTGCAAGCTCATTTCCAACCACAGTATCTACAGTATAGTCTCCACCTTTTGTAATAATATCCGGACGTATTCTTTCTATTAATTTTTGTGGAGTATCTTCATCAAATAATATTACTTCGTCAACAAAATCCAAACTTTCAAGCACAACTTTTCTATCAGTTTCGTTGTTAATTGGTCTAGTATCGCCTTTTAATCTCTTAACGCTAGCATCAGTATTTAATCCTACTACAAGATGCCCTCCGAGTGCTTTACTTGCTTTTAGCATTTCAACATGTCCTCGGTGCAGTAAATCAAAACATCCATTTGTAAACACAACTGTAGGGCGAGGATCCAAATCCTTCCAAGCAACAACGTAAACACCATTGTGTTGTACACTTACACCAGCACCTTTGTTAGCCATCTCACAGGCAAACTCTAAACTTTCACCCATGTCTAAAAAGTATGACATCACTGCTAAAAATGTATCACCTGCACCTGTAACATCATATACATCTTGTTGTTGTGTTGGATAGTGTACATCATTTATCATATAACCATCTGCACCCATTGTTACAACCATATTAGTATCAACACCATTATTATATTCTTCATATTCTTTTTTATTGGGTTTGATTACATCAGCACCTGCATATAAATCTAAATGTTGTTTAGGGTCGACAATTACATAACAGTGATTATCTTTGAGTATCTTTATTAAACGTTGCGGATCTTGTATGGTACCTTTGTTGTAATCGCTTATTACCACTGTACAGTTATGTACACGTTCTTTTACATAATCAAACAATGTGCTATTGTCTATTGTTTGTTCTCTATCAATTCTAGTAATATAGTGTTTGTCAGCATAAATTCTTTGCTTTAGTGGCATATGTGTACAAAATAGTTCTACGGGCCAATCTGTAGTATCATTTCTATAACCAATAAGTGTTACATCATTTGGATAACTTAGATTTGTAGTTTCAAACAGGCTTTTTATGTTATTGTAAACATTTCCTGCTCCACCTAATTTACGTTCTGTCTTTTGGTGTTTTACAACAGGCACTGGTGCTTCTGGACTAAGGCGTGTGCTTGTACCATAAACATATTCATCTATAATAATATCACCAATTACTACAATCACAAATTAGCCTCAACAAATTCATCAGGTGTTATAAATTTATGATTTATAAGTGTCTCTAACTGTTCATTGTTACTACAAGTATACATTTGATAAATGCCTTTGAGATCATCAGGCACAGGAATATATTCGATCACTGCATTATAATGACTAGCAATAAGTTTTGCCCAATACTCAAAAGTATTAGTTGTTCCTGTACCTAAGTTACAAATAAAACTATCATTGTATGTTAAACTTTCATACATTATATGTACCACATCATCAACACAAATAAAGTCACGTTGTACTTTATCACTACCTTCGAATATCTTAATTACACCTGTATCTTTTGCTTGCTTTATGAAGTTTGTATACGGACTGCCCATTCCTATAGCTTGTTTGTGACCTTCTCTATTTCCATACACATTGAAGAATCTCCAACTTTGTACTTTACAGCCAATGGTGTTTCTAAAAATATTATCACATATTAACTTACTACTGGCATATAAATTTTTAGGAGATTCATTAACTGGGTGCTCTTGTGTAGTTATATTGTCACCATAAACACTGGCACTGCTAGCAAAAACCATTGTGTTACATTTTTCCAATAATTGTCTAGTATATACAACATTACTTGTGTATATTTTTTGCCAATCTGTTTCTTTTGTGCTACTGTTAGCACCTATATGCCATACAGTATCACTTTTATCTATATGCATATCTAACAATTCGTTGGGACTAATAAAGTCTTCAAAAATTAATCCTGCAATGTTTTTTGTTTTATCCATAGATAGATTATCCACTAACAACACATCATCATGTCCTTGTTTGTTTAAATATGCAACTAGATTACTACCTACAAATCCAGCCGCACCCGTAACGATATGCATAGTTGACTCCTATTTTGTAACAGTATATAGTAAAAAATCTTTCTTGTCAAGATTAACTATAAATATAATTATGTTAAAGTACATTAAAGAATGGATTAAAGATTACCAAGCCGCTACTGAAGAAATGAACAAAATGGGTTATTTTACGTTAGGTACTTGGTTTGGATCTTACACATATGTCGACAAAGAAATGTATAAAGAATATCATGATAGAAAAAAACAAGTTTCAAGACATTATAAGCAACTTAAAGAGTAGTGGTAATTACAGGGTATTCAACGATATACTTAGAGAACGTGGAGAGTATCCACAAGCAATTTACTACGGCCCTTACAATATAAAAAACATTGTTAACTGGTGTAGCAATGACTATTTGGGCATGGGCCAACACAAAGTTGTATTAGATGCTATGCATACTGCACTAGATCAAACAGGAGCAGGTAGTGGAGGTACCAGAAACATAGGTGGTACCAGTCATTATCATGTTGCACTAGAATACGAACTGTCGAAATTACACAACAAGCCGTCGTCTTTGTTATACTCCAGTGCTTATGTTGCCAACGAATGGACACTAATAGCACTTAGTAAGATAGTAAAAGACATTGAGTTTGTAAGTGATAGTAAAAACCATGCTAGTCTTATACAAGGAATCAGACACAGTGGTGCACCTAAACATGTATTCGAACACAACGACATGGATAGTTTAGAACAAGTACTAGAACAAGTACAAGGTACAGCTTGTATTGTGTTTGAAAGTGTATACAGCATGGATGGTTTTACAAGCAAAGCAAAAGAAATAGTTGCACTTGCTGAGGAATATCAAGCTATTACATATTGTGATGAAGTACATGCTGTTGGATTATATGGCACTACTGGTGCTGGCTATTTAGAACTACTTGGCTTACAAGACCAAGTAGACTTTGTAAATGGTACACTAGGCAAAGCATTTGGCTGTCAAGGTGGTTATGTTGCAGGAGATGATGTTGCTATAGATGCAATTAGAAGTGTAGCAAGTGGTTTTATTTTTACCACAAGCATGAGTCCGGTTATATGTGCAGGAGCATTGAGCAGTATAAAATATTTGCGTAGTGAGCATGGAGTTGAACTCCGTGAACAACATCAAAATCGTGCAACAAGACTAAAGAAAATACTAAGACACAAAAACATAAACATGATTGAAAACGACACACATATTGTGCCTGTAATAGTAGGAGATCCAGTTCGTTGTAAACAAATAAGTGATACATTACTAAATGATCATAACATTTATGTACAGCCGATTAACTATCCAACAGTGCCTGAAGGCACAGAACGTTTGAGATTTGCACCTACACCAATGCACAGTAACGCTATGATTAGTGATTTAGCAGAACGATTAGAGGAAGTATTATGAGTGAAATATGGGATAAACTTATTGATTGCGAACAAAAGATTATTGGAAAATGTGCTAGTTTAGGTACAGAAAATTTTGATGATCCAGAGTTTGATTGGCTTAACAAAGTGTACGAAGGAGAGCATTTTAGACGAGCTCATATAGACAGTGTAGATGCTAGAGACTCAAAAGGTTTATATATGACTCATATATGTGTGTTCCCAAAATTTAATAATGATGCACCTATATATGGATTTGATATTATAGCAGGTAAAAACAAAGTTACTGGTGCTTTCCATGACTATTCACCTACTGTAGATTGGGAACATTCTATGTGTCATTTGTTTAGAGATTGTGTGCAAGATTTAGAATGGAAAAAACAACGTGAACTTCCTCCTTGGGCTCAGGCTATATTCAGTAAACATATGGTAGCCGCAAGTAATGTAAAAATAGATGAAATGGATCAAGTTGTAACTATGGCATTGGATAACTTAGACATGTAT
>CESQ01068114.1_pt1 | contig 36979 bp, 33 predicted proteins | sample 361401 | NCBI WGS metagenome assembly CESQ01 (sample SAMEA2622119, study PRJEB7988) | marine metagenome | isolation source: saline water (ENVO:00002010), including | reverse complement strand
TTTAAATTTTCTTTTTTCCATTTCTTTAAATCAATAACCATTACCCCAGCATTAAAATACATGTTTGTTTTCATATTTAAGTTTTTAATTCCATGACTTGAAAGAGAAGGTTCGGAGCTTACAGCTATAGTTGAATCAATAATTTTCATGTTTTCAATATTTTTTGTAATTAAATCTAAAGGATTGTTTATACAGAAAACATCACAATCTAAATAAGTAATTGAATCTATCTCATCATCCAAATAGTCTTCAAGAAATAGCCTATAATATGTAGCTTCGCTTATATGGGTACCGTCAATATTTGGAAACTTGTAATTATTAAGATCCACTTTTTTAACAGTCAATTTATTTAACATTTTGTGATTTTTAATTTTATCGGAAAATTCAGATGCATTATCAAAATCTTTATGCATTATATAAATATTAATTTTTTCTGAAACATTTTCTAATAAGGAATAAATAGAACAACTTCCAGGGATGTTATAGTTTGAATCAAAGCAGTATAAAAAGTTAAACATCTTAACTGCCTAGAGTGTCTTTTCGTTCATACCAATATTTAAATCATAATATAATAGAGGATCATCAAAATAGTAGCAATCCGTATGGGATAGTAAACCTAGCCAACAATCATAATCTGAATATAATTTCTTTGTTTGTATGTCCCTAAAGTTACCTACCTGGTTCAACAAACTTCTTTCAACAACAACACTGGATGTAATTATGCAATTATGAATTTTTAAAAACTTTAATGTCCAAACCTCTGCAAAAGTAAACTGGAATGTAAATTTTTTTACATAGTCTTTTTTGAGAGGTGATTGCCTGTAAATTTTTGAAATTTCCTCAAACATAAGTTCCCCGTTGTACAACTTATTTTCATTCTCTTCTCTATATTCACCATTATTAGCATAAGATTCCGAACAAGTCATTCTATATTCGCTTGATTCTAATTTTTTAATCTGTAATTCAAGTTTATTTGGCATCCAATAATCATCATCATCTAAGAAAGCAATATACTTAGATTCTGAATTTTCTATTCCATAGTTCCTAATACTGTCAGAAAAGTAGCCCTTTTCTTCCACAGAATTTTTCTTAAGGTTAATTACTTTGACCTTGCTGCCAAAATCATGTTTATAATACCTTTCATCTGTTGAAGCATCGTTAACTACTATTATCTCAAAATCTTGAAATGATTGATTTTTTACGCTTTCTATAGCTTTTAAGAGATTATCAAATCTATTATAGGAAGGAATTATTACGCTTACAAAAACATCTACCACAATCTAATATTACATAATTTTGAGGTATTAATTTAGTAATTATTTCTTGGAGGCTATCTTAAAGAACCCTTCTGTGTGAATTTTTATATTTCCTTCTTCCATTGTGCAATTTAAATCAATCCAACACCTATCTCCACTTTCAGGCTTTACCCAATTAATTGTTGATATATTTCTACTTACTTCATTACTAGGTCTTGGATCAGACAAAGCAATATTCTTTGTTTCTATAAAATTTATATATGAATTTAATCTTGGTAGTAGCCCAATTGATATTAAAAATATTGTATATAAAAATAGCTTATTTACTTTAAATCTAAAGTCATTAGTTGAAAAACCGAGAAATAATATAACTGAACATAATATTCCTATTGTATATCTAGGTATAGGGCCAAAAAATATTAAGTACATTACTGAAATAAATATGTATGAAGTTGATATGTAAAAAAAGCTTTTTTCGTTTTTATATTTTTTAAATAAAATTATTTTTACAAAAAATACAAACATTAATGAAAACAAAAAATTTAAGTAAACAGACCTATAGTAGTCTGTGAATACAGAATATTTTTCTGAGTAGAAAAACTCGTTAAACCACATTACAAAAGTTAAATTAGGATCTATAAAATATTCCATGAATGCAAAGCTCGTTGCTGTAGTATATTCTTCAACTTTTTCTGTTGAGCCATCTACATACCAACTGAAAGTATTTTTACATGTTAAAGATAGGGGGAAAATTAAACATCCGGTAGTTAAATAATTTTTCACCAGCCAAATAATTGAGAAAGAGAACAAAGGAATTTGAAATGTCATTAACTTTTTAATAGTAAACAAATTTTTTCTGATACAAAAAACGAACAAAAAAAGATACAGATAAAAAATATAAACTCCACTTACTTTGAGCTGGATAATAAACAATGAAATTAAAGAAATACAAATTACATCTAAACTTTCTATTTTTTCTTCTTTAAATTTAGAAACTATTAATAAACTTGTTACAGACAAAAGAATCGCTACGGGTATATCTTGTTTGCCTACTTCTTGGATGTATATAAAACCATTTCTACCCCCCATATATCCAAAATTATCAAGTATTGAAAAAAATAATAACAAAATAGAACCATTTCTTAAAAACTTATTTTCTGATATAAATACTTGATAATAAATAAATGAATAAAAAAAATGTACAAAAATTAGTGAGAGATAATGTAAGAATATCAAAGAACCTTCAAACCATAATATGGAAGATAAATATTCATAAATTGAGGACATTCCAAAAGGCCAAAAAATATTAACGAATCCAATTATTAAATTTGATTCACGTAACCAATTTTGATTATTTAAATGGTAGTAAGCTGCATCATAATGAAAATTAATATCGGATGAGCTAATAAGCAATATGGATGGAATTAAGACAAAATAAAAGAAATTATTTACAGTAACTAAGTTTTTAAAATTTATTTCTTTATTTACATTGTAAAAATTAGGTAGTAAAGCAAGGAGCAAAAGAAAAAAAATAGCAACGCTTTTTAGCGGAATAAAAAAATGAAATAAAATTAATAAATTTCCAATAAATATTAAACCGAGAATTGGGTAGAAAATATTTATTTTTGTACTTAGAAGGATTTTTGGAAGTTGTTTATTAGCTAAAAATATTTTTTCTATCAGTATAATTAAAGACCTTCCTGCAAAATAAAAATAAAAATACAGTAATAAATACCTAAAGTATGTTACTAAAGAAAAAACTAGTAAATCTATCATCGTTTTGATTTATCTCTAATGATTAGGCTAAACATATAAATTACCAAAATATATAAGAATGCCAACTTAAACCATGAAAATTTTACTGAATCTATAACTAAATTAGATATTTCAGGAGATATTTCTGTAAAGTTACTAAAAAATGATATTGGATCAGTAAAAATAGCCAAGCATTTTATAATCAAAACACCCAAGAAAGAGGTAAATAATATATGCATATATGCATTTAAATTCAATAAGGCTTCTGAAAAATTCGACAAATAATAGGGGTTTGCATATCGAGTATTCATACCAAAACTATTTACAATATAATCATTAGATAGTGAAGTTGCTTGTGTTGTTTCAAAAAATAAATATAAAATTAACCCAATAAAGGAAAATAAATAAAGATATCTTTTAAATGGTTTATAGCTATCTAAATATTTAAAATACAAAATAATATTTATTGGAATTAAAGCAAATAAATATCTAAACCCATAAGAAAATGCAGTATTTTGTGTAACAATCACTGATAGTAAAGGGAGTGAATACATTATCAATAAAATAAAAGAAAGCAAATACTCCTTGTTAATTATAGAGAAAACTACAAACAAAAAGGACATGAATAATATTGGTGCAAAGAAAAACAGACCAAACTCCTGACTGAAAAATATTATTTGTAAACCATTAAAAATAAATATTATATTTTCAACAAACATATCTAAATTAAAAAATCTTGTGTAGTTTTCTGAAAAACTATTTTCAATAGACAAAAGAATTGGTGCCTGATTTAAAGTATAAATACCATAGAGATATTTCGTATGAAGTAAAAACATAACTAAACCAAGAAGGGCTCCAGATATAAAAGGAATCTTCATATATACATTCTTAATTGAAGAATTTGATATTTTATAAATAATTACTGGTATTAAGAAGAAGAAATAGTTTATCCATCTTATAGTTAAGAAAAAGAATATAGCAAAACCAAGAAAGAAATTTATATAAATAAATTTTGAACTATTTTTTTGCTCTAAAGATTTACACGTTAAATAAATCAAAAATGCTGAAGCAAAGACTTCATAAATATGACTCATGCTAAATCTATCAAAAGCATAATAAGAAACTCCCGTACCAAAAACTCCAATTAATAATAAATACTTGTTATGCCTTATTCCCAATGAATTCATAGAATATTGAACCAAAATAATTGATAAGAAAAGATAAAAGATTGGGGAGATTGAATATGCGAAATACACCGAACTTACCAAGCCATTACTATTAGAAATTTTATCAAAAATACTTGCAAGAAAAACAAAAGGTGAAGCAAGAATTCCTGAACCTATAGGGTGAAATGGAACTACTTTTTTAACTTCTTTGTTTAAATACCTGTTTTCAACTCCTTCCATTTGGTTAGAAAAGTCTAAGTCAAAGTCTAAACCTATTGTTACAGCACTGTAATAATATTCAGCATCATCAACCTCTAATCCATAGGGTATTTCCTGAAACCTGTAATCAATTTTTATCATTGAAAAAATAAGAGTTAATGTAGCCAGAATGTATATTTTCTTTAATTTCATATTTAATCTTTAGATTTAATCATATTACAAAGTAAACCACTAAGATTACTTAAAAAGAAAAAATCTTTGTTTAGTTTTAATGATAGAAAAAATACAAATTGTTACGCCCGTTTACAATGAAGAAAAAAATATATACTCTACTATAAAAAATTTCTTTATTGAATATGAAAATAGTGATTTTGAAATTTCATTTATTATCTCTGAGGATGGCTCTACTGATGACTCAATCAACATCATTAATGAATTAAAAAAAACTTACAATATAAAATTACTAAGTAGTCCTGAAAGAAAAAATTATACTGATGCTGTTCTAATTGGACTAAGAGAAACAAATTCAAAGATTGTTTCATTTGTTGACTCTGATGGACAATATGATCCAAAGGATTTAAAAAGGTTATATGACAGTTTAGAGCCTGGTAAAATCGTAATTGGTTACAGATACCCAAGGGTCGATAACATTTTTAGATTATTTATTTCTGGATCATTTAAAAAACTATATGAGGTTCTACTTAAAATAAAATTAAACGACCCGTCGTGCGGATACTTCATCGCATATAGGAAAGACATTGATTCAATAATCAATGAAGATGTTGTTGGATTGATAAAAGAAGGATTTTGGTGGGAATTTTATGCATGGTGTATCAAGAGAAACTTAGAAATAGTTGAAATTCCAATTAAACACTTTAATAGAAAATACGACAATACAGTTGTTTTCAAGCTGAGAAAGATTCCAGGTATCGCATTTAGAAATATCAGTGGTCTTTTCAAATTAAAAAAAATACTTAAAAGAACTAATTAGATTTAACTTGATTCATGTTTTTCAATCATTACTGCATAAAATGATAAATCAAAAGTTTTAAATTTATCTATATAATGATTAATTTTATTTTTAAATCCCCACCTCGACGGGGACACAAGGCACAAGTTAAAATTATTAAGAACATCTGCAATTTCTTCATTTAAATCAAAATCCTCATATGTGTCAACCCAGACCCATTTAACTTTTCCAATAAAATTTTTAATCGTGTCAATTCCTTCATTTTTTGAAAATCTTAAACATAGGTACTCACCATATTTTTCAAAATTTTGAAGAATATATGGAAATTCTGTATCAAGCAAAAAAAAGTCCGAGACATTTTTTTTTGATAACTCAGTTATAACTCGTTCTTCAATCCCTGATTCCTTTATATTTGCTACAAGTAGTTCATGCTTATAAGAATCAATATATTCATTAAAGTTATCTCCATTTTCATCAAAATCATGAGCTAAAACTAATTTCTTGTCATCAGATCTAATATCAATTTCAACACCATATTTGTTAGGAATCTGATTTAACTCTTTAATGTGATTTACTCTATGAATTATCTCTATCATGATAGAATATTTTAGTGAATGTTAGTAATAAAAACTTAACTAAATTTACAAATTCGATATTTCAATTTTTATCAATAGGTTTATTCATTTTTTATTTTGTTAATAATATAAAAAATAATATCTATGAGGTTTTATTTATTGACGAAAGAATGCTTATTGATGACATATTTAATGTTTGGCTTGTTGAAGATTTATATAATAGATTCTCAAATATTTCAAATCAGTCACTAAAAAATATATTAATTATTTTTATAGAGTTGGCTTATGGTGGAGATTTAAGATATGGAAGACTCTGGTCTAATTTTTTCACAATTTTAGTAGGTCCAACAACTTTTATAAGTGACACTGTAGTCATACTATTTTCAAGATTTATTAATTCTTTATTATTTTTTTCAGGAGCTTACTTGCTTTCAAAATATTTAGTTGAAAAAAAATACATGTGGTTAAGTGTTTTTACTATTTATTCATTTTCATCTGTTGAATTCATCCACAGAGTCCCGAAGCCTGACCCAATGGTGGTAATATTTGTTGCTCTTGGTATTAAATATTTAACAAACAAAAAATATTATCACTCTATTTTTTTTCTTGCTATTGCTAGTTTTTTAAAAATTAATGCAATAATAATTTTCTTTTTTTTATGGATTTATATATTTCTTAAATCAAATGAAAATAAATTAGGTTTGATATTAAAAACATCTTTACTTACTTTAGGATCTCTTTTTATTGTTAATCCAATACTTTTAATCCCACCTCTAAATTTAGGGGGCAATCAAATACCAAACTTTTATAAAATTTATTTTAATTGGTTAACTACGCAAGGCTCCAACTCAGACGAAGTGTTTTTTAGCTTTAATTTTTTTATGAACTGGGTTGAGGAATTATCTATGTTTTATAAATTTCCAAACAACGCCGTTTTCTTGCTTGTAATTATTGCTTTTTTAGGATTAGTTTTTAAAGAAATCATTGCTTCCTCAGATGATTTATCTAAATATTTACTTTTAATATTTTGTTTTTATATATTCTTTTACTTCTTTTTTATTGAAAGAGCTTGGACGCATTATTTGCACTTACCTTTTTCTTTATTATTAATTGCATTCTTAAGGGTCTATAAAAAAAGAAAAAATTCTTTAATACCTGTTGCCTTAATTATCCTGTTTGCATCAATAGGAAATATTTCAAACATGGACAGATTTTTAAATGATAAAACTTTCAATATGAATGATAGGCTAAATTATGTATCTGTTGAAACACAAGACGATGCTCAAAAACTTATTGATAAAATTATCATTGAAATAAAGTCAATCTATAAAGAAAATCAACATTTGAATAAAAATTTAGTTTATTGGCATCCCGACTTAATAACCCCAAGAAATAAAGTAACTTATAATGAGAATTTTTATGTTCGTGAATATTGGGGAGATAAAAATACAGTTTACATAGCAATTGAAGAGGCGGATATCTTTGTAACTTACACTGATTACGAAATATCAGATTCTATAGTTAAAAAAAATATTGAAAACTTTTATATTTATTACATTAAGAAGGTAAATTAAATGTCTTACAATCCAAGCAATTTCTAGATAATGAAAGATAATAAATTAATTCCTTCTTTGAATTCAAAAAATGGATTCAACTTTTTTTTCTTGATTTACTTCCCTCTTTTATTCTTTTTTGTTTATAAAACTTCTAATACTCTACCTCCTTTTCGTGATGAGATAGTTTCACTAACTGCTAACGTCGGTTTCTTTTTAAATGGGTTAAATTTTGAAGGTCCTAGAGGTACAATTTTTGAAGGTCTTTATAACCCTTATTTAACTTCTCCCCCTTTGTCAGCAGTTGGAAGTTCCCTGGCTTGGAAGTTTACTGATAATTTTGATATCTTACGCATTTCAAATTTTGTATGGGTGCTTATAGTTCAGCTAATTTTTGCATCATTTATTTCTAAAATATATGATTTAGAGTTTAAAAAACTAATAGTTTTTTCAAGCTTTTCTTTAGTTGCTTTTCCTTTTTGGTTTGGTTCATTATATTCTTTGGGAGAGACTATAAGCATTATTATATTTTTCAATTCCCTTCTTTTGTATAAAACATATCCAAATATAACTGTTTTCTTAATGGGCTTAATAGTATTTTTTGGTAAAGGTATTTTAACTGTGCTTTTTATATTTTTTTATTTACTTAATCTAATAGTTAATAAGGAAATTAAAAAAACTCCTGTTGAGTTGCTAATTTTCTTTCTTCCATCAGCAGCCTGGTTGTGTTTGATTATTTTTAAATCTGATTATAAAAATATTTTCGAATATATAGATCACTTCATGATTATGTATCAAAGTATGAATAGCCAGATAGGTGATTTAGGCATATTAGGGATTTTCAACCTTCAAAACATAGTTCAAAATTTTCAAAATTCTGGAGTTTTGAATTGGAACACTAGTGTTATTTTAAGGGTGTTTCTACCTCCTATTTTGTTATTTTTAGTTTTAATTCTAAAAAAAGCCAAAAATATGATGCTTGACACTAATCAACTAGTTTATTTTGTTGGAGCATTGGCCCCATTGTATGGCTGGTTTATCTTAGTATCGCCTGAAAAACCTATTATCTATGCTACTCATTTTACATTTCCTTTATTAATGTATTCTTTTTATTTATTATCAAGAAAAAATTTAGAAACTGACTTAGTAAATAATTCTGCTTTCTTTGTCTGTTGTTTATATATGACTTCAAATATGTTATTTCTACTTGCTATATTATTTTTAATTTTTATAAATATTAGTAGCAAAATTAAATACTCTTCAGTGCTTATTTTAATATCTTTAAGCTTACTTAATTCAACATACGAAGTTCAACAACAAGAAGCTTATTCTGTAAATTTAAATGAATGCAAAAAAAATATAGCCTCCTATGAATGTTTTGAATATTTAATGAATGTTAAAGAAAATAAATAAATTGATAAATTACTTTACTTATCTGAATTAAATATAATGTCCACAGAGTTATTTAAACTACTAGTGGTAATGTCTTCAGAAACTACTGTTTCTGTTAAATTGTTATCAATTAAATAACAATCAGCATTGTATTGTTTTAACCAATAATCTAAATCGTTTTCATAACTGTCACCCAATGCAAATACTTTGTAACCATTTTTAAAATATTTATCCACAGATGGCTTAACGAAATCAAAAAATTCTTTTTTAGGCTTCTCATAGCCTGCTTCTTCAGAAGTAATTATTTCATTAAAAATATCAATTCCCCAATTGTTAATCTTTCTTAACTGAATATTTAAATTTTGATTAGTAAAGAGGAAATAGATATTGTCTGAATTTTTTTTATTCTTTAATCTTTCAATTCCACTATTTTGAAGACTTGCATTTTTAATAAACTGTGTCCAATAAATATTTTCAAATTTGTCTATTTCATCGAGAGAAACTTTATTAAAAAAAAGATTTTTAAAGTAAATTAGTTTTGAGTGTTTTGATGGGCTATTTGGAATAGCTTTATGAGTTTTTATTTTTGCTTCATCATATAATTTCATAAATTCTTCATAGGTGTTAAAAATATTTTGATATTCAAATACTTTTTTCAATCCAGTATTGTGAGCATTCTCATAACTATAAAAAGTATTGTCTAAATCAAGTATCAACAATCTTTTCATAATTTATTTTCAAATTTTTTGTTTAACATAAATAGTATGATTCCTAATTTAATTATTATTTCAGAATTTTGATCAACATCTAATTCATTAATTGTAAATTTCTTACTTTTGAGATTTTCAATTTCTCTAGTAAAGAGGGAGAAAAATTCTTTTGATTTTTTATTTTTAATTTCTAATTCAAATTTAATAAACTTAGTATCTAAACTTGGTTTACTAATTCTTACATCTTCTATTTCATCTATAAGTAATTCGAATTCAAAAAAATATTGACTCTCCATTAAAATATCAAAACAAACCATTCCCTCATCTCTTATTGTCGTTTTTAAAGTTATGTCTGATGACTCTTGCTGTGGCAATATATATTCGACAAAGTCTTGTTTTCTTTTTTTTATTTCTTTATTAATTTCTCTTTTAGTTTTTTTTCTTTCTAAATCTCTAGACATTTTTGTTTCATCCTTAATGCCTTCTTCTAAATCAAAAAAAACATTCAAATCGTACCTTTCATTGAGATCATCAAAATATTGTGAGTGTAGACCTTCTATAATAAGAAAATCTTTGATTCTTTTTTTCTGATTAGTATCAAATTTTCCAGTTAGGTGGTTGTAATTTTGCACTATTTGTGTTTCACCATTAATTAAACTTAGAATTATTTTTTTATATTCAAGTAAGTTATTCATAGCTGGGTTTAAATGAGTATTTTGAATCCAAGCTGGATTATCTCTTTCAAATTTGTGAAAACTATCAAGTTCAATTTTGTTAACAAACTTTGTTCCAAAATATTGTTCAAGTAAATTGGTAAATGTTGTTTTGCCTGTAGCCGAATCTCCTGCTATGGAAATAATTATTGGGCTCGATTTTATTTTATAATAAATATTTTTACTTAAAAGTTGTATTGCGTAATAACCAATAATTATGGCCGCACAATATATTAGGTAATCAAAAATTACAATATAATTTTCATTTATATTTATATACTCATTTTCCTGATTTGTAACTACTAATAAAGAAAAGAAAAGTACAATAAGAGACTTGACCTTATATTCAAATGAAAAGAATAAGATTAAAAAAGCTGGGAAAGACCACAGAAGCCATCCAATATTTGAAAGGTTTAAAATATAAATTGGAAAAGTCATAAAACCGGTGAATATACAGACACCGATAAAATCTAACCGATGAATATTTTTCCAATACATAAATATTGTAAAACTTAAAAACACCAATATAAATAAAAGACTATTACTTAATATGTTGGAATCATCGCTAACAACTGAAAAACCTCTATTAATTCCATAAAGAATAGTTTCAGTGTAATTTTTATCTAAAAGAAATTGTATGTTAAAAATAAAAGTTAACAGAACAGTAAAAGAAAGAGTATTAAATATTTCATCTGATGTTTCATCAAACTTCAAAAAATATAACACAACAATCGGAAGAAGTATTATGAATATAATCTTTGAACTAAATGACAAGACTAGAAAAAGAATGGATAAATTTTTATTTTTTTGTTTTAAAAAATATAAAGAAAATATAAAGAATGTTAGTGGAATAAAATCTAACTGTCCCAAAATTCCAATTGAATAGATTAAAAGAGGGTTGAGAATTAAAATTAGATATAAATTTTTATTAGAAACATTAAAAATTTCTTTTAAGACATATATGAGAAGTACTTCAATAACCAAATAACTTAAATTTACAAATGATACATTGAATATATTTGCTATGAAGTAAAAAGGCAGTAAGACTATATACATTAAATTGCTATAAGGAAATGAGAGATAAGATTTATCAAGCAACTGAATTCCATCATATGGGTTTATGCAGCTGTATAAATCTTTACATTGAGCAAAAAAGGTAGCATACCTAGATACTTCCAAATTAGGACTAAAATTTAACAAAATTACATATTTAACCAACAATAAAGCAGTTAAAAAATATTTTTTATCTAGCATGTGTATAAGTATTATAAATTAGCATTAAACACAATGGAAAGTTTTATTAATTATTCAGAAAAAATAGGAAATAATTTCCTTTTATGTCAGGGTCCTGGTGGAAATACAAGCATAAAAACAGAAAATAAAATACTAATTAAAAAATCTGGACATCTATTAAGTCAATCAAAAAATAAGAATACCTTCAAAAAAGTCAAACTAAATGATATTAAAAGTTTTTATGAAAACGCCCAAAATGAAAGAAAATTTGATCAATCACTTTCTATTGAGACGCCCTTACATGTTTTATTAGATTCGAAATATATTTTTCACTACCACAGTATTGCTTCAATTTTAATTTCTGCAATTTATAATAAAAACGAATTAGATAAAAAGTTGATTAATAATAATATTTTACCAATTAAATATATAAGGCCGGGATTAAAGCTAGCTAGTGAAATAAATAACAGAAATAAAAAATATAACTTTGACTCCTTCTTTCTGTATAATCATGGAGTTGTTATCGAAGATAATAATGTATCAAGCTTATACAAGAAAATTTTATCTATGGAATCATTATTTTCAGAATTAATTGATTATAAAAAATTAAAACTTGTCGCAAGAGAAGTTATAAATTTAGAATTTAAAAATTATAAAATTAAAAACCTTTACCCTGAAATAAATTATAGTAGTTTTAAAGACAAGTATTTATTTCCTGACCATCCTGTATTTTTTCCAAACTCTTTCGAATATGATAATGATTATATTTATTTTGATAAAAAGTTGAACCCTGTTGAATTAATCTACTTTAAAGTTTTGTTTGTTCTTTATATTCTGATAGATGATAAAAAAATACGAAACTATATAAAGAAAGATACAGGAATAAAGCTTAGAAGTTCAAAAGATGAACAGTTAAGAATAAAAATTAATAAATGAAAATAATAATACCAATGACTGGAAAGAGTAAGAGATTTAAAGAGGATGGCGTTGCCTTACCTAAGCAATTTCTTCCAATAGGCAATAAAACAATGATTGAACATACAATAGATATGTTTCCAAATGAAAGTGATATAAATTTTATAGTAAGTAAAGATGATTATAAAAACAAAGAACTAGAAAAATACTTTAAAATACTTTCAAAATATAACATAGTAGAAATAGACTATCAAAGCACAGGACCTGGTGGGGCTGTAATAGAATCTAAATTACTTGAAACTGATGAGGCAGTCTTAATAAACTATTGTGACTTTTCAAACATTTGGGATTGGAAGAATTTTAAAGACTTTATTAAAATCAATAATCCGGATGGAGTTATTCCAGCTTATGTAGGTTTGCATCCTCATAGCATATATGACAACAACTACGCTTTTCTTAAGCTAAAAAATAACAATGTTATAGGAATCCAAGAAAAAAAACCTTTCACTAAAGATAAGATGAATGAATTTGCCTCTTCAGGGTCTTATTACTTTAAGTCTGGTTTATTAGCAAAAAAATACATTGATCTAAGTTTTAAGAAAAAACAATTTACTAATAACGAAATCTATATAAGCACTCCCTACCAAGAAATGATAAATGACAAATTAAATATAAAAGTTTATGAAATTAGTCATTTTTTTCAATGGGGAACTCCTGAAGATTACAAGGAATTTATTTACTGTTTGGAAGAAGTAAAGAATGTTGAATCTAAAAATAAAATAGCTTTAAATAATGTAAACCTTTTAATTCCTGCAGCAGGAGAAAGTAAAAGGTTCAGAGATGAAAATTATGATAAATCTAAAATTTATTTAGATGTTAATGGTTTATCTATGATTCAAAATATTTTAAAAAGTTTTAAAGAAGAACTTACAAAATATATATTAATACAAGATAAGGATTTTTCTAATAAAGAGTTTACTGGAGTTAAACCATCTTCTATCGTTAAAATTTCAGAAAAAACTGAGGGGCAAGCTGAAAGTGCTCTTAAATTGATTGAGAAAATTAACAATGATAAACCACTATTAATTCATTCATCAGATTGCATATTAGATAAAGATACAAATATCAATATTGATAATTTTGATATTGTTGTCTACACAAAAAGCAACTATAGAAGGGCTCATGAAAAAAAAGAAAATTACGGATGGGTGAATTCTAAAAACAAGGAAATAAAAAGCTTGTCTATTAAATCAAGCCCTGAGTCAAAAGACTCTAATGTAATTATTGGAACATTTCTTTTTAGAAATAAAGAAATATATAAAGATCTGTATGTTGATACAAAAAAAAATAAGTCCACTGGTGAAATTCACATAGACCACCTAGTTGAAACAGCTTTAAAAAAAGGCTTCCTAATTAAAGAAGTCTCCTCCAGCAAATCAATAATGCTTGGTATCCCAGTAGAATATAAACTATTTAATTACATGAAAAATGTCTACTACTATTTAAAAAACAAATGAACTTATTAACAATAGTCATACCTTGTTACAACGAAAGAGATTCTCTTCCATTGCTGATTGAAAAATTAAGTCCATTAAGTAAAAAAATTAATTTTATAATTATTGATAATGGTTCTACTGACGAAACTCAAGAATACCTAAAAAATATTAAAAGCAGCTTAAATAATATTGAAATCTTTTCAATCAAAGAAAACAAAGGCTATGGTTTTGGAGTTTTTCAATCACTAAGCTCAATAGAAAATTCTAAATTTATTGGATGGATACATGGAGATCTACAGTTTGATTTTGAAAGCTTGAAAAATACAATTAAATATTTTGAAAAAGTTGACCCAACTAATTTAATTTTTTATAAAGGAATAAGGACAGGAAGAAATAAATTTGATAAATTCTTTTCTTATTTTATGGGTGTTATAGGAAGCTTAATTATTGGACACAAATTTTATGAAATAAATGCTCAACCTACAATTTTTAATAAAAAATTAATGGAAAGTATTAAAAAACCACCAAATGATTTTCGATTTGATACCTATGTTTATTGGGTAGCAATTAATAATGGCTATTCAATCAAAAGAGATAAATTTGAATTTCCACCAAGAAAGTATGGTGTTTCAAAATGGGATTATGGCATAAGTTCAAAAATAAAGTTTTCATTTAATCTAATGAAATACTTTATAGAAATAAAAAAATTAAATTAACTTTCTAGTTTTACTATCTTAAAGTAATTTGTTTGAGTTATAAAATATTTTTCATGATTTGCAGAACAATTAGCAGTAGCCCAACATTGGTCGCCTTCTTTAGGGGCGTATCTTTGGTCTAGTTGAACTAACTCTGGCTGTGGTATTTCATAACTTGGATGGCTAAAAAAGTTAAATTCTCTATAACTATCTAGCCGAACAAAAGAAAGAAGAGCAAAAGTAAATAAAATAAACAGTATTATTGGTGGAATTTCAATTCTAGGTCTTTTCTTTAATCCTATTAAAGCAACTAATAGAATTTGTAAGGCCATTATATACCTTGGATCAGGACCAAATTTTATATAAAATAATAAATTTAAAAATAAAATAAAACTTATGTTTAAATAAATATTTTTATTTTTATCTTTTATTTTTTTTGAAAAGAAAATAAAACTAATAACTAAATAAGAGATTACAAAATTTAATAAAATTGATCTATTTAAATCAAGAGCAATATAGTTTGTAAACCAATTCATAAAAGATTCACCAAAGCTATAAGACACACTGTACCCAATTGATATATCTTCCACTACACTTATATATTTTTTATCAACCCAACTAATATTATCGAAACAAGAAATAGTTAATGGAAAGATTAGGCATCCCGTAGATAGTATCGACTTAACTATCCAAATGAATGCTAAAAAAGATGGCAACAAAATAGATTTTTTATTTATTTCTTTAAGTTTCATATTTTTTGACAAACAAATAAGATAAAAAATATAAAAACTAAATATCATACTCCCGCTTACTTTTAATTGATAAATGAATAATGAAAATAACGAGATAATAAAGAAATTCAAGGAGTCATATTTTTTAGTTTTTATATTATAAATTATTAATATTGTCGTAAATAGAAACAACACAGAAACTGCCACATCTTGCTTCCCTATCCCTTGAAAATAGATAAACCCATTTCTTCCACCCATGTATCCGAAATTATCAAGTATTGAATATAAAAGTAGTGATATACCAATATTTTTTAATACTTTAATATCATTTCTTATGACCAAAGAATAAATTAGTTCATATAAAAAACCAATAAATATTAGATTCAAAAAATGCAACAAAACAAATGTTTTATCTATCCAAAAAAAACTTGAAACATACTCGTATATTGAGCCAACACCATAAGGACCATAAATATTTGAAATTCCTAGAATAATATTATTTTCCCTAATAAGAAGCTGGTTGCTTAAATGATATAACCCTGCATCATAATGATAATAAATATTGTAAGAAGAAATTAATAAGACTAAATAAATTGGTAAGAAGAAAGACAATTTTCTAAAAATTTCTAATCTAGGAAGAGATCTTATATTTATAAGAATTAGAGATAAGACAAGAAATGTTAAATTACTTTTTATTGGTAGAAAAAAATTAAAAATAACTAAATAATTTCCAAGAAAAATCAAACCAACTATTGGATAAATTATTTGTATATCTAAGTTAAGTATTTTATTTTCATCAATTTTTATATCTTTTTTAAATAAAAATAATACTGACCTTCCAAGTAAGAATAAAAAAAGATAGAAGAAAGCAAATTTAACGACTAAAAATATATAGGTATTTATTATGTAATCCATTTATAATTTAATTCTTCTTTTAACCATTATATAAATTTACTAAAGTCAAAACGATAATAAAAAAGGATTAAAATATTTTATTATGTTGAAAACCTTTGTTCGTTTATGTATTTTATTTTTATTAAATTATTCTGTTTTGTTTTTTAGTAATAATGCAAATGTCTATCAATTATTTCTTGATCTAAACAGAATAAACCTTCTTAAAACATTTAATGAAATAATAATCTATATAATAATCTCTATTGCTGTGCCATTTTTAACGGTATTCTTAATTTACTTTTTCAGACCTTTTATAGAAATCTACTTATTGCATTTTCTAAAATTTAATTTTTATTTTTTAATCAATCTACTTTCAATTTCAACAATATATATCGTGTTAAGAATTTATGGCTATGATAGATTAAATATGTTAATTTATTTATTAATATCTTCTGTGATGCTTTACAAAACAGAAAAAATCAATACCTAACTTTAGGAATTTTTAATAAATACATCGATCTCGACATATGGATCATAATAATATTCTCTATTTAAATTGTTTAAATACTTTTCTGTATCTAGTTGATAATAATTTTTTTTATAATCTGTAATTTCACAATTAAAAAAGTTAGATCCCACTTTAGTTGGGTATCCATCAATAATTGCTTGTGGGGTACAAATGATTACATCTGGCTCAAGTTCAATATAGTAACTCAAATGAGAGTTTTCGTTAGTCTTTAGCAAGCCAGTTTCAACTAGAGCTTCTACAATATACTCCTCAAAGTTATTGTATGGATGAATTATGTAGGATGTGTTTGGTTTGTCAAGATAATATAGCAATAGAAGATGGTCTACTGCCAAGACATCATAATCTTCTCCATCAAATATTGTATCTATTTCTTTAGCTAACTGGTTTAATGGGTAGTTTTCAAGAGTGTCATTTATTGATTTTAAATTATTAAATGATGGACCAATTGAGCCCAAAATTATTTGTATTGAGGAAATAGAAATTAATAAGTATAAAATTACTGTTAACTTATTAATTTTGAATAGTGATGTAAATATTGAAATAAAAACTATTGAATAAAATAAATGGTGTTGATAATTGTGACCTGCAATAACATAAATAGAAAAACCTAATATCAAGTAAGTAATATTGTTATTAAAGTAAGTGTTTTTAACATAATCTTTATTAATAATTTGCAAAAATAGCAACACTCCAATAGTTATTAATGAATAATATAAAAATTCATTATAAATAAAATATCTTCTCAACCATACGACTAATTCATAAATATCAAATTTTCCTGAATCAACATATCCAAAGGGAATTTTTATATAATTTGTAAAATAAACATTTAGTAATTTGTTAATTGAATATAAAACTATAAAAAATATATGGGGCGTTAAAAAACCAATACCTAAATACAAATAATTATTTAATTTATTTCTTAGTTCTTTGTCAAAAAATACTAAAAAAGCTAAACCTATCAAAAATATTACAGAAGCTTGATTAACTAATGAAGATAAGGATATGAGAAAACTGCTAAGTAAAATAGTTTTTTTGTTTAGACCATATTTTATAATTAAATAATATTGATAAGTAATAAATAGTAAGCAATAAATTTCAGATAGCTCTGTTACATACCAAGCATGGCTAGTAATAGAAATAAAAAATACAGAAGAAAATATAGAAGTAAGGGTATTTTGAGATTTAATCAAAGAGATTTTATAAATTAATATAGAAATTCCAAATAGTATAAAATCATTTAATAATTTAAATATAACTAAGTTTTTTATTGAAAGCACCGAGAGTGCTTTATACATATACATAAAAAGAGGTCCTTTTGACTCCCACTGCTTCTCGTATGGAAGTTCAGAGAAACCAATATCCTGAGATGCAACTAAATAAGATGGAACATCTATAGATATGGTTTCATAATTTAAATAAGTATTTTGAGTAACAATTAATAAAATAAATCCTCCTATTAGGATAAAAAAATTATTGAAACTAAATGATAAATTTAAATCTTTTTCTCTTTTGCGATAAATATATATGAATAAGGTGAGAAGAATTATAAATATTGATGTTTTAACCCTTATTGAAAAAGTGTTAGAAAAGTTTAGTATTGCTAGGATTCCTAACCCAATAAAAATGTAGAAATTATCTTTGTTAAAGTTATTTATTATTAATTTCTTTTTTATCACATTATATTTTTCAGCTATATTAAGAATATATCTTACTACTCTAAAGATTAATCATGCTAGATAATAAAAACATAAAAGTCAGCATTGCAATACCTACTTATAATTCATCAAAATATTTATATAAGTGTATTGAGGCATTATCTAATTTTAAAACAATAGATGAGATTATTATTCATGATGATCACTCAGATACCCAGGAATTTAGAAATATAAAAAAAATAACAGAAAAATTTAGTTCAAAACTAAATATTAAAATTTACAGAAACGAAATTAACATTGGCGCTTATAAAAATAAGTATGAAAATATAAAAAAATGCAGTAATGAAATTGTTTACCAAATTGATTCAGACAATATAGCCTCTTGTGATTTAGATAAAATAGTTCAAAATATATATAGAGAAAATGAAGAAAATTATTTATATTTACCATCAGAAATTATTCAATTTAGAAAATATCCAAAACTAGCAAAAATACTTAGTAAATTTAATAAAAAATATAAAGTTACATATACGAAAGATGATTTCATATTTGATAAAGAAATTTTTCAAAAAGCAATTAGAGACGAGGGTAATTTCACAATTGATAAAAATATAAACTGGATATTAAATTCTGGCAATTTTATTGTTAACAAAAGTAAATTTATCAAAATAATGAAAAAAGGATTTAATAGTAAAGAAAGATACCAAATGGATGCAGTGGCAATATCTTTTTTCTGGATTGAAGCTAACGGTAAAATTAAGACTTTAAAAAATCTTAAACATTTTCATAGAAAGAGACAAGACAGCGTTTCTTTCGTAGAAAGCGAGGGATCGTATGAATTTTTACAAGATATTAGAAGTAAATTTTTAGATTTATAATATTAAGGAGCCACTGGGCTTTCCCAAGTAGGTGAAATAAGGCCTTCCTTTAACAAAGTATATTCTTTTTTAGCTTCATTAATGTCATAATCAACCATTAACTTAACTAAATCTTTAAATACAACTTTTGGTTCCCAGCCAAGTTGTTCTTTTGCTTTTCTTGGATCTCCTAATAAATATTCTACTTCGTTAGGTCTTAAATATTTTTCTGATGTTTGAACATAATCTTTGTGATCTAAATTAACATGATTAAAAGCTTCCACAACAAACTCCTGAACAGAATGGGTTTCTCCTGTTGCAATTACCCAGTCATCAGAATGTTCATGTTGTAGGATTTTCCACATAGCTTCAACATAATCTCCGGCATAGCCCCAATCCCTAAACGCATCTAGATTGCCAAGGGTAAGTTTGTTCTGTATCCCAACACTTATTCTTCCAACTGCTTTTGAAATTTTTCTTGTAACAAATGTTTCTCCTCTTCTAGGAGATTCGTGATTGAATAAAATACCATTTGCAGCAAACATATCGTAAGACTCTCTATAAACCTTTGAAATTTCATATGCAAATAACTTCGCTGCAGCGTAAGGGCTTTTTGGGTCAAATCTTGAATCTTCATTTAATGCCTCTCTGGCTGCTCCTCCATACATTTCTGATGAAGAAGCCTGATAAAATTTTATATCTTTATTTACATTTCTTATTGACTCAAGAAGAGAAAGAGGGCCAATCGTACTAGCTTGTGTTGTAAACATAGGGTTCTGAAATGAAACTGCAACATGTGACTGTGCAGCTAAGTTGTAAACTTCATCAGGATTTATTTTTGAAATTAAATTAGTAAGAGATGAGGAGTCTAATAAGTCTGAGTAATACAAATGCAAATTAGTACCTTGGTGCTCAGAAATTAAATGATCTATTTTTTCTGTATTTATTGAAGAGGATCGTCTAATTGTGCCATGAACCTCATATTTTTTTTCTATCAAAAAATCAGCAAGATAAGAACCATCTTGACCGTTAATGCCAGTTATAAAAGCTTTCATAAATTCCTATTTTAAGATTAATTTAACTATTATTCATTAATTTAACATTTATATACTACTTGTTAACTAAAATATTTATAATATTGAATAAAAAAAAGCTCCGTGTATTTTTTACAGATTTCTGGCCTAATTTTAAGCTTGATGACAACTATTTTTATAACCTTCTAAGTCAAAAATATGAGTTAGAAATTGACCCTGAAAAGCCTGAAATATTGTTTCATTCTGTAGATTACTCAGGAGAAGAAAAACACAAAAAATATAATAACGGAATAACAAAAAAAATTTTTTTTACCGGTGAAAATATATTGCCAAACTATAACGAGAGTCATTACTCTTTTTCATTTAACACAGATCTAAATGAAAAAAACTATAGATTACCTTTATGGGTTTTATTTATTAATTGGTTTAATTCAGAAAAAGATACTGAAAGAGACCCTTCGTATTTAATTCCATTAAATTTTTTACAGGAAAATAAGCAAAAAAGAACTACCAGAAAACCTCTTTTCTGTTCTTTTATTGCATCAAAACCAGTTGGTCAAAGAATGGATTTTGTTCCAAAGTTAGACAATATAAAAAAAGTTCATAGTTTAGGAAGACTTTATTCAAACTCATATATAAGAATAAATGGTAGGGGTGACCAAAAAAAGAAGCTTGACTACATGAAATTATTTAAATTTAACATAGCTTTTGAAAATTCTATTTCCAATGGTTATGTAACTGAAAAAATACTACATTCTTTTTATGCAAAATCTTTACCAATTTATTGGGGAGACAAAAAAGTGAAGGATGACTTTAATTCTGATGCTTTTTTATTTTATAATGATTTTAAAAATGAAGAATCTCTAATTACAGAAATTATAAATATTAATAATAACAAAAACACTTATTTGGAATATATCAACCAGCCTATATTTAAAAACAACAAAGTACCTGATTTTTGTTTGCCTGAAAATGTATTATCTTTTTTAACAGAAATTATAAAAAAATGAAAGATAAGATAAAAATTTATATCATACATTACTCGAAATTAAGTGAAAGAAAAGAATATATGAATCAAATTTTAGATAATTTAAATATTGATTTTGAATTTATTGAGAAATTTGACAAAGAAACATTAAAAGAGATTGATTTATCAAAATACTATGACGACAATGAGAAAAATTTTAAAAATAAAGTAAAACTTTGGGGTGAAAGAGCTAACAAATATTCCAGAATGTCAGATTCTGAAATTTCGTGTACTTTAAAACATCTAGAGGCTTTAAGACTAATTAATGAAGGTAGCCATGAGTATAATTTAATTTTGGAAGATGATGTAATTCCTCAATACAAAAATTTAATTCATGAAATAAATAAATTAATTGATAATAAAAATAAGTGGGATGTTTTACTTATTGGTGAAGGAATGGGGAAAAGATTTAGAAATGACAAAATAGGTATAAGAAGAAGGATTCCTTTCAAGAAAAGCTTTAAAGTTAAACACCCTGCTACAAATTGTTTAGAAGCTTATATTGTAAAAAAATCTGTTGTTCAGAAAATATTAAAAGGACTTTTGCCAGTAACCATGGCTTGTGACTGGGAATTTGCTTATCAATTCTATATAAAAAATATGAATATTTATTGGTCAAAAAAGAGTATCTTTATACAAGGATCAAAAGATGGAACTTATAAGTCAGCAATTAGATAATGAAACTAATCCTTATATGGGTAATTAAATGGATTTAATAAGTATTAATTCGCAATTCCCAAAATTAGGATTAGTAACTTTTACTAGTGCAGGGTACATTGATTTAACTCAGAATCTTTGTAATTCAATCAGTGCAAACAACATTGACTATCACTTAAATATTTTTTGTCTTGATGAGAAATCTTTTAAACATGATTTTGGATTATCTGGAAATAATATAGATTTTACTAAATCAAATATTGATAATGCACCAGTAAATGAAGTTACAGATTTCTATTCTGATCAATTTATCGATATGATGTACAAAAAGTTTGAAATAATCTCTAAATGCTTGTCGAGTTTTGAAAATGTTCTGTATATAGATGGAGATATTGTTATTAAGAAAGAGTTTCTGTATCCATTGTTAGGTAAATTTAAAAATAAAGATATAGTTTTTCAAGATGATAGAAGGCCTTCTAAACCAAATGTAGTAAATGTCTGTGCTGGATTTATGTTGATAAGAGCTAATAACAAGATGAAAAAATTTTTTGATATAGAAGATATACCTAGACGTCTATTTCATAGTTATAAAACATATGATCAAACATATATTAATAAAAATAAAAGTAAATTTAATTACTCTATTCTGCCCTTAGATGATTTTCCAAACGGGCCAAGGTTTTATAACAATTTTGAAAACTTAGATCCTTACTTAGTCCATTTTAATTACATATCTGGTGAAGAAAAAATTGATGCTATGAAAAAGCACGGAGAATGGTATCTTTAATTATTTAATTTAATAACACTTACACTTTTATCTAATATTAGATTGGCAATATTCTCTTCTTTTTCATATTTCTGAATATAGTTATCTTCAACTTGATATCTGTGGTGAGTAACATCTTTACTTGTAATCATTTTAGGATTTAAATGTTCTTTAAGATACAAATCACTGTAATAAATATTACTTAATTTTTTTGATAATAAGGCTGCAGCTATTGGAAATGTTCCAACTCCTGAGGTAGCTAAATTCTTTGCATTATATAAAGTGTTAAAGTCATTTTCTAATGAAGTAGATTGGAAAATAAATTTCTTATTTTTCTTTAATTCAGAACATATTGGATTCAACATATCTTCACTTGTAACAACAATAATTTTTTTAAACCCTTTTGCTATTTGTGTATAGAAATCTATTGGATTCTGATAATAGTTTTTTATAGGTAATGAAAATATATCTCCACTCCTTATGTGGATAACAAGAGATTCATCATCTATATTTTTCTCTTCTAAAAAATCTATATTTTTATATATCTCTTGCTTGAAAACGCTCTCTATATTTTCTTCAATATATTCATAATTCATGTCAATTTTTGGAAAATCTTTTTTATTATCAAAATAAAAAAATCTGTAGTGTTTTTTAAAAAATGAAAAATAATTATTTAATGGACTATTGATTGTAGAAAATTTATTTATATGTTTATGTTCTAGCGAGTAAAAATTACCATTCTTTTTTTTACTATAAAGTATCCCTATTGCTATTTGCTGTAAATTGTTTCCAAACCTTGAAAAATAATAGCTAATTGAATAATTTCTAAAGAAAATTAATCTATTTAAAATAAATAGAATTTTAACTCTATATTTTTTTAATATTTTCATAAACTATCTAAATATTAACTTACTTTCTTATTGTTAATTCTAACTATTATATTTTTATGGATTCAATTTCAATATTTACAACTATGACAAACCCAGATGAGCGCAATGACCCTTGGAGAGAGTCAATTAGCTGTTATGAATCATTTGCAGATGAAGTAGTTATTGTTGGTGATGATTGGCCGAAAGAATTTGACTGGGGTATCTTCAATAAAATTTATCAAAATGGTTTTGATAAATGTAATACAGACTGGGTAATGAGAATGGACCTTGATTATTTCATTAACGAAAATGATTTTGAAAGATTAAAATCTTATATGCAGAAATATAAAGATTCTCCAGCAATTGTAATGCCCCAATACCAGTTCTTTACTTACGATAGGTATCAAGTGAAAACAAAGCTTTGTTTGTTACTGAATAAGAAAAAATTTCCCGATATAAAGCTTAATGGTGGAACTGACAGAATGCTTGCAACCTTGAATGGTAATCTTTTGACATATAAAAATGTTCCCCAAGTTAGCGTACCAATTTGGCAATATGATTCTATGTTTAGAACAAAAGATATTATATCTGTAGATAGAGCAAGATTTGCCAGAGCTTGGGAAAGAACTTTTGGTAATTATGGTGATAGAGGTGGTGATGATCCTGAATTAGCTTTTAACGCATGGTTTGACATGATAATAAAAAGATATAGCAAACACCTATTTAGATCTAGTTTAGATAAACACCCAACCTTCATAAAAGAAAAACTGAAAGAATTAAACAAAGAACAATTTGGGTACAGTGCCTTTGGATTAAAAGATACTATAAAATTTAATTATTTAGAACTGCCAAGAGAGATAAAAAAGAAATACTTCTAAAAAGATTGGAATGCCTTCTCTAAATTTTTATGCATAGATTCATAAGACAAATTTTTTATTACATACTTATATGGATTGTATTTCTCATTTTTTAGATTTTGTGTAAACTTTTGAAAGATATTTTCATAATCATCTTTTTCTTTAATAACCTCTCCACAACTTTTATCCCAATAAGGAACTGTTGTTCCTTCATACACTCCACCTTCATATGCATTTTTAGTTGAATCAAACACAAGTAAAGGCAGGTTTGTTGCCATCATTTCATTTATTGCTATCCCTTGGCTTTCTGTTCTGCCTAGAACTAATCCAAATTTTGAAGTTTTTGCATAATTAATCATTTCAGAATTTTTATACTTACCATATTCAAATATCTTATAATCTATCTTTCTTATTTCTAAATAATTAGTAATTAAGTCTAATTCTTCTTTAGCTCGTCCTTTAAAGTAGATTAAACAATCATTATTAACTGTTTTATTTCTTTTAGCAAAATTTAAAATCTCTGACTCTGAATTAATGCCAACGGGCAACACTAGCAACTTATCTGAATTTATTTTATTAGCTGCAATTTGAAGCATAGTATTTTTTGCTGATTCAGAAGCTGTAACTATTTTTAAATTATTATTAGATTTACTTAATTCTATAAGCATTAAATAATCTTTTTTTGTATAAAGAGGACCGATTATCAATTTATTTTTTTTATTTTTTAAAATCTCTAAGACAAAGTCGTAATTATTACAATCAAAATTTACAAAATAATAGTTTTTAAATTTCTTTTCATTGAATACAACATTTTCAACACTTTCCATATTATTTAAAATCTTATTCACAAGTTTCTGCGGTCCAGATTTTATAAAATCATTATTGATTGCTTTATTATTTCTATAGAAATATAAGTAATAATAATTCATAAAAGAAGACTGCATAAAATCAGAATTAATTAGCTTCCTATGTTTTAACCAATAATTTGGATCATAAAATATATTTAAATTTAACAATTTATTCAACTTAGAATAAGAATAATGTTGAAAAAAGTTTATTGTTTTGAAAGTTTAAATCATGCTTAAAAATAATAATTTATTCATAAATAGTAATGATTTTGCTTCATTTACTGATTTAATTTATTCCGATAGGAAAAAATATGAGAATACTCAGCTTGAAGAAGATATTGAAATTATTGAACTTATAAAAGACCCACAATTTAATTGTGTTACTTATAAAAAATTAATTTTTCAAATTAAAGAAGGAGATACTGTTTTTTGCAATACCAATCAAATTGATAATCTTTTCTTTCATCTTAAGAAATCAAAGAAATTAAATAATATAACCCTCGTAACACATCAAACAGACAAGTTGATAACAGAAAGTGTCTTTAGAAAAAAACCAAAATGTATAAAAAAATGGTTTTCAGTAAATGTTGATTACAAAAATAATTCACTTATCCCAATTCCTATTGGTATTGCTAGTGATTTTTCATTAAAGAATCTAACATCTTCAGATTTTTCTAATTTAAATGAAAAAAATTATTATAAAGATGAAATTAATATGTATATCAATTTTCAAACAAACACAAACTATAGAGAGAGAAGGAATCTTTACAATCAGTTTAGAGAAGAGCCCTGGGTAAATTTTGATGATCCAAATTTAGATAAAAAAGTATATTTAGAAAAACTTCGGAGTTCTAGTTTTGTGTTGTGCCCTTGGGGGAACGGTATAGATACTCATAGATTTTGGGAAACTTTATATTCTGGCTCTATACCGATAACAAAAAAACATCAAACGTACAATTGCGCAGACAAACTTCCAGTACTTTTTGTTGAGGACTATAAAGAAATTAATTTTGATTTACTTAAAAATTTTATGAACAATTTGGATTCAAACAATTTTAACTATGAATTACTTACTAAGAGTTATTGGAATGAAATTATAAATAATACCGAAACAAATTTACAATCAGAATTATTTGAAGAAAAAAAATATGAAACTTTTTTATTTAAACAAAAAAGAAATATTGTGAGAATTCTTAACTATTTTTTTAAAAGAATAAAAACTTTTATCAATAAAATAATTAGAAAATTGAATCTCTAAGGTTTTAAGACTTTCCAGTTGCTAGTTGGCAAATCAACTATTTGAGAAATCATACTTATAGCCCAAACTAATAAAATAGTTCCGTGTATATCTGGTGTTTTTTTACCTTCTGAAATTTTTACTCCATAATATGAAGTTTGAGATTTATTTATAAAATAAGAAAACCCTCCTTTGCCATAGAAATAATGTTGTTTAATTTTTAAAAGTATTTTTTTCAAGTACTCAGCTATTTCTTTTTCTTTATAATTTGTTTTTTTGGAACACATATATAAAACATAAACTAAATCAACAAGATCACAGCCCTCTTCATATGGTTCAATACTTAAACAAGTATCAATTAGCTTTTCTGAATAAGGTATTTCGGCATCTATCCAATCCAAGCCTGTTATGACTTTCATCGCTCCATTAATTAATTCTTTTTCATTAGGTTTTTCACCTTTAAAAAATGCTCCCGAATCTTTATCAGTGATGGAGTAGATAAATTCACTTAAACTTCTTGTATAAAATTTTTTCTTCTTTTCAGATTCGGTTTGCGTTGTAACAAAAACACACATTGCAGAAAATTGCGCACCCGCATCCCATGGTTTTGTCCAATCTAAACTATTAAGATAATTAAACATATCTTCATTATCGTTAAAAGGAAATTTGTAAAGTTTACTGTTTTTTAAATTAACTTGATATAAAGTTGAAATTGCTTGTTTTGATTCAGCCCTTATGTAGTTATTAAGCTTTTCTTTATCTAAAATATATTTACTTGGCTTAAATAAGTTAATAAATTTTTTAGCTATGTTTTTAATAACTTTAGATATTGAAAATTTTTCATATGCATTTAGATAGTCTTGATCAATAAATGAATTATCAGGAAAAGGTTTTATAGACATTTGGAAAGAATTTAAATAGTTTCCCCATCTTAGTTTTTCATCTTTACTTAATTCATCCCATAATCCAGTTATATAGTAAATTTTTAATCCATAACAGCTCATTCCCAAATTTAACTTTGAGCCATCTCTTGTAAGCCCTTTACTTACAGGATTAAAACTAAACTCATCTTTATTTACTGATTTAATAAACCTAGGCAAGTTAGTTTTTAAATCTTTTAACCAGCTATTTTCCATATACTTTTATTACTTTAATAAGTAAATTAAATTTAAAGCTACTTAAATCAGAATTGATTGTAAAAAAGTAAAAATTTATAATTTATCGTTAATAATTTTTACAAACAAATACAATCTTAATAGTAAGCAATCTGGTGTATTTTTAATTAACTAAATAAAAAAATGAGAGTTATAATTTTTGGTTCAAACGGTCTTGTTGGAAAATCTTTAACAAATGTTTTACAACTGTCTGACAAAGTAGATTTTTTATTCCCTTCAACTAGAGAAGACACTGATCTTGAAGAACTTAATTCTATAAGAAAAGTAATTGAAGAAAATAAGCCAGACTATATTGTAAACTGCGCTGCTAAAGTGGGCGGAATTCATGCAAACAATACTTATAGAGCTGACTTTCTTATTGATAATTTAAAGATAAATTTAAATTTATACGAAGTATTAAAAGATTTTAAAAACATAAACATAATCAATTTAGGAAGTAGTTGTATTTATCCTCTAAATGCACCTGACCCAATTAGTGAGTCTTCGTTCATGAATGGAAAACTTGAACCAACAAATTCACCATATGCAATAGCAAAAATAACTTCAATTGAATTGGGTAGAGAAATTTCTAATCAATTTGGAAATAGGGTTCTAAATTTAATGCCTACAAATCTTTATGGACCAAATGATAATTTTAGTGAGATGAATAGTCATGTAATTCCAGGGTTAATTTACAGAATGCATGAATCAAAAATAAATAACAACCCCGAATTTAAAATCTGGGGAAGTGGAAAACCTTTGAGGGAATTTATGTATGTCGATGACTTGTCAAATTGTATAGAGTTCCTATTAGGATTGGAAACAAAAGAAGATCTCATTAATGTTGGAACCGGTGAAGAAATATCAATTTTAGAATTAGCAAATTTAATTAAAAATATTATTGGTTTTGAGGGCAGTATTAAAACTGATTTAAATATGCCCGATGGGAACCCAAGGAAACTACTAGATTCATCTCTTATAAATAAGATAGGATGGAAATATTCTATAGATTTAGAAAATGGACTAGAAAAAACATACGATTGGTATCTTAAAAACAAATAATTAAGTTTTTCTCGATTCGTAATAACTTATCAAAAAATAATATAGGAAGGGAAACTGTATGCTCTCCATAGTTGTATCAAAAGAAGAAACTAAAAATAATGGTATTAAGTATATAAATACATTTTCTTTCAAACTAGAAATTAGGTTATATTGAAATAAAACATATACTAGCAAGCCAATTATTCCCATCCTGCCAAATAGAGTAAATAGGTGATTGTGTACATTTTCGTTTAGACCATCCCTACCCAGTCTTCCTGGTTTATTAGGGTCTTTCATTATTTCAAATATTTCATTAAATCCAAATCCAAGTACAAGTTTCCCTTTTTTAGTTTGATCATTCATTAAATCGAACCAAATATCTAAACGCCAATCAAGAGTGTTGTCCTCTGAACATAGTCTCCCTTCACATATATATAAGCCAAAATATTTATTAACTTGTTTTCTCTCAACTACCTCAACAACAGAGTCCTGGATTACAACAATAGGTTCTGAACTCCTTTGGTTCAGATCTGGTAACCCGGCAACCCTAATTGTTGAAAGAGTAAAAAATATTATTGTAATTAGTAATAATCCGAAATACTTTTTCCCTTTACTTTTTATAACCTTGTATTGTGATAAATTTACTGAGAGTATAAGTAAAAAAGAAGAGAAAAAAGAAGCTCTACTAAGAGTTAGGAACAAAGGAAGCAGTAAAGCGCCGACAAGATTTACATAATATAAAAAATGATATTCGTTTTTAAATTGGTCTTTTAATATAAATGTACAAAAGATAAAACCCATCAATACATCGGACCCTTTGATAAATTGAAATTTATCACCATAGCTTTGAAAGAAATTCATTATAAAGTTTGGGTAGTTGCCTGAATTAAATACATATATGACTAAGGGGGTAAGGCCCAAAGAGTAAAAATGAAACTTGTTAAATTTTAAATTACGAAAGAAAAAATATCCTAGAAAAGTGTATCCAACCATCCAAAGAAAAGAAGAAGATTTATATGTATATTGTTCAATAAAAGAACCTCTCGTAAACAAAACTGTAATTACAAATAGGCCTATTAATAAAAGAAAATATTTGTTGGGAAAGAAAGCAAAATATTCTTTATTTGCAAATGTGTTAAAGAATAAATAAAAAATAACTAAAACTAAGCCAAAAGCGACAATTAACTCACCTAATCTAAAATTGAAAATTTTTAACCCTACAAAAGACCTCGTAAAGATAATCATTAAAATGATTACACCAAATAATATAGAGTTAAATAGCTCGATAAAAAGTTTTTTTCTTTTGTTGTCTATCATCCAAATCTACTTGAAAGTTTAATAAATTATAGAAAGTAATCAAGTAAAGGAATTAATATGACAATAGTGAAGCCAAAAAAATCTTTGATTACTTATGTATTTGGATTTGGAAGATCAAATCTAATATCGTCAAACAAAAATTATGCTGATGAATTCTTTTATGGGTATTTTCACTTTAAAAATGAATTTAATGATGTTGAATATATTGAATTTGAAAATAATATAGATAAAAAAATTATTAATAGAGTATTACTATTTATTTCTAAAGTTCTAAGAAAAATTTCAAAATTGTCTTTCTTTATAGAGAATATTTGTACTTTCAAAAATTTTAAAAAGCTTCTAAATACAAAAAATATAATTATAACAAATGACAGAATGGGTTTATCTTTACTTCCATTCTTAATCATTTATAAACTTTTTAGAGTAAATAAGTCTTCAGTTATAGTTATGGGTCTCTTGGCTAAGGAAACGAATAACATACTATCACATGCTATACAAAGAACTTTCTTAAATTTATTTTTTCTAACTGTAGATAGATTTATTTTTTTGAGTAAAAGTGAATGGAAACAAGCAAAAGTATCATACAAAAAATTTCGAAATAAATTTTATTTTGTTCCTTTTTGTATTGATACAGATTTTTGGAAGCCAAATGAGCCCAATATCCCTAGAAAAAAAATTATCTTTATTGGCAATGATGGGAGAAGAGAGTACGGCCTAGTAAATGAAATTGCCAGAGAACTACCAGAGTATGAATTTACTTTCGTAACTTCTGAAATTAAGAAAGATGAAATAAAAAGTAAAAATATTTCACTTTATGAAGGTAGCTGGAATAAACAAGTTTTAACTGACTATGAACTTAAAGATATTTACTCTGAAGCAAAATTATCTATAATCCCGATAAAAAATTCATATCAGCCTTCTGGACAAAGCGTCGCTCTTCAATCAATGTCAATGAATGTTCCTGTAATGATTACAGATACTGTTGGATTCTGGGATAAAGAAATTTTCTCTAATAATGAAAATATCTATTTTATTAAAAAAAATACACTAAACACTTGGGTAAAAAATATAAAGTTAGTTTTAGCAGATAATAATGAACTAAACAGGGTGTCAAAAAAAAGTAAAAAAATAGTTGAAGAAAAATATAATTCTAAGTTTTTATATTCTTCACTTAAAAAAATAGTTTTAAACGAAAAAGAAGGCTAATTAAAACTTCTCTTAATTTTATAGATTCTTTCTCCTAAGTATGTCCCTTTTTCAACATTCCTAGACAAAAGGATTGATTCCTGATTATTTAGCATTTCCTTAAACAATAATAAATAGTCTTCTGACATTAGATCTGAATTAAAAGGATAATTAGAAATTCTTTCTGAATAATAATCATAATTTTCTATTACATCAAAAAGGTTCTTTTCTATATTGTTAATTGTGTACTCAATACCAAAATTATTACAGTATTCTTTTACACCCCCACTATCTATATACATTGTAGGAAGTCCACATTGAGATCCTTCTATATGGTGATTTCCAGAAGGCTCATTTAAAGAGCCTGTAATATAAAGATGATTTTTCTTAATTTCTTTAGCTAGTTGTTGACCTGAAAGTGGACTTAAATGAATTGTGTTTTTAAAGTTAAATTTTTTTGGTAAATTTCCAATATAAGTAAATGTAATTTTATCTTTCCACTCATCATTTTCTAATAAAGAATCTATTTTTTCGTAAACTTCAAAACCTTTATTCCAATTAGCTCCCCAGTGATGGGTTACGATTTTTAATTTTGTATCCTTTTCCCATATTGATCTGTTGCTTGGATTAAAAATACTATTATTTGCTCCTGCAAGGATTACATGGTTATTTTTTTTATTGATTCCTTGATTAATATATAGCTCTTTTAGCCATTCGCTAACAAAAACTGTATAGTCTGCTACCTTGTTCGCTTCAATTAAATATTTATTAACAAAATTTGTATTCTTTCTTTCATCACATTCATTAATCCTATGAACTACAAGTGTTGATGGATTTATGTAGTTTAAATAATTTTTAACATCTATATGTGTAAAGGCGGATGATTCAGAAGTTTTACGCGGTTCTGTAATTAATATTATATCTATATCTTCTTCATCTAAATTGTTTACAACGTTAAACCCTTTTGATAATAAATATTCTCCTAAATTTATCGCAAATAAATTCCCACCTCCCCAAGGGCCTTCTTTGATATTTGTCCCAATACTAATTTTCATTAATATCCTCTAATAAATTATTAAACTTCTGAAACCCATGGGGAATTTTATATTTTTGAACACTTTTATAAGCATAATCTGGATTTGGTTTTGCTTTGTGAAAGTTGTTCATGTCAAAAATAGACATTCTATCTAATACTTCGCTTGCAATACCAACATCAGTAGAGATAAGGGGTGTTTTGTTTAGGCCACATTCCATAATCGCAGCTGGCCCTCCTTCAACTCTTGATGAAACAATGTATAAATTTAATAAATTATACAATTCGTTTATTTCACTAAATGAAGCCATTTCAAAATAATGATAAGGTATTTTTGCTTTATTAAGTTGTTCAATAATATAGTTTCTTCTCTTGCCGGCTAACACTACATTCAGATTCTTTTCTTTTTCATTTAAATGTTTAAATATTTCAATAAGCCTATCTGGGCCTTTTGATAATTTAGGAGATATCAAATCGTGGCCTTCTGTGTCGCGCTGGAATGAACCAACAAAATAATTGCTCTTATTTAAATTATATTTCTTATATAAGGTGTCTTTATCTTTTATTTGAAACCATAAATTTTGATTAACCCAAAAAGGAATTGTTGTTATAGGTTTTGATGTAAGCTTCCTTACCTGTTGAAGTGTTTTATCTGATATAACATGATAGTGGTCAACATACTTATCTCTATAAGTAAACTCTTCGAGTTGATGATTATCAAATTTCTCTTCATCTATGTGGTGAATTGTACAAAGTACTTTATTTTTTTTTAAAGATCTAACTGGCACTTTTTTCCATGTCCATGGAGCAATCAACCAAATAATATGTTTTCCTATGAATGGTTGTTTTTTTTGTTTAAAGTTATACCTATTCCATTCATAAATAAATCTATCTACAATCCAGTCTTCTTTGGCATTATTTATAAAGACTTTCATATGATTAAATTAGGCTTTGTATTTCTTCTTACACAATTTGCATAATACTGTTGCTCTGCTTTTTTATTATTCGAGATATTGTCATTCATATTTAGTGTGTATAAAACTTCATCTGTAAATTTATATTGATATCCTTCATTTAATAATTTGGTCATTAACTTGTAATCTTGTGAGTAATAGAAATCATTATCATAACCTCCAATTTCATCTAGTACTTCTTTCTTGATAAGTAGTGCTCCATGTATAAATGGATTTTTATATTTTATTATTATGTTAAATGGAAAATAGTAAGAAACTCCTGGAATTTTTTTATTTGTATTCATTATTTTTGCTCTTGACGAAGAAAAATCTAAATCGTAGCGCTCAATTAATTCAACTTGTTTTTCTATTCTTTTCAAATCACTTATATCATCATCATCTTGTCTTGCAATATATTTACCATTTGATTTACCCAGTAGAAAGTTGAGAGACTTGGTTAAACCTATGTTTTCTTTGTTCTTGAAAAGCTTTATATTTTTATTTTTATTAATATAGCGATCAATCTCGTTAACCGTATTGTCCTCTGAAAAATCATCAACAATTAAAAATTCTAAATTTTGATACGTTTGGTTTAAAATGCTTTCAATTGAACCTTTTATTGTTTTTTCAGAATTATAAGTACTCATAATTACAGAAACTAATGCTTGGTTTTTATTCATCTAATATCATATTAAATCTATCAAGCACTTTACTTTCACTTAAATATGTAAAGATAAATTCTTTATTTTTTTCACCTATTTTCTTTATATTTTCTTTGTTCTCTATTGCTTTTAATTTATTTTTTAAGTCAGAGTAATCAAATTGTTTAAAAGCTAACTCATAATTTTTGGGAAAAAATTCATTAATTCCACCTGTTTGAGGGTAAATTGAAGGAACACCTAAGTAGGAAGCTTCACAAAGCAATGTAGGCTGACCTTCATAAAGTTTAGTGGCAGTTACAACTGCTAGAGAATTTTGAATTAATTTAATAACGTCTTCGTTAGATTTCAAGCCTTGAAACTCAATAGCTAAGTTGTCACTATATTTATTTTTTAGATAATTAAGAGTTGGACCATCTCCAACAATTTTTAGTTTTATATTGTTTAGTTCTGAGTTAAGAAATGCATTAATTAATTCTTCCACACCCTTCTCTTCTGAAACCCTGCCAGCATAGAGAATATATTTTTCGTTATTCATTCCAGCTTCATTATGTTTTACACTAATGGGGTTTGGATGAACATAAATTTTAGATTTAAACTCATCTAGATTTTCTATAAATTTTTTATGAAAATCAGTAAGGACTAAGACTTTTAAATTAGGTTTTCTTAAAATACTGAAATATCTTTTTCCATATATAAGTATAAAAAAAGATTTAATAATTGATTCTTTGAAATATTTGTTAAGAAAGCCAAATCTTGTCTTTTTATAGCCACAGCCTTGACATAAACTATCCCCTCTTAAATGTTTAGAATTTAAAAAAGACCTAGTACAGAAATAACGAAAGTTATGTAATTTAACAACTGTATCTATTTTTTCTTTTTCTAATAAATCAAAAACGCCCAAAGAAGCTTTGAACCAAGTGTTGTGTATGTAAACTATATCTGGCTTAAATGAGTCTATTTTATTTTTTAGTAAACTCAGACTATTTTTGTTTTTAGTTGTTAAAAAAGTTATGAGATCATTTAAGTAATTAGAAATTTTATTTTGATAATACAAAACCTCTACCTGATAATTATTTTCGAGAAATTCTATTTCATTTTGCACGGCTATATCTTCTCCGCCAATATTTTGATATTTATTATGTATAACTAAGAGTTTTTTCATATTAATCTTTGCAACATATTTAATCTTAACCATTGAAGACAACTAATTTAATTACCTTTTAAATTTCGTAAAACTAAATTGAAATAATGGTCTACTTCAAAGATAAATTAAGATATAAAATGGTTTGGTAAGTAATTAATATGAAAAATAAAAATTTAGCTTTAGTCGATATGATGGGAGGCTTGGGAAACCAGCTTCACCAAATAAGTTTTGCTAAGTATCTAGAAGATAATGGTTTTGAAGTATTTATTAGTACAGATTGGTTTTATAAAAATAATTTTAAAGATGGCACTACGAAGAGAAATCTGGAAATAAACATTAAAGATTTTAATTTAAATATTGCAAATAAAAAAATATTAAATAGATTTCGAAGATTAGAGATTATAAGTAATTTAAAATTGATAAAAAGAATCTACAATTCAAGATTTAATTTTATTTACAAATTACATGAGGGCAATAGTTTTAAAGAAAATAAAACTTATTCATACAATAGATTTAAAGGATATTGGCAGGACTCAAAATATATATATAATTCAAAAGAATTTTTACTAAATGGATTAAGCAAAAATTCTATTTATAAAAAGAAAACAAAAAACAAGCAACCGGAAAGCAATACATTAATACACATAAGAAAAGGTGACTATATTGCTTGGAATGAGGACTTACCTGATGAATATTTTATAAAAGCTTTAAGCGAGTTAAAGAATGTTAATGAATCTATTACTTATGATATTTTTACTGATGAACAAAACATTGATAAAAATTTAGATCTTTACAAAAATGCAAAAAATATATTTAATAATTTAGATGAAAAACCTTTAAGTCTTCTCTCTAGAATGCAAAATTATAAATATTATATTATCTCAAATAGCAGCCTTTCTTTTTTTGCTGCTTATTTAGCTGATTCAAAAAATTCTCTAACACTTTTTCCTCATCCATGGTTTAAAAGTATTGAACACACCCCAGATAAAAATTTAAATTGGTTGCCAATAAATTACGAATAAGCTTTTTTTATTTTTATAAAAACCATTCTTCATTGCTGGTATGAAAATCAACTATGTTTTTCAAGCCTTCTTCAAAATCTCGATCATAAACTCCACCAAGACTAGTTAGTAATTCAATATCTAAACCATACTTAATATCATGTCCTGGCCTTGTGGGGTCATTCTGAACAAGCTTATAGTTATAATCTTTATTCAAATATTTACCAATTAATTCAACAACTTCTAAATTGCTTATCAAACTACTACCAGAGATGTTAACCTTTGGTGGCCCAGTATTGACTATTTCAAAATTTCTTTCTTCAGCCTTTTTATGATTTTGAATTAAAAAGAGTATTGACTTTGCTAAATCTTCATTATATAAGTAATACCTGCTTCCAGGAACATTGTTTGAATCTGTATGAACAATAATGTCATCGTTGGCTAAAATTTTCTTAATTGTATTTGGTATAAATTTCTCTACATGTTGCCTTTCTCCATAGACATTTGAACAATGCGAAATTATGGAAGGTAAGGAATAGGTATTTGCATATGCAATTGTAAGTTCTTCTCCTGCAGCTTTTGTCGCAGAATAAGGATTCTTTGAATTATATCTATCCCATTCTTTAAAGTTTTCATCTTTTGAAGAAGGTCCAAAAACTTCGTCTGTACTAAAATAATAAAATAATTCAAGATTATCTAGCATCCTTCCAGCTTCAAGAAGATTGTATGTTCCAATTATATTGTCTTGTATAAAAGTACCAGGGTCAGCCACAGAGTTTGTAACATGTGATGAAGCTCCAATGTGAACAATATAATTCACATCCTTTATTTTTTCCATTAAGCCTTTGTGAATAGGTGCTTTAAAATCATGAAAAAT